>WNFM01181163.1_pt1 | contig 19901 bp, 16 predicted proteins | sample 5400271 | NCBI WGS metagenome assembly WNFM01 (sample SAMN13153352, study PRJNA577476) | soil metagenome | isolation source: 60 cm saprolite on Douglas fir-dominated hillslope | place: USA:California | collected 2013-09-17
TGCTATAGCTTATTCCTAACTGCTTCGCATAGGTAGACAGTTTCATAGATCAAGCATACCATATCGATCTTCTTGATGCAAGAGATGCCTATATCTGCTAATAGTTGACAACATTTTCAAAAACAAGTTCCTATACTGAAACGGCGGTGTCTCCATGAAGGCCCGTTCAAGAATAATATCGTTAGAGTAGGGACTGTCGAGGGGTCTCTACATAGGTAGTCCTATCTCCTTTCCAGTTAGTTGACCCGTCTGCTTTTGCCCACCCAGTATTTCTCGCGCAGGTCACGTTTGAGAATCTTGCCTGCGCCGCTTTTCGGGAGAGCCTCTGTACGAAACTCAATACTGCGCGGGATTTTGTAACTTGCAATCTGTGTGCGAACGTGGGCGAGTAACTCATCGCTGCTCACACTCGTTCCAGGTTTGCACACAACGACTGCATGCACCGACTCGCCCCACGTCTCCTCTGGAATACCGACGACTGCTGCTTCCAGCACTGCGGGGTGCTTGTAGAGCGCATTCTCGACCTCTACACAATAGATGTTTTCCCCACCAGAGATAATCATATCCTTGGCTCGATCGACGATGTAGATGAAGTTTTCCCCATCGATGGTAGCCAGGTGATTTTTTAACGGTGCCCGAGAGAAAAGACCCCTTGACAACACAGTGATTTCCGGTTACTATATCAGCAACGGATATATCTGTTACTGATACATGTGCTTAGTTATGCTAACAGGAGGTCGCTATCACACACACAGAACGAGATCCCCAGGCGCTGCTGCCGCTCACACCTGCGCTCTTTCACATTTTGCTGGCGTTGAGTGATGGTGAGCGCCATGGCTACGGCATTATGCAGGAGGTAGCATGGCGCACCGGTAACCAGGTTCGTATGGGACCAGGGACGCTCTATGGGACGATCAAACGCATGCTCGCTGATGGTTTGATCGAGGAATCAGCAGCACGTCCCGACCCTAATCTTGACGATGAGCGGCGGCGTTACTATCGCTTGACGGACTTTGGCCAGCGTGTTGTCCGGGCCGAGGCAAAGCGTCTCGAACAGTTAGTGCAAGTTGCACGCAGCAAACAGCTATTACAAGGAGATGTATAACGCTTATGGCTACTTCGCAATGGGCGCTCTCCTGTTCAGAGCGGCTTTATCAGCTCCTCCTCCTGGCCTACCCAGCCGAATTTCGGCGTGATTACAGCCAGGAGATGGTTCAGACCTTCCGCGACTGCTGCCGTGAGGAGCTGCGGCTCGGAGGGACGAAACGCGTCCTGCCATTCTGGGGAACCGTCTTCTATGATTTTATAAAAAGTGTCTCTGTTGAACATGTCTCAAGACTTAAAAAGCAATTTTTCGCTGAAAAGGAGTATAGTATGTTAAACAGCCCCTTCCAATTGCATGTCGGACAGATTACAGATATTGGTCGCAAACGCGCTCAGAATGAAGATAATATGCTGGCGGTACTCCCCGAGGATACATCGGTGATGGGTCAGAAAGGTGCTCTGTTTGTAGTAGCGGATGGTATGGGCGGACACTCACGTGGCGAACGCGCCAGTGAGATGGCGATTCAAATCATTAGAGACACCTACTACCAGGATAACAGCACAGATGATATACCCACCTCTCTCGGGAACGCAGTTAAGCAGGCCAACAAACTCATCTACCAGGCCAATCAGGATGAGAACGCAACAGGGGAAAATGGTATGGGTACAACATGCGTAGCTGCTGTCCTCAAAGACGACACTGTCTATATTGCTAATGCAGGTGATAGCCTCGCTTACCTCATCAATGATCAGCAAGTCAGTCAACTCGCGGAAGATCATAGCTGGGTTGTTGAACAGGTACGCAAAGGCATTATGACCGAGGAAGAAGCTCTGCAACAACATGGCCGCAGCGTAATCACGCGCAGCCTGGGCGCATCACCTGACGTAGATGTATACCTTACCTCCGCACAGCTACACGTCGGCGATACGCTTGTCCTCTGCACAGATGGGCTGCACACGCTTGTCAGCGAACAAGAGATGCGTGACATCGTCGAGCACTACACGCCCGAGGAAAGTGCGAAGCGCCTGGTAGCTCGTGCCAACGAAAATGGCGGCCCGGATAATATCACTGCAATTGTTGTGCAGCCAGAGCGCATCCCGGCCTAGCTACCCTGAGTACGCTCAATGCCGTTTTGCCCGCCGATGTGGAGCCAGTCTCTTTCAATGTGCAAGGAACGGAGATGTGTTGTGGGAACGTGCGGCTAGCTAGCCGCACGTTCCCACAACACAAAGAACTATTAGGCGCGCCGGAGGCGGGGCAATAGTAGGACGAGTTGTACTTTGCCGAGTAACCTGGTTCTTCCGCAACCGCGCTGATGGGAAAAGTGGTATGCCGGTGACGCCTGGTTCAAATGCTTCGAGATGGCTAGCTTCCACCTCTTTGAGCCAGGCGTCAAGCTGGGGTCCTGTGCACACCCAGCTCTGGTTCGTTAGTCGCCCGCGGAGGCAAACCTCCGCAGTGCCTCTACCGATGGGACGAAGTAATAGGCCCCACTGACAGCCGTTGTATATCTGGTCAAGGCGTCACGTATGCCATCCTCTGCTCCCGCCATACGATCGAGCATCCGGGCCAGGCGCTGCTGGTCGCTGCTGAAGCCGATAAACATCGTCCCATGCTCGGTGGCCGTCCCGAAAGGGGTGTTGCGGCGGAAGATATGTTGCTCTACCCCGTGCACTTCGATCACCGTTCGAGAGACATGTGATTGGGGACCGCGTACCTCCTCGTCCAGCTCCGTACTCGTATCTTTGGTCCGTCCGATGACCTTCTCTTGCTCCTCAATCGGAAGCGCATCGAAAGCGGCGGCATCGTGCATCCACTTCTGCACCAGGACCACGCTTCCACCTGCCCCTGGAGATCCATCGGGAACTAATGTTACCTCGGGTGCCTCGGAGAGAGGAGGATTCTCGGTCCCGTCGATAAATCCGGTTAAGTCCCGACTCTCCTTGTAGGTCCACCCTGCTACTTCTGCAGCCAGGCGTGCAACAGGGGCGAGGGCGGCAATCGCCTCTCGCGTGACATCGAAGACCTTATGATAGGCATGGCCCGCCACCCACAACCACAGGTCATGCTGGGTAGCGGGCATCGTGTACCCATCGACACCACGCACCTCCCGATCGAAGTCCGTTACCCCTGCTGGCATCTCCTCGGGTGCAACGCGCGCCCACAGCGACGGCCTGAAGCCGACCACCAGGTTCACTCCTCCGGTCGTCATCCGTGGTTCCTCCAGATTGGCGATCACCTGAACCAGCGTGAGTGGATCATCACCACGCGCATGTAGATCGAACTCTAGATAGGAGTGCGAGCCAGTCCCCAGTGCGAAGATACCACTTTGTGCGACATGCATCGTCAGTCCTCCTGTGAATGAAGCGCCAGGCAGAGAGACGGAGGGACGCAATTCGTCTCTCCCTTGGGGGAAATACAAACCAGTCCCCACCCCATGCACTGACACGCTCACCATCCTTTCGCACACAATGGATCGGTAGAAGAGGAAGGTTGGCAAATCTTGGCGTGTCCCGCTTCATAAGACGTTTTCCCAATAGAGATCATTATACGACAATCGTATTAAATAACAATTCTCTTTGTTTCATTATACGACAATCGTATTACATAGAGGAGCAGGTCATTCCAAGCATGAAGCAGCCTGGTTTTACTCGGGCGGACATCAAACAAGGGCCAGCTTCCAGACAATTCAAAACCACTGCGGTAATTGGCGTGAAGTAACCGCCGCCAGGCTTTGTAAGGGGTCCGCCTACTACGAACAGCAGACCCCCTTTCCGCTCTGAAATGTGCTGCGCAACGAAAACATCGAGTACGCGATGCGTCTCGTGGAAGCAGGCGTCGCGGCCAAACTACGTCTACCCCCGTGCTTCTCATGAATTCAAGATGATGGTGCCAATCGCGAAGGTCAGTCAGCGAGCGGCATCCGAGTATGTTGCCGCCTTCAAGTGTGAACTTCGTCAGTAAGATGCGATTGCCCTGCCGCCACCACGTCGGCCCTTGACAATCTTGGCCTTCTCATAGAAGAAGAAGGCTCTGAGATCACGCTTTCCTCCCGATCTCGGCTGGCTCTTAGTGTCCCAGTGCCAGCACGACCGCCGCGATCAAGAGTCCTATACCGGTGAGGAGATCGGAGCGGATGGGTATGAAGCGGGCGGCGACTCTCCCGAGTTGCAGTCCAACGAATGACATCAGGGCCGTGATAGTGCCAAAGACCGCTGCACAGAACACAGGGGGAAAGCCAAGCAACCCCAAGCCGGTGCCCGCGACCATATTGTCCAGGCTTAGAGATAGAGGCATACCGAAGAGCACCCAATGATCATCCGGCTCCTCCGATGCTTTCGTCTTCAGACTCCGAACGACCAGGTATAGGCCATACACAGCTAGCACGATCGGTCCCAGAATGTCCGCCACTGGACCGATCGCCTGCCCCAAGTAGCGCCCGATCAGCGCACCTACCAGGGGCGAGACGCCATCCCAGAGCCCGAACACCACCGCTATCCGGAGCGCACGGCGCCAGCTGAACTGAAAAGCCCCGAGCGCAATCGACACCCGGAAATTATCCAGGCTGAGGACAAAACCGAGTATGAGAAGCGGTATCATGGCACATCTCCTGGAGATTCTAAGCTGTCGGTCGGTGAGTAGTAGTCGCTGTTCTTGTCATCCTGGCATGCATCATATCGGTGTGAGAACCGGCGGGACTTACGCGCCGGCAGGTACACCTCCATAGTCTCTACTCGGCGAGCCGTAGAGGTACGGGGGACAAGCCTTCCTGGCGCAATCGGCTCCGCGCCCGCATTCGCAGCCTCTACCGCCTCGGCCACAACCCGATGGTCGGGTGAGAGGTGGCAGACCGGATCGGTGCGCGCGGCATCGCCGGTGAGCTGAAACGCCTGGCAGCGGCAACCGCCGAAATCGACCTCGCGGCGCTCACAAATCCGGCAAGGCTCCGGCATCCACTCCGTTCCCCGGAAGCGTTGGAAGAGGGGCGACTCCTCCCAGATCCATGCCAGCGAGTGCTCGCGCACGGTGGCTCTGGGAAGCTTGAGGGTGTGCGCCGCGGGGCAGGGGAGGACATCCCCGTTGGGTGTCACCGTGAGCTGCTGCTGGCCCCAGCCGCCCATACAGGGCTTGGGGTACTGGCTGTAGTAATCAGGGATGACGTAGATGATCTGCATCTTCCTCTCCAGGCGCTGGCGTGCAGTGCGTACTACCGCCTCGGCCTGATCGAGCTGAGCCCGACTAGGCAGGAGCGCTGCGCGGTTGTGCCAAGCCCAGCCATAGTACTGGGTATTGGCCAGCTCGATCCGATCAGCTCCTAACTCCTCGGCTAGATCGAGAATGCGGCCGATCCTATCGATGTTGTGGCGGTGGAGGACCACATTCAACGTGAGCGGCCAACCCAGCTCCTTGACCAGACGAACTGCCGCGATCTTGCGTCCATAGGAAGGAGTGCCGGCGATCCGGTCAGAGAGGGCTGGCTCGTCGGCCTGAATGCGGATCTGTACGTGGTCGAGGCCCGCGGTCTTTAGCTGTTCCGCCCGCCGGGGCGAGAGGCCGAGGGCGCTCGTAATGAGGTTGGTATACAGACCCAGCTCGCGGGCGCTGGCAACAAGCTCGACAAGGTCGCGGCGCTGGAGCGGCTCACCGCCTGAGAGGTGAAGCTGCAACACGCCGAGGGCCCGTGCCTCCGTCAGCACCCGTTGCCACTCTGCCATCGTCAGCTCCTCGTGGTAGTCCGCGAGGTTGAGCGGGTTGGAGCAGTACGGGCAGTGGAGCGGGCAGGCGTAGGTGAGCTCGGCCAGCATGCCGAACGGCCTATTCATCGTCAAGCTCCACCCATCGCTTCGCAACGAGTCGAGCGAGGAAATCCCGCACCTCGTCGTCGGCCACACGGTTATACTGTCCGCGCAGCTCCTCCACGATCTCGACCACCGTCCGCTCCCCATCGCACAGGCCGAGGATGGTTGCGCCGGTGTGATTCAGGAGCAGCACTCCCTCCGGTGCCAGCAGCATGTGCCGTTGCCGCACGGGGTCCCACTCCAGTCGGACGTGTCGCGCCAGATGAGGTCGATTCGTAGCTAGTAGGGCCATGCTCATGTCACCTCCTGTACCATTGTGCTGCCATTGTGCGCCAGGTGTGGCGCACGCTCGATACCTGGCTCACTACAAGCGGAAAGTGAGCGGCAAATCTCCTGCCCGGTAGACGATGGTCCAGTGGATGCAATCAAGCATCCCCCTGTCACGTGCTGCCCGAATAGGCCCAGGCGATAGCGTCCAACATGCTCCACAGCACGTCGCATTTGAAGGAGAGCGCCGCCACAGCCCGCGCCTGCTCATCCGCCGTCCGGCAGTGCTCCGTCACCACCTCCAGAGCGTGCTCCGCGTCGTGCGGCGCCTGCGTCAGGCGGGCGCGGAAATAGGCCAACCCCGCAGGGTCAATCCAGGTGTAGAAGCGCTCGAACGCGGCCAGGCGCTCTGCCATCAGATCCGGCGCAAACAGCTCGGTCAGCGAGGCGGCCACCGCCTCGACCCACGGGCGGGTGCGGGCGAAGGTGATGTAGGCATCGACGGCGAACCGTACCCCAGGCACGACGTGCCGCTCGTCCCATACCTCCTCCCGCGTCAGTCCCACAGCCTCGCCCAGGCACAGCCAGGCCTCGATGCCCCCCTCCCCGTCCGCTGTTCCATCCTGGTCGAGGATGCGCCGGATCCAGCGTCGGCGTACCTCACGGTCAGGGCAGTTGGCGAGGATAGCGGCGTCCTTCCGTGGGATGTTCTTCTGGTAGTAGAAGCGGTTGGCCACCCAGCCCTGGATCTGCCGGCGGCTCAGGCGTCCCTCGTTCATCATCACCTGGAACGGATGCCGACTGTGGTAGCGCTGCGACTGAGCGCGCAGGGCTCCGATGAAACCCTCAGTATCGGACACCATCTACTTCAACTCCAGTTCTAGCCCATCCGCGGCCACTTCCAAGCCGTGCTCCTCGACGATGCGCCGCTCGGGCGCGTCCTCAAGCAGGATCGGGTTGGTATTGTTGATATGGATATAGATTTTGCGCTCAATGGGGAGCGGGGCCAATTGCTCCAGGCTACCCTCGGCGCCGGCGATCGGTAGGTGTCCCATCTCGCGCGACGTCTTCCCGGCGATGCCGAGCCGGATCAGTTCGTCGTCCTGCCAGCAGGTCCCGTCAAAGAGCAGGCATGTACAGCCTTCCAGGTGAGCACGCACCGATGCCGTTAACTGCTGTACGTTCGGGAGGTACACCAGGGCCGGGCCGGTGTGTCCGTTAGTGATGCGGTACCCCACCACCCCCTCTTCCCCCTCTCCGGTCCCGAAACGCGCCCGCTTAGTCGTGGGAACGGGGAAGGCCCGGTAGGACAAACCATCCGCCAGCGATACCTCTCTCCCTGGAGCGACCGGCCGCAACTCGACGTGAGTGTAGGCGCCGAGCGTGTGGAGCAGTGCTGTGCCTGTGCAGAGGGTCTCGTGAACTGCCGCGGTGGCATGTACCTCGAGGCGACCAGCCTCTCGCAGCAGCAGCAGACCGAGGGTGTGATCGAGCTCGGCGTCAGTGAGCAGCACGGCCTGCAGCGGAGAATCCCTTAGCCCGTGTGGGTGCAAGGCCGGGAAGGACTCGATCTGAGCACGCAGGTCGGGTGAAGCGTTGAGCAGGAACCATCGCCGGTAGTCGGCGCTCACCGCGACCGACGACTGGGTGCGCGGCCGGCAGGGCCGCGAGCCGTCGCGCACGGCCCGACACTGAGGGCAGTTGCAGTTCCACTGCGGAAACCCTCCTCCCGCTGCGGCTCCGAGCACACGTATCCACATACCTATCCTCCATCCAAATCGCCCGGCGGTAAGATGGGGACCGTACGGGCACCAGGCGAATGGCCTGGTGCCCTGGTCCGCCTATTCCCAGTGACCGGCATACGCCGTCACCTCAGCTTGGGTCCCGATTTCCTCGAACTCTGGGGTCTCCCACTCCTGCATGGCTCTCACCTCCTTACATCTGTGCTTATTCCGGCAGCGCGAAGACAAAGAGAGCGTCTCCGCGTGGCGCCCCGAACATGTCGGGTGCGAACCCTTCGACCCAACCGCCCCACCCGGTCGGCACGGCTATGTACTGCCTTCCGTCGATGCTGTAGGTTGTTGGGTTGCTGTGGTGGCCGCTTCCCGTCTGGAACTGCCACAACAGCTCGCCGGTCTGCGCATTGAAGGCGTCGAACTCCCCCGTCGCTTCGCCGACGAACACGAGGTCGCCGCCTGTGGCCAGCACCGACGCGCTGATCGGCTTGTCGTCGCGATACCGCCACCGCTCCTGGCCCGTGGCCGCATCGAAGGCCTTCACGAACCCCTGTACGTCCTTGATGTCGACGTTGACGCTCGCTCCCCAGTAAGGAATGCTCTCCTTGAACTCCCTGCGCCGCAGCGTGATCTCCGCACCGACATCCAGTACCGGGACGTAGAACATCTGCGTCTTCGGGCTGTAGGCCGCGTGCGTCCATTCCTTGGCCCCGGCCGGTCCCGGCCACACGTGGACCGGCTCCCCCTCGTTCTCGGGGTACACCTTGGGCGTGACCTTCCCGTCGGCGCTGATCTCACCCCAGTTGATCCGTTCGCCGAAGGGTGTTACCCGGACCAGCTTACCGTTGGTCCGATCCAGGACGAAGAAGTAGCCGTTCTTGTCGAAGTGGGCCAGCAGCTTGCGTCCGTCCAGCTCGAAGAGGATATTCTCCATCACGCTGTCGTAGTCCCACAAGTCGTGCGGGGTGTACTGGTAGTGCCACCGTATCTGGCCGTTGTCAGGGTCCACGGCGACAACGGAGTCGGTGTAGAGGTTGTCGCCCTCACGGACGCTTCCGTCGAAGTCGGGACACGGGTTGCCGGTCCCCCAGTACAGGAGATTCAGCTCCGGGTCGTAGGTGCCCGTGACCCAGCAGTTTGCACCACCCCGCGCCCAGGCCTGACCGTCTTTCGGCCAGGTGTCGGACCCGGGCTCCCCGGGCTTTGGCACGGTGTACGTCCGCCAGGCGCGCTGTCCGGTGTCGACATCGAAGGCTTCGAGGTGGCCGCGCACCCCGAATTCCCCGCCGGAGCTGCCGACGATGACCAGGTTCTTCACGACGAGGGGGGCGACCGTAGCGCTCTCACCGGCCCGCACATCACCGTACGTTTTGTCCCAGACAGGCTTGCCGGTGACGGCGTCGAGCGCGAGCACATGGGCGTTGAGGGTGACGACGAAGACCTTTCCGTTGGCCACGGCGACCCCGCGGTTCACGTTGCCGCAGCAGAGCGACGTATCGAACGGGATCTCATGATGGTATGTCCACAGTTCATTCCCCGTCCGGGCGTCGATGCACCAGACCCAACCATCCCAGCCCGAGACGTACATGACTCCGTCCACGACGATCGGGGCGGCCTCGAACGAGTATGTCGACTGGCCCGCATGAAGGCCGATCGAGCCGCGCTGGAACACCCACGCAGGAGTGAGGCGCTTGACGTTCTCCGTGTTGATCTGGTCCAGCGGGCTGTACCGCTGCCCGTCGTAGGCGCCGTAGTAGGTGAGCCAGTTCTGCGGTTCCGCGCGGGCCTTGAGAATGCGTTCGTAGGTGACGTTCTGGGCCACCGGCGGCGCATTCCCGACCACGCCACTCAAAGTTCCAAGGTTGATGGCATGCCCTGCCTGTACGTATTGCATCAGTTGCTCCTTTCTATGGTCGTGGCTGCGGTGGGCGGTCGAGACGAGCCTCCTGCGGAACGTCCCCCATCACGGTGATCACCCCGAGCATGCCCCGGCCTTCATCGTTACCTATCGTGGAACCATACCAGTAGTAGCCCGGTCCGTCGAGGTTGAGGCTGGCCGTTCCTCGTGAATAGACCGGTAACCAAATGAATTGCAGGTCACCATTGCTCGGCAAGACCGCACAGTGAGTGTTCTGGTCATCGTTGAAGATCTCGAGTTCGAGGTCACCCCCATGGGGCATGACGATGATCGAGGGCTCCCAGATCAGCTCATCGGGCGGGATGCGGATTCGGGCGTGCAGGCGGCCGTCGGCTCCCTCCTCGGCGTGTCCGAGGCCTCCGAAGTCGAGCAGTCGACCCAGCGTCGCCCTGTTTTGCCTGTCCAACCCCAGGGCGCTCACCCACCCGGACAGCTCCACTCTGTTCGCCAAAAGATGGATCTGGCTCATAGGCTTCACCTCCTCTAGTTTTCTAGCATGAACCCTTTTTTCCGGACCAGGAAGGCAAGTCAACTCAGCCATTGCCCTGCAGTACACGAGAGACAAGCACCGTAGGGCAGAAAGCGAGATGAGCCATGCCTGGCCGGACCTTTATATCTAAACTATAGCGGTGGCTAGAAAGTTTGAACCCCAAGTTGCGGGAACAGCCTGACGAAGCATGCACTGGCTTCAGATCGTGTGAGAAAGTGCTCTCGTCCTTGCTCCTGCATGGTTCAAGTATTTAAACACCGCTGTTTGTCGATCTACAATTTGTAATCAAATATGTAACAACTTAAGTATAAATGATTAAACAAACTCATGTATATTACTCACAAGGATATAAATATCTCAACTATGCTATACTATGGAATGGACACATGATCTTAATTCTTCTGAAAATAATGCAACATGCTATGTAATAATTGTTTCGTAACCATTCAGTAGGGCTATGCAGTTGCAGGATCATGGCATAATTTGCTACAGTAGAAGCATGACGAAGGATGAAGAACTCGAACAGCTCCGAGCGGAAGCGGAGAAAATAGTCTTGTACGAACTCTTGCAGCGCAAAGACGAAGAGCTGGAACAGTCGCACCAAGCGAATCAGGACTTGCGCGAAGGGCTCAAACAAGCCATCATGGCCATTGACTCTCAACACGAGCGCGTCAAAACCCTCGAAGGACAACAGGCCAAAGACAGCCATAATAGTCATCTGCCTCCGTCCTCTGATCGCTTTGTGCGGCCATCCAAGAGCTTGCGGAAAAAAAATTGAGGTTGACCCACTTTTGTGGAGCCCCGAAACCTGGGGATTACAATTGTTGTTGTTCAAAAGCAACCGGACTGACATACTCAAGCGAGGAATGTCGCCGAACCCGGTTAGAGAAGGTCTCGACATACTCGAAGACGGTCTGCCCGGCTTCTGCACGCGAATGGCGCGCAAGAGAGATCAACGCATTCGCCTTTGAGCGTTCCGAAGAACGACTCTGAGACAGCGTTATCCCAACAGTTTCCTTTCCGGCTCATACTCACCGTGATGTGCATTTCCGAAAGCCTCGCCTGATAGGCATGGCTGGTATATTGGCATCCCTGATCAGTGTGATGCAGTAACCCAGCCTGTGGACGGCGCTGAACCAGAGCCATGCGTAACGCCATCTCGACCAATGTCTCGTCAGCCGATGCGGCCATAGCCCATCCTACCACCCGGCGTGAGAAGAGATCAAGCACAGCCGCCAGGTAAAGCTAACCTTCATAGGTCCAGATCGCCGTGATATCCCCAGCCCATTTTTCATCGGGACGCGTGGCTGCAAAATCGCGATCCAAGCGGTTCGGGACCACCCGTGCGTTGGGATCACTTCGTGTCGTTTTCGTCCGATGGCGAGGCCGACGCGCAGCCAGTTCCAGCTCGCGCATGAGACGGGCCACCCGGATGCCGAGCGCACGTGATCCCCTGAGCTTTTAGCTCTGCATGCACTCGCGGACTACCATAGACCCCTCGATTGGCATGGTACGCCGCTTGAATGCGTTCGGCGAGGTGGCCATCTTCTCGCTGGTGTTGACTCATTGGACGCTTGCGCGTCTGCGTAATACCCACTCACCGACACGTCGAGCGTTTCACAGAGCAGGTTCACTGGATACTGCTGCCGATGGTCTTCGATGAATTGAAACCTTACGGCTGGCTGCGCGAAAAGATGGCAACTGCTTTTTTTAATATGTCGCGCTCCTGTCGCACTCTTTCCAACTCCCGTTTGAGTTGGCGCACCTCCTCTTCTTGCGCCGTTTGATGCCCACTGCCTGGGAACGCTTCGTGGCCGTGGTCAGTCAACTCCTTGCGCCATTGATGGATGGAGGTGTCGGAAATGCCCAGCTCACGGGCTACCTGGGCAATCGGCTTTCCGCTGGTTTGAGCGAGCCGTACAGCTTCGCGCTTAAACTCTTGCGTATAGGTCTTTTGGACTTTTTGCATGATCCTTGCCTTCCTTCTGGATTAGTATCCTCTAAGATTTTATTCCTCCATGGAAGTGGGTCAAGGTCAGATAGAGATTGACCCCCATTTGTTGTAATATTTGGCGATACGAAACGATAGTTAACATGAGTACTCAAACAACACGAGGGAAATAATGCAAGCAAACAGTGCAAGCAAACAGGCATATGGCACAGGTAGAGCAGGAAATGGCTCTCCTGTACAGAAAATACGCACCAGGTCTGCTTACCTATGTTCGTATGCGCATTCCCTCACCAGAAGATGCGGAAGACCTGGTGGTGGAAGTTTTCGTGGCGGCTATCGAGAATGCAAAATTTGCCGCGCTATCGGAGAAAGAGAAGCAGTTGTGGCTCTGGCGAGTTACCCGCAACAAAGTGATAGATGCCTACCGGCGTGCGAAAACTCGTCAGAACGTGACACTTGAGCATGTAGCTGAGGGTCTTTTTGAAGATGAGATGTCCAGCCCCGAATATGCAGCTTTGCGGCAAGAAGATTACATGGATTTGTATGCACACATGCAAAGCTTGCCCCCGCTTCAACAGCAGATTTTACGCATGCGCTTTGGCCAGGATTTATCCTGTCGTGAGATCGCGACCACGTTGGGAAAGCAGGAAAACGTTGTGCGCGTCACTCTTTCACGCAGTTTAAATCTTTTACGAAAAATCTATCGACGAAGAAGGGAGGTGCAGGAAAGTGGCGGAGAAGGATGAGTTTTTTTTACCTGAAGAAGTAGACAGACAAATTGAAAGTGTGAGCCAATTCAAGGAAGGCGATCGTATAGATGCGGAGGCATTGGCGTATCTACGCAGCTTTTACCAGGCTGATGCCCAGAAGGAGCAGGCGACGCTAGATCGGATCTGGAACCGCATTGCGGGCGCAACTCTTTTTGAACAAGATACTCAAGAGAATGAGAAAGATCTAACTATGCAAAATCCACAAATACAATACAGCAGTATTGGCAGCTCGCGTGGATCACGCCCACGGCGCACTTTGCTGATGCAGCGACTCGGTCTATTAGCGGCGGCTGTCTTTCTGGTAGCCCTGGTTGGCAGTATGGCAATTGTTTTTTACGCGGCTCGACATAATAATGGTGGCGCTGCCTCTCCTAATCCAACATCAGCACCTTCAACTGCTCGTGTGCCATTGAAGGTCACTTCGGTCAGTATGTCGGTTACACCTGGATCGATTGCGGGCGTATCCTGCGGTACGAACTTGACCGTGACCTATACGGCTCTCTTCCACGTCAGGCCGAATAGCGTCGGCGGTACTGTCCAGTTCAATTACACGGTCAACAATGGGCGCGGACAAACCCCGGCCAGCATCACCTTCAATCCAGGAGAGACTACGAAATCTTACACATTTACCTGGAGTGGCGCGTTGCCTATCGACCATACGTACCCTGGACCTGGCGGTGTCCAGGTGACCAGCCCCAATCAACTGACTTCTCCACTGGTTGCGCCAGCGGGGCAGTGCACGCCTGCGAAGTTCCAGGTCACGAAAATTGATATGGCGGTGAGCCCCACATCCATTCAAGGATTGTCCTGTGGTACTTCGATAGTTGTTACCTATACAGCTACCATTCACGTTGCACCCGACAGCTCAGGTGGCACTGTCACGTTCAATTACACGGTCAACAATGGGCGCGGTCAGACCCCGGCCAGTATCAACTTTGGTCAAGGAGAGACCACTAAAACGTATACATTTACCTGGAGTGGTGCGTTGCCTATCGACCATACGTACCCTGAACCGGGTGGTATTCAAGTGACCAGTCCCAATCAACTGACTTCATCACTCGTCGGGCCAACGGGGCAGTGTGCATCTTTGGCCGCGTTTCAAGTCACGAAAGTTGATATGACGGTGAGTCCTACATCCATTCAAGGGATGTCGTGTGGTACTTCGATAGTTGTTACCTATACGGCCACCATTCATGTTACGGCCAATAGCCCTGGTGGGACTGTCCAGTTCAGTTATACGGTTAATAACGGGCGTGGACAAACGCTGGCCAGCATCACTTTCAGCCCTGGACAGACTATTCGAACCTATACATTTACCTGGAGCGGCGCGTTGCCTGCCGATCATACGTATCCTGGACCAGGTGGTATCCAGGTGACCAGTCCCAATCAACTGACCTCTCCATTGGTTGCGCCAACGGGTATGTGCAGCTAAGCTGAATAGTCAGGGCGATCCTCGCGGTTGCCCTGACTATTCCCCACAATTTGGCTTTGGAGGAGTGCTTGCCGCTTTCTCCTTGTCCTACCTCATCAAGCCTCGTAATTTTTGAGGGTGATGGCATCATATGGCCGCCGGATCTCTTTGAGAATGGCGTTTTTCCAGGGCATGTACGGGAACATGCGGATCATCTGGTTGGTGAACCAGATCTGCGAGCGTGTTGGTGGCAGAAATTGCTTGCCAGCAGTCGCTCCGCTCTTCTGGTTCAGTTCGACATATTCCCTCATCTCCTTTTCGTAGTTGGCAAAGGCCGTCTGATAATCGCCCGTCGCTGCCTTGAGCTCTCCGGCCAGCACGTAGGCTCCCACCAGCGCCAGACTTGTGCCCTGGCCGGAGAGCGGTGTGGCACAATAGCCGGCATCCCCGACCAGTACGACCCGCCCTTTGGACCAGGTGTCCATGCAGACCAGATCGAGCGAGTCAAAGTAAAAGTCCGTGGCATGCCGCATGCTTTCCAGCAAGTGGGGAATCTCCCATCTCTCTCCGGCGAATGCGTCCGCCAGGATCTGCTGCTGCTGCTCACTAGTCAGTTTGTTGGAGGGCAAACGTGGAGAGGTGAAGTAAAACATCGCCTTCGCTTCGGTGTTCTGCCGCGCGCTATACATGCCCGCAACCTTGCCTGGCATGCGGTAGATCAGTTCTTGATAATTGAGGTTCAGATGATTGGCGGTGGTGAAAATTGCGACGTGGTAGCCCAGGTAGCGGATGAACCGGGACTCCTCACCAAACGTTCGAGCGCGCACGTTGGAGTGGGCACCATCGGCTCCCACTACGAGATCGAAGGTGCGCGGCTGACTGTGCTCAAAGGTGACGTACACACCATCATCTTTCTGCAAAATGGATGTGATGGAGTCGCCCCAAATGTATTCAGTGGTGTCTTTTGTGGCCGCGTAGAGAATGCGCGTCAGGTCGCCCCGGATAAACTCAATATCAGGGTCGCCGCCTCCTGCCATCATCTTGGGCGTGATGTGCGCCAGCGGCCTACTGGTGCTATCGACGTATATCATGCCCTGCATGTGAGTATGCACCTCCTGAAGCTCGGCCAGGATTCCCATACGCGCGGCCACCTTCTGGGCCGCTCCCCGGATGTCGATAGCATAGCCACCTTCGCGCAAGGCAGGTGCTTTTTCCACTATGGTGGGCTTGAAGCCGTAACGGCTGAGCCAGTATGCCAGCGCAGGTCCGGCGACGCTCGCGCCTGAGATGAGGATATTGCGATTATTCATGATACTATCTTTATTCATCATATTCCTTCTTTAATACTTTTTACGTGAGATGAGTGAGGTGAAGGAGAGCTTCATCTCGCTCATCGTCCCACGCCGTACCCAAAGCCGATTGTGTTGGATTCAATGCCCTTGCGCCCGCCGCAGCCCGGCGACCGATCAGGTGCATCGTGTCTCCCACATCACTGCCCTGAGTATAGTGAGCAATAGGGTGGACGCACATCCTCCGATCGGGTGGTTGGGCGGGTGGTTGTTGAGGGTTGGTCTTAGAGAAGCTGGAGGCGGCGGGCGGCTTCACCGGCTTCCACGCGGCTGGTTACGCCGAGTTTGCGATAGAGGTTCTTGACGTGGCCTTTGACGGTGTTGACGGAGACGATGAGGGTTTCGGCGATCTCCGGGTTGCTGCGTCCGGCAACCAGCAGGGCGAGCACACGTTGTTCCTGGGAGGAGAGAGGTTCGATGAGCTGGCTCTCCGGCCCGTTGCGGCTGGCGGAATGAGCAGGGGATGAAGCAGTGAACGCGCGCAGGATGCTCTGGGCGTAGATGCGCAGAGGTTTCTCTGTTAAGGAAGGCAGGAGCGAGCGGAGGAGGATGGCAAGAGGTTCCCCTTCATCCAGGAAGAGGCGCATGAAGCCCTCGGCTCTCGCTCGAACGAGGACCGCAGAGAGCTGGTATCGTGCCTCGTGTCCCTGCTTGAGGGAGGTGTGAGCGAGCGAGATGAGGAGCTGGATTTCCAGGGCGCGTACGAGGTGCTGGCCCTGCTGCGCGAAGACGAGGAGCCGCTCAAGCATGGGCAGAGCTGCTTGCGCCTCGGTTCGTGAAAGGCTCAGGCGGGCGTGCAGGAGTTGTCGGGCCTGCTCCTGGAGCGGTGTCAGGTTCTGCGCATGGGTGGCAAGGGTGCTAAGGGTGCGCTCGGCTCCAGCCAGGTCGCCGTCTCTGATCTGCAAGCGCGCCTGCCAGGTGAGGACATCGGCGATGAGCGGGAGCGTATTGGGCGTGGCTTGCAGGCGTACAAAGAGAGCGGAGAGCGAGGCTCGTGCCTCAACCACCTCTCCGCGAGCATACAGCAGTAGGAGCAGCAGAAGCACTATCTTCATATGCGCGTTTTCTTCCCCAGTAGAGAAATCGCCACTGTATCGGTAGAGAGAGGCCTCGCGGGCCAGTTGCTCTGCCCTTTCAAGCTCATTCCACTCATAGAAAAGTCGGATCAGCCCGGAGACGGAGTTTGCGCGCAGAATATCTTCTCCCCTCTCATCTGGCCTACGGGCCTCGGCGAGCGTCTGCTGGTAGTAAGAGGCTGCCTGATGGAGTTCGCCCAATTCGACGCAAACGTCGCCAAGCATCTCTCCGATGATACGGGTGAACACGCGATCCTCGATGTTCAGGCTGAGGGTGTAGGCTTCAAGCACGAACTGATGGGCTGTGGAGAAGGTGCCTGCTTGCATGGCATCCAGGCCCAGCGCCATGAGGCAGCCGCAGCGCCATTCGATCCACTCTGCTGGCCGTCTGCGTGGGTGTCCATATGGTTGCTCTGGCGCGAGAGGCGGCAGGAGTTGGAGCGCCTGGCGGGCGTAGACAACGGCTGGAGCGAGAAAACCGTGAATCACCGTGAACGTGGCGCGAAAGGCATAGAGGATACCAATCCTTTCCAGGTCTCCCTGCTTGCGCCATCCTTCTTCCGCCATCTGAAGCAGATCTTCTACGGGCTCGATCCTCCACACGGGGCCACCACTGTCCTCGGAGAAGACCTGCGCTTGAGCAAAGAGGAAGCAGAGCGTCGGATGCGCGTGCAGGAGCGCCTCTGGAAGCTGATCCAGCCAGCGCCTCGTGGTGTGGTACTCGGAGAAATAGGCGTACTCGTTGAGTCTTTCGATAAGGTGTGCGGCCTGCTCGAACTCCTGGGCGGTGAGGGCAGCTTCGATAGCCTCCACCGGCATGGCGTGCTCCTCGTACCAGCGACTGGCCAGGGCAGACAGGCGGCGCAGAACCTCGGCTCCCAGGCGGCGGCTGGCCTCGGCTCTCATGGCTTCGGCGAAAAAGGGGTGATAGCGATACCACTGGCCTGCGCTGTCCAGGGCTTCCAGAAAGAAGCCGGCGCGCTCGACCACTTCCAGCCATTCAGCGCTATCCTGTCTGCCGGTGACTGCATCACAGAGGGAACCGGTGAGGCGACTGAGTATGCTAGTCTGGAGCAAGAAAAGCTGGAGCGGCTCCGGCTGCGCGGAGAGGACTTCACTCAGGAAAAATTCTTGGATGGGCCGATGGGTGCGGTCAGCAGCGGAAGCGGTGTTCAGTTGCGTAAGAGCGTCCTCGATGGTCTGTGGCGTCGTCTGCCTCTGCAAGCTCAGCGTGAGCAGGCGCAGACCGGCGGCCCAACCCTCCAGGTAGGTGTGCAGCGAACGCACCGCATCTTTCGGAAGGGTCTGTGGAATGGCCTGCTGAAGGAAGATCGTTGTTTCCTCGGAGGAGAAGCGCAGTTGGGCCGCGTGTATTTCCAGGAGATCGCCTCTGGCGCGCCAGCGCACGAGAGGCAGCGGTGGCGTACTGCGGGTCAGGAGCACCACATGCAGGGAAGCGGGCAGATGCTCGATGAAAAAGGCCAGCGTCTCGTGGATGCGCGCGTGCTCAATGAGATGATACTCCTCCAGTACCAACACCCGTTCCTGGCCAGAGCGGACCAGATCATTGAGCAGGGTAGCCAGGGCTGTTTCCAGAGGTGCCTGCTTAAAGGACACCTGGGAGAGCTGCTCCAGCGCTACCTGCCCGATGTGGGTGTGGAAGATCTGGCAGGCGGCGATGATAGAGGACCAGAAACGAATAGGGTCGTTATCGCCACTGTCTAATGAGAGCCAGGCGACCGGAGAAGGACTTTGTTGCGCGGCTGCGGTCTGGGCCTGGCGATGGGCGATCCATTGGGTGACAAGCGTGGTTTTGCCGAAACCTGCCGGGGCCTGCACAATGGTGAGTTTCTGCCGTTGACCGGCATCAAGCAGGGCCAGCAGGCGCGAGCGCTCGATGAGCGACGCCGGGAGCCTCGGAGGATGCAATTTGGTTTCCAGGAAAGGCGTCACTGTTGTATGAGGGTGACTCTGGTGATGAGGCTGACGCTCCACTTCGGAAATATCCTGCGGGATCGATGCCTGTCCTTGTATGCGCGACGATAACGTCAGCACGATCTCATTGAGACGGGCCAGGGTCAGATCTTCCGATTTGCCGAGGTACGCACGATACTGTGTTCCCTGATGCTTGCGATAAGCTTTCCAGTACCATCCACCTCGGCGATTGCCAGCACGTTCTTTGCGTGCCGTATAGGAACCGTCGAGAGAATGAAAGGAGAAGATCGTGGACGTTTCCTTGCGTAGCCACTCGAACCATTGCACTGATCCGACAACGATGGGGATCGCTTGGTCTTCTTCGGTAGAAAGAAGCGTTGTGTTCCTTATAGTGGGTGTTGATCGCGCCATACGTCCGTTACTTGTTTCTCCCGATCTTGCTCAGTGTTAGGGAGCGCATTCGCAAAGCTCCCTAACAACTATATCACATGTCAGGGAACTTCACTCACCCCTCTTTGGTCATCTAGGTGGTCGTTATAATCAGTATCAGTTATATGGGTATCTTTTTTTACTAATGTCTTGATATAAGGGGAGATTGTGGGGAAAGGGAGAAGAAGGGAGGTCCTCTATGACCAGCCTTCTTCTGTTCTATCAGGCATCAACAAGTGTCCACTCTACACGCTTTCCTACACTAGCTGCATAGCGTTGTATCGTTGAAAGTCGGGGATCGACAGTACCTGCTTCTAGCCGGGCAATAGCAGGTTGCGAGGTTCTTATCCGTTTTGCTATGGCAGTTTATTCACGATATTTGGGGGCTGAGTTGCTGATAATGCGCTTTTTCACGCTCAGAAACAAGGCAAATTCACCGCTGATACGACGCGTCTCTACTTATCGTTGGTTATTGTCCTGCTGCTGCCGGACCCCCTGTATGGTTGATTTTGGAAGGCTTATGTTATGCTAACCTGCTCCATCAGTTACATATATAAGCCACATCATAAAAATCAGCTACAAAATTAAAGGGGGAAAAATGACTTACTGGGTATATGAGAACTGGTGGGGAGGCCATAGAGCCACAATACATATATTAAATTCACTAGCAACCCAGCAACCTAGCAACCAAGGCACCGTGTCAAGATAGCATGCGCCGACGAGGC
>WNFM01135217.1_pt1 | contig 19895 bp, 13 predicted proteins | sample 5400271 | NCBI WGS metagenome assembly WNFM01 (sample SAMN13153352, study PRJNA577476) | soil metagenome | isolation source: 60 cm saprolite on Douglas fir-dominated hillslope | place: USA:California | collected 2013-09-17
CAAATGTTGAATGTTAAATGGCGAATGTCGAATGTTGAATTGGGAGACCTTTGACGCTCAGGCGATTCGCGCTTTGGCATGCGTGCTCGGAGGCCGTAATCTCAACTCAACATTCGACACGCGCCATTCAATATTCAACATTTCATCTTTAGCGCACAGAATTGCTCCTGATGGCCTTGAGACTCCTTCGGTCCTGGCGTCCCGCATTGACCCTTCGCTACCCGAAACCTCCCACACTCGCTCAGGGTAAACAGACGCCAGAGGAATCATGCGGGAACGTCTCACTCGAAACGACTGGCTCTTCATCGCGGCCTGCGTATTGGTGGCCTCGGGCTCGCTCTTCGTCATTCTCAACTGGTTCTCGCGCGCCTTCCCCGAGGCTGCGCTCAACCTGAAGATCGACAGGGAGTCGTCACTCGCCGTGGCGCAGCCTCTGCTACGGGCACAGCAGGTACCCACTGCGGACCTCAAGCACACAACGACCTTCGAGTCCGACGACGAGTCGCGCATCTTCCTCGAGCGCACCATTGGCCTCGACCGGCAGAACGAGGAAGTCAGGCGCGGCGTCCACCTGTGGGCGTGGCATCACCGCTGGTTCAAGCCGCTGCAGGAAGAAGAATGGCAGCTCGATGTGGCGCCCACCGGCGAGATCACGGGCTACGACGACAAACTGCCGGAGGCCCGCGCCCTGCCGGACCTCGACGGCCCGGCCGCCCGCTCCCTGGCAGAAGCCTTCCTCTGGCAGGTCCGCGTCAACGTCGCCGGCCTTCAGCTCGTCTCCAACAGTGAGCGCCGCCTCCCTCACCGCACCCAGCGCATCTTCACCTGGGAATCGCAGACCCTGCGGCCGGGCGGCGCTTCCTACCGCACGATCGTCACCGTCGACGGCAACCGCGTCACGCACTACGCGCAGGGACTGAAGCTCCCGGATGCCTGGTCGCGTGGGTACCGCGAGCTGCGGTCGAAGAACAGTCTCGCCAGCGGCGTCGACGCGATCTTCCTGGCCATCACCACCATCTGCGCGCTGATCGTCTTCATCGTGCGCCTGAGGCGGGGCGACGTGAGCCTCGCCGTTGCCGTCGTGGCCATCGTGCTCGCCGCCGGCAGCGCGATCAACTCCTATCCCAGAGAGCTGGCCGCCTACGAAACGACCGACTCCTTCCCCGCCTTCCTCGCCAAGTTCGTCTTCTTCGGCGTCCTCTTCTCCGGGTTTGGTACCGCGATGTTCCTGGTCGTTCTCGTCGGTGCGGGCGAGCCGGTCTATCGCGAGCGCTTGTCGAGGCAACTGGCCATGCCGCGGCTCTGGACGCCGCGTGCGCTGACCTCCAAACGCGTCTTCCGCTCGTTCGTTCTCGGTTACTCGCTAGTGGCGTTCTTCATCGCCTATCAGGTCGCCTTTTATCTGATCGCCGGCAGGTTCGGGGCCTGGGCGCCGGCAGAAGTGCCGTATGACGCCATGCTCAGCTCGCGGTTTCCCTGGATTGCCGTGTTGTTCGCCGGCTTCTTCCCCGCGCTGAGCGAAGAGTTCATGTCGCGGGCCTTCAGCGTGCCGTTCTTCGAGCGCCTCTTCCGCTCGCGTCTCGCCGCCGTCATCCTGGCTGGCTTCGTCTGGGGCTTCGGCCACGCCAGCTACGCGAACCAGCCCTTCTACATCCGCGGCGTCGAGGTCGGCCTGGCCGGCGTCCTGCTCGGCTTTCTTCTCTATCGATTCGGGCTGCTGCCTCTCCTGATCTGGCACTACACCGTCGATGCGCTGTACACAGCCATTCCGCTCTTCCGCTCGGGCAACACCTACTACGTCGTTTCCACCGGAGTGGCCACCTTTGTATTCGTCATTCCGCTGTTGCTCTCCATCGCGCTCTACATCCGCAACCGCGGCTTCATCCCGGACGACGACCTCACGAACGCCTCGATTCCGACGGCGCCAGAACTGCCACGCGAAGCACACGAGCTGATTCCGTTGCCCGAGCCGATCCGCGCCACGCCCTGGCGCCTGCTGGCGTGCGTGCTCGCGCTGGCCGTCGCAACCGGCCTGTTGATCCTCGTCCCTCGCGGTCTCGGAGAGGTCATCGACTACCGCATCACCCGTGACCAGGCCATCGACATCGCCTCGCGCTGGCTCGGTGCGACCCAACACACGAAGCCCCTCGAGAAACGGGCGGCGGAGCCTGCTGCCGGGTTTCGCTCGTGGGATGCCGGCGCACCGGTCGAGGACGGCGGCGCACCCCCGTCAGCCTTCGACTCCGTAGCCGCCCGGTACCTGGTGCGTCACGGCATGCCGATGAGGGAGCTGGTCGAGGTCCTTCGCCACAGGGTGCCGGCCGCCACATGGATGGTCCGCACGTTCACCCCGATGCAGAAGCGCGAATTCAAGATCGAGGTCGATCCCAGGACCTCCACCGTCATCGGATACCACCGCCTTCAGGATGAGAAGATGGCCGGCCCTGGTCTCGACGAGCCGGCCGCCCTGTCCATCGCCCGATCATCGTTCGCGACCTACGGTCTCGACCCGAACGCCTTTGAGGTGAAGGAAGCGCTCAACTTTCAACAGCCGGCCAGGCGCGATTGGCTCTTTCACTTTCAGGAAGGAAGACCGCTCGCCGCCGACGCCTGGCGCCGGGTGAGCGTTCGCGTGGCCGGAAACGAAGTCTCGCAATTCGCGACCACCGTGAAGATCCCCGACGCCGAATACCGGAAGGCTGCAGAGCGAAACCTGCTCAACCTGGCCTTCAGCCTGGCAACGTTCGTCGGATGGCTCGGCGCGCTGGCTCTCATCATCGCCGGCCTGATCACCCTGACGCGCAAAGGGCACTTCCCATGGCGGCCCGCCCTGCGCTGGACGCTGGCCCTGTCGTTCATTCCCGTGGCCGGCGTGGCCCTGGATCTGTGGAGCGCTCCGTACGGATACGACACCTCCGAGCAATGGACGACCTACATCTCCCGCGTGCTCACCTCTGCCACGTTGACGTTCGGTTTGCAGCTCGGCGCGACCTTTCTGTGCATCGCAGGCCTGCTGATCATGTATCCCTTCGTCCTCGAGCTCGGAAGCCGTGAGTCACGGTCCCGGTTCGGCAGGAGCGCCGCCATCGCCGCACTGACCGCGGCGGCGCTGTTTGGTGCTCGCCGTGCCGTCATGCAGCTTCTCGGCGCGGCCTGGCCGCAGGGGACCATGCTTCACCTGAGCGTCCCCGAGTCAGTGGCCACTCCGTTTCCTGCGCTCTTCGCCATTGGCAGCGCGGTGCAGTGGGCGATCTGGATTTCCGGATCAGACCATTCCGTGACCGACTTTCCGCCCACGGTCACGGTCCTCGCCCTCTTCTTCATCGACATCAGCCGAGGCGTGGACACCTTGCAATTACCACTGATGCTGGCCGATGCGCTGACCGGAGCCGTGCTGGTCTGGATCGCCGCGCGTTACGTCCTGCGTGACAATCTGCTCTCGTATCCGCTGACCATCGCTCTGCTCCTTCTGTTGCAGGAAGGAGCGGTCATGCTGGCGAACAACCGCCTCGACCTTAAAGCGAACGCGATCGCGACGCTGGGCGCCGCGATCGCGTTGCTGATCTGGATCGTGTTACCTGAGCCCTACTTGACGCAGCCGTTGGCCGCGTTGGACCACTCCGGCTGATAGCCGTAGCCGCCCGAGAGGAACAGGCCGGTCCACGCGCACTTGTCGTCGGCTTCGTTGCCTGAACTATCCCACCACGCCGTGCCCTGAGCGTCGGTCACGGCTTCGCGGGTCTCGTGGACGATGAAGTGCTCGAAGTTCTGAGCAACCGTCCAGCCGCTCCACTGGCAGCCGCTGCAGCTGGGGTACGGTTCGATGGCGTACTTCAGAGCCGCTGTCGGACGAGTAGACCAGCTTCGTCGTGCCAGGCACGTACTTCGGCAGGACCACTTCGTAGATCGTGCTGTTGTTCGAAGCACCGTGACCGTTGAGGTAACGGGTGACCTCGGCACGAACGACTGAATCAGTCACGTTGCCGGTGGACGGGAGAGCGTTGGTCGTGTCGAACCAGTCCGCCTGCGAGCCCGCCAGGTTCGAAGTGTTGATGTTGCCGGTGGTGTCGTAGTACTGGGTCAGCATCGAGTAATGGCTCGACGTACCGAGCTGGTTGCGGAACGCCTGCAAGTCCCCCGCGATGGCGTTGTCGGAGCCGCCGGAGGCCCACGTCGGACCCCAGAAGATGAAGACGACCTTCGCGGTGTTGATGCAGTCCCCACCGTGGTAGGTCAGGTTGACGGCCTCGGGGGCGATGACGCGGATATGTTCCGGCGCCTTACGAAGAGCGTTCTCCATGCCGTTGGTCGGCATGTTGTTGTCGATCTCATCGACCATCTTGATCTGGACGCTGGAGCCATCCGGATTCAGGGGGAAGTGCCGCTGTGCACTTGCGGGAGCTTCATCCGTCTTGTCGAGGCTGCCTGCGCGTACATCGACAGTCTCACGTTGCGCGAACGCCGTACCGGCCAGGGAGAGGGCAAAAAGCACTGCTAGCGATTTCTTCAACTCGGTATTCCTCCTCGTATTTTGTCTCTCGACGGGCGGACAGAAGAGCAATGCCGCTGCCAAGGGCGTTACTTCCGTAAATCAAGCACTTACGATGAGGCAGGGTCAGGAAGGCGACCACTTCATCCCCGACCCCGGGTGAATTCCTGAGCCGACTGCGCAAGGTTTGACCCAAGGCAGATCGCTAGTTGCCAGTTTCCAGTTGCTAGGCCAGTAGCTAGTAAGTTGTCAGTGTTCAGTTGTCAGTTTTAAAGCGCCATGGATCTAACAACCGGCATCCGGCATCTGGCAACTCGCGACGTGACTCGCATCAGACCATTCCGTGACCGACTTTCCGCCCACGGCAGGCTAGGATCGGCCAGAATCACCGGGACAACCCCACTGTTGGAGCGCGTGTGAAACTTGGAATTGACGGATTCTCCTACTCGGATCTCCAGAACTATGACCGGCTGAACGACTTGGCCAGGGCCTTCGACGGGTTCGTCGGGCGCCACGACACCGACCTCCTGGCCCGATTCGACGCCTATCGCTTCGCCATGCAAAGCGGTATCGAGCGCGGCGGCCTCGCCGAGCCGGAGGAATCGGACATCCTCATCCGTACCAGCCGCGAGCTCGGCGCCTTCCTCACGCAGCTCTTCGACGTCGAGAGCGGAGCCCGCCAGCTCCGCACTCGTGCCCAGCGCGACAGCGAGGTCTCGAAGTTCAAGAAAGAACTCGTCAGCAAGCGCGTCGTCAAGGTGAAGGACGTCATCACTGACGAAGAGCAGCTCGCGCACCTGGGCACCGCCGTCGAGCTGCTCGTCCGCCTCTGCGCCCCCGGCGCCATCGACCGCGAGCACGCCCTCGCCGTCACCGCCAACCGCCTGCTCGACTTCGAGAAAGAATACCCGCGCGGCGCCAAGAGCATCGCCCCTTCGGTCGAGACGCGTGCACAGCTGGACCAGCTCCGCGAGCGGCTCCGCGCCGAAGGCGCCCCACTCTTCGATGACATCGTGCTCCGCCGGGAGCAGGTGCCGACCCCGGAGTCCCTCCCCCGCGAAGCCGCCGCCGTCCATTCACTCGTCGACGCCTTCACGGCCTGGACCGCCGCGCAGTGGAAGCGAGGCGCATTCGACGGGTGGACCTCGTTCCGCCTTCCCAAGACCACCAACTTCGACCGCCTCGTCGCCACCGTGAAGGTTGACGATGAGCACGTCGTCGGCCCTGAGCACGAATATCGCCGCCGCGAGGCATTTCACCTCACGGACGAGCGCGCCACACCGCGCCGGATCTCCGATGAGGCCAACTATTGCATCTATTGCCACGAGCGCAAGAAAGACTCCTGCTCGCACGGCTTCCCAGAGAAGGACGGGAAGTTCAAGGCCAATCCACTCGGCATCTCCCTCGAAGGCTGTCCCCTCGATGAAAAGATCGGCGAGATGAACGCCCTGCGCGTGGGCGGCGAGTCGATCGCAGCCCTCGCCGTGACCATGATCGACAATCCCATGTGCCCCGGCACCGGCCACCGCATCTGCAATGACTGTATGAAGGCCTGCATCTTTCAGAAGCAGGACCCCGTCGACATTCCACAGATCGAGACCGGCGTGCTCACCGACGTGCTCTGGCTGCCGTATGGCTTCGAGATCTACTCGCTTCTCACGCTCTGGAATCCGCTCAACGTCCGCCGTCCCCTCGCTCTCCCCTACAACGGGAAGAACGTCCTCGTCGTCGGTCTCGGACCGGCCGGATACACGCTCGCCCACTACCTGTCGAACGAAGGCTTCGGGGTCGTAGCCATCGACGGCCTGAAGATCGAGCCGATCGACCCGAAGTTCCTCACCGAGCCGATCCGCGACGCTCGCGCCACTCTGTGGGACGACCTCGACGACCGCATCCTGGCCGGCTTCGGCGGCGTCTCCGAGTACGGCATCACCGTCCGGTGGGACAAGAACTTCCTCAAGGTCATCCGCATCGCCCTGGAGCGGAAGAAGAACATCAAGGTCTATGGCGGCGTGCGCTTCGGCGGCACGCTCATGATCGAAGACGCCTTCGACGAGCTCGGGTTCGATCACATCGCCGTCGCCGCTGGAGCGGGAACACCGACCATCGTACGGATGAAGAACAACCTCATTCGCGGAATCCGCAAAGCCTCCGACTTCCTCATGGCCCTGCAGCTCACAGGCGCATTCAAGAAAAGCTCGATGGCCAACCTGCAGGTGCGCCTCCCGGCCGTCGTGGTCGGCGGAGGTCTCACCGCCATCGACACCGCCACCGAGCTGATGGCGTACTACCCCGTCCAGGTCGAGAAGGTGCTGGCCCGCTATGAGACCCTCACCGCGGAGCTCGGGGAGACCAACGTCCGCTCCGGCTATGACGCCGAGGAGCTGGGCGTGCTCGACGAGTTCCTCCTCCATGCCCGCACCATCCAGGCAGAGCGTGGCCGCGCCGCTGCCGCAGCCGAGAAACCGAACTTCATCCCCCTCATCCGCCAGTGGGGCGGCGTCACCATCGCCTACCGCAAGTCCCTGTACGACTCACCGGCGTATCGCCTGAACCACGAGGAGGTCATCAAGGCCTTCGAGGAAGGCATTGCCTACGCCGAGATGCTCTCGCCTGTCGAAGCCATCGGCGACGAATTCGGCCACCTCTCCTCCGTGATCTTCGAGAAACTGGTCAACGAGGACGGCCGCTTCCAGGCCACGGGCGACGTGCTCCACCTCCCGGCCCGCTCGATGATGGTCGCCGCCGGGACGAGCCCGAATGTCATCTACGAGAAAGAGCACAAGGGCACGTTCAAGCTCGACAAGTACGACCAGTTCTTCCAGAGCTTCAGCGTCTCCCTCGCGGATGGTGCGACACCCGAGCTGATCGAGGTCGAGGGCAACCACGAACGCGGGTTCTTCACGTCCTACCAGCACGCGGCAAACAAGTCGAAGCTCATCTCGTTCTACGGCGACAACCATCCCCGCTATGCGGGCAATGTCGTCAAGGCCATGGCATCGGCGAAGGATCACTCGACCGCGGAGCGGCAGCGCAGGAAGCTCGGGACGACCGCTGGCGCACGCTCACCGCCACTCTCGACGACGGCCTCCTGCCGCGCGTGCACGCCGTCAACCGCCTCACCCCGACGATCGTCGAAGTCGTCGTCCGCGCACCATTCGCCGCCCGCCACTTCGAGCCCGGCCAGTTCTTCCGCCTCCAGAACTTCGAGGCCACCGCGCCGATCGTCGACGGCACGAAGCTGGTGATGGAAGGCATCGCCCTCACCGGCGCATGGACGGATCCCGAGCGCGGCTTGCTCTCGATGATCATTCTCGAGATGGGCGGCTCCTCGCGCCTCTGTGCCTCGCTCCAGCCGGGCGAGCCCGTCGTCGTGATGGGCCCCACAGGAATGCCCACCGATATCCCCCACAACGAGACCATCCTCCTGGCCGGCGGCGGCCTCGGCAACGCCGTGCTCTTCTCCATCGCCCGCGCCTTCAAGGACAACGGCTGCAAGGTCGTCTATTTCGCCGGTTACAAGAAGAAGGCCGACGTCTTCAAGCGCGACGAGATCGAGGCCGGCACCGATCAGGTCATCTGGTCTGTCGACGCCGGAGAAGGCATCGAGCCGCGCCGCCCCCAGGACCGCGCCTTCGTGGGCAACATCGTGCAGTCCATGGTCGCCTACGCGCAGACTGCTCCGGAGATCGACCTGCGCCAGGCCTCCCGCCTCATCGCCATCGGCAGCGACGGCATGATGCGCGCCGTCAAGGACGCGCGGCACGCGGTTCTCGCCCCTTACCTCTCGCCGAAGCACATCGGCATCGGCTCGATCAACTCTCCGATGCAGTGCATGATGAAGCAGGTCTGCGCGCAATGCCTCCAGCGCCACGTCGACCCGATCACCGGCAAGGAGTCGTTCATCTTCTCCTGCTTCAACCAGGACCAGCACCTCGACGAAGTCGACTTTCAGAACCTCCGCGCCCGCCTCCGTCAGAACACGGTCGTGGAGAAACTAACCAACCTCTGGCTCACGCGCCTCCTGTCGCGACGGACTCCGGCGGAGGTGGCGGTGGGAGTGTGAGCGCGGTTTGGCGACGCCCGTTGGCAGGACGTCCGACGCCGCACCTAGGGACGGCCACCGCGGAGTTCGGGCTGCGTTAATCTCGGCTTTCCGCCGCACGGGCTCCACCGCTACGACACTCTGGCGCTGGTTCTCCTGGCCGGCACAACTGCATCCACCGCTCTTGCGGCCTCGAAGATTTCGGCGTCCTTGGCGCCCATCAGCCCCAGCCTCCGCACGGACGCAGAAGGAACTCCAAGCTCCCTCTCGATGAACTCCGCGATCGCCGGCGAGAGTTGAGCGTCGACCCAGATGATCACGCGACCAGAACCGGGTGGTCAATCGAACGAGACGCGAACCGCAGGCAGGCCTGAAGGTCTTCGGCTTCGAGGTCTGGCATTTCAGCGAGGATCTGTTCGGCTGTCAGCCCCGCGGCGAAGAGGTCGAGGACATCGGTCACGCGAATGCGCATGCCGCGGATACAGGGTCTACCGCAGCACTGTTCCGGATCAACGGTTATTCGCTCAGCCAAGTCCATCCGCTGATTATAGCAACCCGAGTTGTGCAGTTAGGCTCAGAAGCTACCGGCGAGCCGTCGACCTCCAGCAGTGCTGCGTTCACGACGCCGATGGTCTTGATGTGATGAGTCCTGGGCTCGCATAAACATTATTGATTTGACCGTTCCGTGCTCTTTCCGTAGAGTCTCGCCCACGTCAATGCACCGGCTATCGCTCTCGCAGTCAGTCGCTGCTTCCGCAACCGGAAGCTCGCCGGTCGTGTCGTTGGTCGTCGTCCTCGTCCTTAGCATTCTCATTCTCGTAATGAGAAGCGGGTGACGGGCTAGCCAGACAGAATCAAGGCAAACCACAGGCCGTCACCCACTGCAGGGTGACGGCCTTTTTCGTTTTGGAGCGAATGGATGAGCGCAATTGTCGAGACCTCGATCCCCCCGGCGCCGATGACGCGCCCGATGACGGGCGCCCGCGCGCTTTGCGAGGCGTTGCTCCGCGAGGGGGTCGACACGGTCTTCGGCTATCCGGGCGGCGCCGTTCTTCCGATCTATGACGAGCTAGCCACGATGCGGGACCAGCTCCGCCATGTCCTGGCCCGGCATGAACAGGGCGCCGTGCACATGGCCGAAGGGTACGCAAAGGCGACGGGCCGCGTAGGCGTCGTGATCGTGACGTCGGGACCGGGAGCGACAAATGCGGTCACCGGAATCGCGAACGCGTTCATGGACTCCACGCCGCTCGTCGTCATCTGCGGGCAGGTACCGCGCAGGATGATTGGCACCGACGCCTTCCAGGAGATCGACACCTTCGGGATCACACGGCCCTGCACGAAGGCAAACTACCTCGTGTTCGATGCTGGCGAGCTCGCCGGGACAGTTCACGAGGCGTTCTATCTCGCACGGAGCGGACGGCCGGGGCCGGTCGTGATCGATATCCCGAAGGACGTGGCCACAGAGCATTGCACGTTCCGGCCGCCGAGGCCGATTCACCTTCCGGGCTATCGCCCCGAGACCCTCGGTAACGCAGCCGCAGTGGCACGCGCCATCGACGCGATCGCCGCGGCACGGCGTCCGATCCTCTATGTGGGCGGCGGAGTGGTCCACGCCAATGCCGGCGACGAGCTGCTGCAATTCGCCGAGCGGCTTCGCTGTCCGGTGACGCCGACGCTCATGGGACTCGGCGCCTTTCCGGCCGGCCACGAGCTGTCCCTCGGCATGCTCGGCATGCATGGGACGTACACCGCGAACATGGCCATCTCCGGCGCCGACGTCATCGTCGCCATCGGCGTGCGCTTCGACGACCGGGTCACCGGCGCGCTCGAGAAATTCGCACCCGATGCCGCGATCGTTTATGTCGACATCGATCCGACGTCGATCGGAAAGAACGTGCGTACGGATGTGCCGGTCGCCGGCGACGCCAGGAGCGTCCTGCGCCAGTTGCTCGCGCAGCTCGACGACGTCCACGGGCGGCTGCCCTGTCTGGACGAATGGTGGCGTGAGATCGATGCCTGGCGCGCACTCGAGCCGCTCACCTACGAACGCTCGTTCGAGGTGATCAAGCCTCAGCAGTTGTGCGAGGAGCTGGGGCGCGTCACACGTGGCAGGGCCATCGTCGCCACCGACGTCGGCCAGCATCAGATGTGGCTCGCCCAGTACTACCCCTTCCGCGCCCCGCGTCAGTCACTCACCTCGGGCGGGCTCGGCACGATGGGGTTCGGCTTCCCGGCAGCCATCGGCGCGCAGATCGCCTTTCCCGATCGTCAGGTCATCGCCTTCGTCGGCGACGGCGGCTTCCAGATGACGGCGCAGGAGCTCGCCACGGCGGTGCAGTACCGCACAAACACGAAGGTGGTGGTGATGAACAACGGCTACCTCGGCATGGTGCGGCAGTGGCAGCAGACTTTCTACGAAGGCCGCTATTCCGCGGTGGAGATGGACGGCGCGCCCGACTTCATCAAGCTCGCCGAGGCTTATGGGGCGAAGGGTCTGCGCGTAACGCGCCCCGCGCTGCTTCGCGGTGTGCTCGAAGAGGGTCTGTCCACGCCCGGCGTGGTCGTCATGGACGTCGTCGTCGCCGCCGAGGAGAACGTCTTTCCGATGGTCCCGCCGGGAGCGGGGCTGAAAGAGATGGTGCTGCGATGAGGCAGGAGCTGGCCATCGAGGTGGAGAACCGCTGCGGGGAGCTCGCACGCATCACCGGGCTCCTCGCCGCACGCGGACTGAACGTCAGCGCCATGACCGTGAGCGAGACGGCCGACGCCCAGGTGTCACGTATCACGCTCGCAACGGAAGGCGACGATCGAACGATCGAGCGCTTGGAGAAACAGCTTCAACGGCAGGTGCGCGTGATCTCCGTGACGCGTCTGACGATCGACAACGGGGAGAGGAGAACGTCTGCCGTGATGAATGTGCTCTATGACAAGGATGTACGGCAGCCAGGGACACGCGCATGCGAACAACCTGCGCGAGTCCGGCTGTCGCGTCGTCGTTGGACTACGCGACGGGAGCCCGTCGCGCGACAAGGCGCTGAAGGCGGGACTCGAGGTGCTCGCTACCGCCGAGGCGGCGCGTGCGTACATCGTGATGATGCTTGTGCCCGACGAGCTCGCGCCGCGCGTCTACCGGGACGAGATCGAGCCATCACTCCGGCCCGGTGCGTATCTCGGATTCGCGCACGGCTTCTCCGTGCACTTTCAAAAGATTCATTCGCGCGACGACCTCAATGTCTTCATGGTCGCGCCGAAAGGGCCGGGCCATCTCGTGCGCCACGAATACGCGCAGGGTCGCGGTGTGCCGTGCCTCTTCGCCACACACAGCGATCCCTCCGGCAATACGCGCGACGTCGCACTCGCCTACGCGTCGGCGATCGGCGGAGGCCGGGCCGGCCTTCTGGAGACGACGTTCCGCGAAGAGACGGAGACCGATCTCTTCGGAGAGCAAGCCGTTCTCTGCGGCGGCCTGACCTCGCTCATCGAGGCGGGGGTCGAGACACTGGTCGATGCCGGCTACGCGCCGGAGATGGCCTACTTCGAATGCCTCCACGAGATGAAGCTGATCGTCGACCTCCTCTACGAGGGTGGAGTATCGAACATGCGCTATTCCATCTCGAACACGGCCGAGTACGGAGACCTCACCCGCGGCCGGCGCGTCATCAACCGCGCCACACGTCTGGAGATGCAGCGTCTGCTCGCCGAGATCCAGTCAGGAGAATTCGCCAACGAGTGGATGGCCGAGTGTGAAGCCGGCAAGCCCTGTTTCCAGCAACTCGAAAGGGAAGGACAGCAACACCCAATCGAAGCCGTTGGAGCCCGTCTCCGCTCGATGATGCCGTGGCTCGGCGAACAAAGACTCGTGGATCGGGCGAGAGCGTGAGGAAGTGGTTAGTGGTTAACCGGGCGTATGGACCAGAACGAGAAACTGTCAAACGTGAAGCGAAGCCTGACCGAGGGAGCTGTGCTTTTCCTAACCACTAACCACTAACCACCAACCACTTACCGAGGGGGCTACATTGTCATTCGAGCAAACCAACTGGGTCTGGATGAACGGCGAGGTCGTGCCGTGGACGCGCGCGAACACACACGTCTCGGCGCACGCACTGCACTACGGCAGCGGTGTATTCGAGGGGATCCGCTGCTATGAGACCGCTGACGGCCCGGCCGTCTTCCGGCTCGACGACCACATCGACCGCCTCTTCGTTTCGGCGCAGATGCATGGCATCAACATTCCATTTCGCCGCGGAGAGGTCGCGGCGGCGATCTGCCAGACGATCGAGGCGAACGACTTCTCGAGTTGCTACGTCAGGCCCATCGTCTACTGCGGTAGCGGAACGCTCGCGCTCGACCCCCGCTCCTGTCCGGTCGAAGTGGCGATCCTGGCCTGGCCGTGGCCGCCTCTGCATGGTGACGAAGCGCTCCTGCGCGGCGTGCGCGTCACCGTCTCGCCGTGGCTCAAGTTTCACGCGCGAATGATGCCGACATCGGCGAAAGCTTGCGGCCAGTACGTGAACTCCATCCTCGCCGTGCGAGACGCCGTGGGGCGGGGCTTCGACGAGGCGCTCCTCCTCGACGCCAGCGGCGGCGTGGCCGAGGGCGCAGGAGAGAACCTCTTCGTCGTCCACGACGGGGCGCTTCGCACCAACGACGACCGGCATTCGATTCTCATGGGCGTGACGCGCGATTCCGTCATCACCGTTGCCCACGACCTGGGTATCCCCGTCGAGACCGGGGATCTATCCCTCGAAGAGCTCCTCCACTCCGATGAGGCGTTTTTTACGGGCACCGCCGCGGAAGTAACGCCCATCCGCGAGGTCGACGGCATGCCCATCGGCAACGGCAGGCGCGGCGAGATCACGCGTGTCATCCAGGAAGCCTTCTTCGCCGCCCGCGGCGGGTCGCCGGTGCGTATAGCACCGTGCCGTGCATCTGAGGTGCGACCGTAATGGAATTCAAACAACTCGAGATGTTCGTGGCCGTCGTGGAAGAGCGCAGCGTCCAACGCGCGGCCGAGCGTGTCTTTCGAACGCAGCCCGCCGTCAGCATGGCCGTGCGGAAGCTCGAGGAGGAGATCGGCTCCCCTCTTTTCGCCCGCGCCAGGCGGCGGCTCGACCTCACTCCCGCCGGGGAGCGCCTCTGCGAGTATGCCCGGCAGCTTCTCCGTCTGCGCGATGAAGCAACGAAGGTGGTGGCATGCGCGCAGACTGTGTAGCGAATTCGCCCGGTGAACGCGGCCGCCGGATCGCCCGGCCCGACGGTCGCGCCGCAGTGACCGCTCCGTTCGAGCATGGCGACGTTCTGTCACTCGACGGTGTGCGAAGCGCGCAGACACGCATTGGAAGTCACGTTCGGCGAACCGCCACCGTGCGCAGCCACGGGTTGAGCGAGCTTCTCGGCACGAACGTCTACCTCAAACTGGAGATGTTTCAGAAAACCGGCGCGTTCAAGGTGCGCGGTGCGTTCAACAAAATGCTCACGCTGACAGCCAGGCAGAAGCGTGGCGGGATCGTCGCTGCCAGCGCGGGCAATCATGCGCAGGCCGTGGCATTCGCCGCGCGCGAGCTGGCCATGCGGGCCGTCATCATGATGCCCGAGTCGACACCGCGGAACTATCTCAACGCCACGCGCGCGTATGGCGCGAAGGTCTGCCTCGTGGACTCGCTCTCTGATGCCTTCGTGAGAGTGCCTGAGTACCAGGCGCGCGGCTGGACGTACATTCATCCCTTCGCCGATCCGCTCGTCATCGCCGGGCAGGGAACGCTGGGCCTCGAGATCCTCGACGATGTTCCGGACCTCACCGACGTCATCGTCAGCATTGGAGGCGGAGGACTGGCTGGCGGCGTTGCGCTGGCGATCAAGCCGCAGCGTCCCGCCGTGCGCGTCTGGGGCGTTGAAACCGTTGGGGCTGACGCCATGGCTCAGGCGCTGTCAGCCGGACGGGTTGTGGAGTTGGCGCAGGCGACGTCCGTTGCGCACACGCTCTGCGCTCCCGCCGTCGCTGAAACAACGCTGGCCCTCGCCCAGCAGTACCTCGAAGACGTCGTCGTGGTGTCAGACCGCGACGCCCTGGCGGCGCTTCGATTCCTTCTGGAGCGCGAGAAGGTCCTCACCGAGGCAGCCAGTTCCTGCACTCTCGCTGCGGCGGAGCTGCTGCGCAATTCGTTTACGTCTGACGATCACGTCGTCCTGGTGTTGTGCGGCGGAAATGTCGCGCTCGAGGAGATCATCGCTTGAGATCCCACGCCATTACTGCCGGTGTGGCACGAACACCGAACCGCGCCATGCTGCGTGCCGTCGGCTTCGGCGATGCCGATTTCGACAAGCCGATCATCGCCGTTGCCAACGGCTACAGCACGATCACGCCATGCAACCTCGGCCTCGGCCTTCTGGCCGAGTGCGCCACCCGGGCCCTGCGCGCGGCGCAGACCATGCCTCAGGTCTTCGGAACGATCACCGTGAGCGACGGGATCTCGATGGGCACCGAGGGGATGCGATACAGCCTCGTCTCGCGCGAGGTGATCGCCGACTCCATCGAGACCGTCTGCGAGGCGCAGCGCATGGACGGCGTTCTCGCCATCGGCGGCTGCGACAAGAACATGCCCGGCGCGCNCGGCGGGACGATCAAGCCGGGACGCCACGACGGGCGCGACCTGACGGTCGTCAGTGCCTTCGAGGCCGTTGGCAGCTTCTGCGCCGGACGTATGACCGGCGGCGAGCTGCTCGAGATCGAGCGCCGCGCCTGCCCCGGCGCCGGCTCGTGCGGCGGGATGTACACCGCCAACACCATGTCCGCGGCCATCGAGGCGCTGGGGATGAGCCTTCCATACTCGTCGACAATGGCCGCCGAGGATGAGGAAAAAGTCAGGAGCACCGAGCAGTCGGCAGAGGTGCTCGCCGATGCCGTGCGGGAACAGCGCCTGCCGCGACAGATCCTCACGCGGGAGGCCTTCGACAATGCCATCGCCGTCGTGATGGCCATCGGCGGATCGACGAATGCCGTCCTTCATCTCCTGGCCATCGCTCACGCCGCCGGCGTACCACTCTCACTCGATGACTTCGACGTCATCGGTAGCCGGGTTCCCGTCCTCTGCGATCTCAAACCCTCAGGGCGCTACGTGGCCACCGATCTTCATCGGGCGGGAGGAATCCCACGCGTGATGAAGATCCTGCTCGAGTCTGAACTGCTGCACGGCCACGCGCTGACGATCAGCGGTCAGACCGTCGCAGAGATCCTGCAGGATGTGCCGGCTGGGAGCGGCGACGATGGCGACGTGATTCGCTCACTCGATCACCCGCTGTACGCGCAGGGCCACCTCACGATCCTCCGTGGGAATCTCGCGGAGGAGGGAGCCGTGGCGAAGACCAGCGGCGTGGCCCATCGTGCCATCACGGGGCCGGCCCGTGTATTCGATTCGGAGGAGGCTTGCCTCGCCACGATTCTCGCCGGAGGCATCAGTCCAGGCGACGTGATCGTAATCCGCTACGAGGGGCCGAAGGGCGGGCCCGGAATGCGGGAAATGCTCGCACCGACCTCGGCCCTCATTGGCGCCGGCCTCGGCGACGCCGTCGGGCTCGTGACCGACGGCCGCTTCTCCGGCGGAACGTACGGCATGGTCGTCGGACATGTGGCGCCCGAGGCGGCGGTTGGCGGCGCAATCGCGCTCGTTGAGGAAGGGGATACCGTCACCATCGACGCCCAGCAACGGTCGCTCCATGTCCACGTCAGCGATGACAAGCTGGCGGACCGGCGGACATGCTGGGCTCCGCCGAGCCCGCGGTACACCACCGGAGTGCTCGCGAAATACGCACGTCTCGTGTCGAGCAGCAGCATCGGAGCGATCACGTGAACGAGCGAATTACGATCTTCGACACCACGCTGCGCGACGGCGAGCAGTCCCCCGGCTGCTCGATGACGATCGCGGAGAAGGTGCGGCTGGCACGACAGCTCGACGCGCTCGGCGTTGACGTGATCGAGGCCGGCTTTCCGATCGCTTCCGAGGGCGACTTCGAGGCCGTTCGCGCCGTGGCGAAGGCGTGCCGCGGCCCCGTCGTCGCCGCTCTCAGTCGCGCAAGCGAGGCCGATGTCCTTCGTGCTGCCGCGGCTCTGGAGGCGGCGACACGTCCGCGCATTCACACATTCATCGCAACGTCGGATATTCACCTCCTCTACAAACTGCATCGCACGCGCGAGGAAGTGCTGGCAGCGACTACTGCCGCTGTCCGCCTGGCACGGCACTACGTCGATGACGTCGAATTCTCCGCCGAGGATGCCACACGCAGCGATCCGGAGTTCCTGTGTGATGTGGTGAGTGCCGCGGCCGCTGAAGGAGCGACGACAATCAACATTCCCGACACCGTCGGCTACACGACACCGGCAGAGTATGCGGCCCTCACTCGTAGCATCCGTGCTCGCCTGCCCTCGGACGTGACGATCAGCGTCCATTGCCACAACGACCTCGGCCTCGCCGTCGCCAACAGCCTCGCCGCTCTCGATGCAGGAGCGCGGCAGGTCGAGTGCACGATCAACGGCATCGGCGAACGGGCAGGGAACGCCGCGCTCGAGGAGATCGTGATGGCCTGCAATGTACGCGCTGACCGCCTTCCCTTCACCACCGGAATCCGGACGGGGGAGATTCATGCCACAAGCCAGCTCCTCTCCCAACTCATCCGCTGTGCGGTGCCACCGAACAAAGCCATCGTTGGCCGCAACGCCTTCGCCCACGAGGCCGGGATTCATCAGCACGGCGTGCTGAGCAACCCTCTCTGCTACGAGATCATGGCGCCGGAGACGGTCGGCGCTCCAGCGTCAGAGATCGTCCTCGGAAAGCACTCCGGCCGCCACGCCCTCGCCGCCCGTTGCAAGGAGCTCGGCCACGCGATCTCCGGAGATGAGCTCGACGCGGTCTACACACGCTTCATCGCCCTGGCGGACCGGAAAAAGAGGTTGTATGACCAGGACGTGTTGGGGATTGTCGATGCGGTTGCCAGTTGCTCGATAAGCGAAGCGGGGTGACGATCAACCACCGAGGCACAGCGCCGCTCGGGAGGCTCGCCCGTCAACCCAACCAAGACCAGAGAGACACAGCGCGGCTCGTCGCAACTCAAAACAAAACCAAGACCACAGAGACACATAGGACACAGAGAATCAAAGAGAAGGCGTCCTTTTGAAAGAATCTATTCTCTTCGTCTGGCGCGAAGGCTTCTTCAAGAGAGTCGCCTTTCTCTGCGACCTCTGTACTACTAACCTGCAGATTCTTGTCGTGGCGCGAAGATTTTGGGAATCAACGGCGCTTGGCTTGTGGCGACCGCCTTCGCGGCCGCCATCCTTACCAATCACGTTACCCCGGGCGGAGCCCGGGGCTAGATTGTCCGACGCGCCTTCGCGCGTCGATCGGCGGCAGCGGCCAGGGAGTCGCGACGCGCGAAGGCGCGTCGGGCAATCTAGCCCCCGGCTCGGCCGGGGGAACGAGGTGACGGAGAGGATGTGGCCGCGCCAGGCGGCCACCACAGCGGACGAGACCGGCTCAACCGTCAGCTCTGCTCGCCGTCCCTTTGGTTGCGGCTATGCCGCGCTGTGCCTCTGTCGTTTTGGTTTAGGTTTCCGTAGCGGCTACGACTCGCTGTGCCACCGTGATGAAACAACTAAGAGCTGACAACTATGAAAACTCTCAACATCACTCTCCTCCCCGGCGACGGTATCGGCCCCGAGGTCACGCGAGAGGCCCTGCGCGTGCTGCGCGCCGTCGCTGCGAGATTCGGAAATGAACTCGTCTTCGTCGAGAAACCGATTGGCAGTGCTGCCCTGCGAAAGTGCGGGACAGCGCTTCCGCAGGACACCCTCGATGCCTGCCTGGCGGGCGGCGCCGTCTTTCTCGGGGCCGTCGGATCGTCCGACTACAGCGCCGAAGCAGCGCTGTTGGCGCTCCGCCGGACGCTTGGCGGATTCGCCAACCTTCGTCCCGCCATCGCCTATGAGTCGATCGCTGACTGTTCGCCCCTTCGCGCCGACGTCGTCCGCGGCGCCGACGTGCTCATCGTGCGCGAGCTCCTCGGCGGTCTCTACTTCGGCGAGCCGCGTGGAGCCAGCGCCGGCGAGGCATTCAACACGATGCGTTACACCGTTGCGGAGGTCGAGCGCGTCGCACGGGTGGCGTTCGACGTGGCGCGCACGCGCAAGGGGAAGGTCACGTCGGTCGACAAGGCGAACGTGCTCGAGACTTCACGGCTCTGGCGCGAGGTGGTCACCCGCGTTGCCGGTGACTATCCGGACGTCGCGCTCGATCATCTCTATGTCGATGCCTGCGCCATGGCGCTCGTCAGCGACCCCCGCCGCTTCGACGTCATCCTCACTGAGAATCTCTTCGGCGACATCCTTTCCGACGAGGCGGCCGTCATCAGCGGGTCGCTCGGCATGCTGGCCTCGGCGACGATCGGTGGAGCGGTCGATCTCTATGAGCCCGTTCACGGCTCCGCGCCTGATCTCGCCGGGAAGAACGTCGCCAACCCCCTTGGGGCGATCGCCTCGGCGGCGCTGCTGCTCCGCCATTCGTTCGGTCTCGACGATGAGGCGCGCGCGATCGAGGCTGCCATCGAGCAAGTGCTGGCAGCTGGTTGTCGCACGCCCGACCTCGGCGGTGCGGCATCGACGGAGGACGTCGGTACGGCCGTCTGCGAACGCCTCGCGCCTCGCTCTCTGCTGGACAAACTGTGGGACGCCCATGTCGTCTGTGAGCCGCAGGACGCGCCTCCCCTGCTCTACGTCGACTTGCACCTCGTGCATGAAGTCCCCTCGCCGCAAGCGTTCGAAGGGCTGCGCGCCAGTGGTCGCAGGGTTCGGCGCCCGGATCTCACCGTCGCCACAGTCGACCACAATGTACCCACTGACCGAAGGCGGGGCATCGATGACCCCCTCTCCGCAACGCAGATCGAAACGCTGCGCGCGAATTGCCGAGAGGCGGACATCAGGCTGTACGACGTCGACTCGACGGACCAGGGGATCGTCCACGTCATCGGACCGGAGCTCGGTCTCACGCGGCCGGGAATGACGATTGTCTGCGGCGACAGCCACACCTCCACGCACGGGGCCTTCGGCGCGCTGGCCTTCGGCATCGGCACGTCGGAGGTCGAGCACGTGCTGGCCACGCAATGCCTTCTGCAGACAAAGCCCCACGCGATGCGCGTCGAGGTTAGCGGCCAGCTCGCCGAAGGCGTGACCGCGAAGGATCTGGCCCTGGCGGTCATTCGCCGGATCGGCACCGGCGGCGCAGCCGGTCACGTGATCGAGTACGGCGGCGAAGCCATCGACGCGCTGTCGATGGAAGCGCGCATGACCCTCTGCAACATGAGCATCGAGGCGGG
>WNFM01338210.1_pt2 | contig 19893 bp, 30 predicted proteins | sample 5400271 | NCBI WGS metagenome assembly WNFM01 (sample SAMN13153352, study PRJNA577476) | soil metagenome | isolation source: 60 cm saprolite on Douglas fir-dominated hillslope | place: USA:California | collected 2013-09-17
CTTGTCGTAGTCGTTGTCCTCTAGCGTGTGCACGATCAATTCGCGGTCTTGCTGGTAGCTGCAGTCGTAGTGCGCGGGGTTGCGCTTGACTTCGATCCAGGCGCAGCTGCCGTCGCAGTAGACCGTCGAGCCGATCGCCATACCCTCATGGCCATTGCAAGGAGCGTTCACGACCGCACCGCCCGCCGAGCTAACCGCTCTGTCGCAATGAAGATTGGGAGCCACCGACCATTTCCACCGAATCGATCGAAGACCATGACGGCGGCCGGATCCTCTGGATCAGTTGGGCTACCGCACGTCCATCCCTTTTCTTTCGACGAGGACCATTCGGTCTCGGTGATCGGAATGCGTCCGAACCAATCAGGTCGCCGAGAAGAGAACGCTGGCATCTCGTGTAGCCTCACGACCGCACCGCCCGCGCATTGAACTCCAGCGCGGCGCGCAGGATCTCGCTCGCGTCCGCAGAGTCTCCCGAGTCCAGCGTGGTCAGGGCCGCCTGCGCCGCATCGCGCAGCGCACCTTCGCGCGTCCAGGTCGAGCGGCCCTCCGCCTCGTCCGCATGCTGCAGGTCTCGGCAGCACAGCACGGCCATGATCGCCTCGTCCCACGACACGCCGCAGCCCTGACAGTTGATGTCGGCCTGCGCTTCGTTGGTCGTCATGGTCTTGGGCTCGACGCCGCAGCCACAGTGCACCACGACCTCATAGTCGTCGGGCCGGCGCGTCGGGTAGCCCTCGTCGTCCGGGCCAGCCCGCCACGTCTGGACCGACAGCAGCGCAACCGTGCGGGGCAGCAACTTGGACGCGTGGAACTCGGCCACCTCATCCATCCGGACCGCATCGGCCCCGCGGCCGAGCGCACGGAACCCGACTGCAGCGGCGCGCGCGTCGTCGCGCAGCTTGGTGTCACGCTCGCGCTCGTAGGCGTTCGGCAGATGGAGGGGCTCGTTCATGGACTGGTCCTCGAGGCGTGCGGCCTGCAGATGATCGGCGGTCGCGGAGAACACTCGCTGCGCTGGGTGGTTTGTTTCTATGGGCTCCAGTAGACCACACATCGGCACAACATGTCATTACTTTTTAGATTTCTTCGACTCTTTCGACTTGCGCGACGGCGCAAGAACCTCGGTCGGCAAGGCTCGCCTGAGACTCTCCTGACAGGCCGCGCGCACGGCCTGCTCGCTCACGCCGAGCAAACGGGCCAGCTTGCCGATCGTGCGTTGGAACGGCCGGCGCATGTTTTGGCCGGTCCTGAGATACCAGAGCGTTTGGGGGGTCAGGCCGGATTGCTCGGCCGCATCGCCCACCGACAGGCCCTTGGCGTCGAGCAGGTCGTCGAGGCTTGCTTGTGGGTAGGGGATGCGCGCCTCTCGGGCGCAGACTGCTTCCAACGGGTTGACCGGACCGGTCCGATGCTTGCGCTTGGTTGCGATCGACATGGCCCGCGAGCCTAGCCGCGCGACTTCTAAAAAACAAGAGGCATGCTAGACTTTTTAGAAATGCGCGCTAGGATGCCAGGCATGACCGACCCAGATAGCGGCCTCAAATCGCTGCCGCCGGTAGACCCGCTCAGCATCAAGGGGCCCACTCTGCCGCCTCGCCCTGCGCGTCGCGGCCGCGGAGAAGAAACCATGAATATCCAAGATGTTGAGTCCATCAACGATGACATGGACAAGCGCAAGATCGAACGAATCGCGGCTGAACTCATCGCGATGCCGCCACCGCTTCGCTTCGCAGCCGTATCGGAACTTTTGGATAGCGACAATCCGGATGTGGTCGAAACGGGATGGATCTTGGCTGAACGAACGGTGAATGAGCACCGAACGAGAGCGCGGCCATGACCACGTCGCAAGAACAAGCCCTCGCCGCATCGCGCGCGTTCGTCGAGGTGCTACGCAAGCATCTGGAACGTGCCTACTCCGATGGTATGGCCAAGACATGGACGAACGTCCAGCTGGATGACCTGCTCCGCGACCTCGCCGCGCTCGACTGCTGCACGCATGCAGTGCGCGCGTTCTTCCAGCGCGCGGCCCTGCGGTTCGGATCGTCGGCGCCGACGCAGAACGCGCCGCCTCTGCCGCGCGATGGCCGGTGGAAGAACAAGGGGATGCGGTCGTGGTAAAGGTGCAACTCACGGGCGAGGTCGAGATCGACCTGGAAAAGCTGGCGGAATGCTTTGCGCATCTCGACGACGATCAGCAAGCGCAGTTCTTCTGCAAGGTCGCGGCCATAGCGGACAAGACCTATGTGGGCCGCGGGACCATGTTCTCGCATGGCGAGAGCAACGCTGATTGGCAATGGTCGAAGATCGGCGAGCATCTTGCCGAGTGCGAGTGTTCGACCGACCGCGGTCGAGAAATGCTGCGCGGGATCGTCGAGCGAATGGATCGGAAGAAGGAAGAGGCGGGCCGTTAGATGCGCGAGCACCGCATCTACGGCCCGCCCTGAGTGATCTGGCACCGGCAAGACAACTCACCTAGCCAAACAGATCCGACTCGCAGTCGATCGCTACGGCCCCGACGCGGTGGTCGTGATGTCGTTCAGCCGCACGGCCGCCAAAGCTCTCGTGGCCCGGGATCTGCCGATCGACCGGACGCGCATCGGGACCGTGCACGCGTTCTGCTACCGGGCGCTCGGGCTGCACGGCAGGGACGCGCTCGTCGTGACGGACAAGATCGCGGTCGACGCATGGAACAAGGGACCGGGCCAGCGCCGCGGCTGGTCGGTCGCGCTACATGGGCGCGGCAGAGAAGAGGCCGAGCCCGCCGATCTGGTGCAGCGCGCGGACGACCGGGCCATGGGCGTGGTGAACGCGCAGGCCGAATATGACCGGCTCCGGACCGCGATGGTGCCGCGCGACCGGTGGGGACGCGAGATCGTGGCCTTCGCGACCGAGTGGGAGAAGCACAAGCTGGCCGCGGGCAAACCCGACTTCACCGACCTGGTCGAGCAAGTCCTGGTCGGCGAGGTCGCGTGCCCGGTCAACGCGGCTGTCCTGTTCGCCGACGAGGCCCAGGACTTCGGCGCGTTGGAACTCTCGGTCGTGCGCCTGTGGGGCTCGAGGTGCCAGCACTATGTGATCGCGGGCGACGACCAGCAGGCCATCTACGGGTTCCGCGGCGCCAGCCCCATGGCGTTCATCGAGCCGGACGTGCCGGCCGAGCAGAAGACGTTCCTGCTCAGGTCTTGGCGACTTCCTGAAGTCGTCAAGAATTACGCGTCGGCCTATGGCGCGACCATCCGGGCCGGCAGGTTCGTGCCGAAGCAGTTCGAGCCGAACGCGCCGGGCGGTTCGGTCGCGCGCGCCTCGCTCCAGGCCATGCGCCAGCCGGGCGCGACGGTCCAGTGGATCGCGGCCAGGATCGCCGAGGCCGACGCGGCGCGCGGCCGGCCACGCCAGCCCGGCGACCCGCTGCCCGTCCTGGTGCTCGCGACCTGCGCCTACATGCTGGCCCCGACCATCGCGTCGCTCCGGGCGGCTGGGATCGCGTTCTGCAACCCGTATGCGCCGCACCGCGGGGACTGGAATCCGCTGCGGTCCGGCGGGGCGGCCGACCGGCTCGCCCGGTTCCTCGAGCCGCGCGAGATCCAGACATGGGCCGACGCGGCCTTCTGGGCCGACTGGCTGGCCGTCATGGCGCTCGGGTGGAAGACCGGCGCCAAGGCCATGGTCGAGGAGATCGGGGCTGACGCGACCGAGGGCAAGCTGCAGGTCGACCCGGGTGAGTGGGAACAGATCACGGGCCGACCCATGCCACCGCACGAGCCCGACTGGTATCTCGCCAGCACGCTCAAGAGCCACTTCCGTGGCCTGACCCTGCCGGTCGCGATGGTCCGGCGGGACGGGCCCGACTCGCTCAAGGCCATGCCCGGGTGCGGCATCGGGACCGTGCACTCGGTCAAGGGCGGCGAGGCCGAGCACGTGCTGGTCTGGCCGGACCTGTCGCGCGCGGCCGCCGAGGAAGCCATGACGCCCGAGGGTCGGGACGAGATCGTGCGCCTGTTCTACGTGGCCATGACGCGCGCGCGCCGGACCTTGACCATCGGTCAAGCTAGCTGCAACGATGCGGTAGTGCTGCCGTCAGTAATGCGCGCGCACGAATCGCCATAAGTCTCGCGAGCATGTTGGATACGGCACGGCGTACGATTTTGGTCCCAGGTCCCAGCTTGTCCCAGGCAAACCCCAGGCTGCGTGGGGGCACTTTACTACTTATGCCGCAAGCACTTACAACGTTGGTCCCAGCTTTCGCACCCTGGAGCAAAAAACATTTTTTTTTCCAGGACGCACGAAAGCTGGGACCCTACATGCAAGTCCCTTGTTTTCCTAGACTTAGTGGCCCCCAGGCAGCCTGGGGTTTGCCTGGGACTAGCCGGGACCTGGGACCTCAAAGGAGCGAAAGCAAGTCGACAGAAATACGCCAATACCGGCGCGCTTGCTTGCCCTTGGGCTCACTTGTGGCGCCTGCGCTCTGCAGCGCGCGCGCACAGTCCACGACCTGTCCACCACGTCCGCGGCGCCATGGGGCGCCCGAGCCGCGCTTCCCGACCCAGCCGCTGAAGTGGCGGGCCGACACGAAAGCGAACTCACCCTCGACATAGGGCTCGCCGCGCGACCTGAGCGCGCTCGCGACCTCATCACCGACCTGGTCGAGGGCATGGTCCTGAACATACTCGCTCACTGCCTCCAATGTCCATACCGTTTCGTCCTGATCCACGACCTGCGTGCGCTTGCTGGCCACGATCAGGCGCGCGACCCGGTCGACGCCGGTTGCCTTCGGCCTGGCCGGCGGAGACCATCCGTCGATCGCCTGCCCGATCGTGCTCAGGTAGGAAGGCCAGGTCATGGGGAGCCCGTCGTCCGTGGCGAACCGGATCGGCTCGTCGGCCTCGCGCACGTGCAACTCGATCATGCCGCCCCCGCGCTTGCTCTGGATCACGTCCTCGACGCTCAGGTGCAGGCGGCGCCCCAGCTCGGCCAGCTGCTCGTCGCGGGTCTTGGGCAGGAGCCACGACTCCTCGCTCTCCGCGACCTTCTTGGCGTTCGACGCGACCTTGTCGAACGCGTCCGCGACCTTCTCGGCCTTGGCCAGCATCTCGGGGTTGTCCTGCTGGCCGTTGCTGCGCGCATGGTCGGCCATGGCCCTCGCGTCCTGCGCGCCCGTCTGGGCCTGCTCGGCCACGTCGCGAGGCCCTATCGGCCGCTCATCCCGGTAGGCCAGCCCAAGCTCCTCCGCGGCCGCCCGGACCGCGGCCTTGACGTCGCCCCCATGGTCGTAGATCAGCAGCAAGTCGAAGCTGCAGAAGCTGCCCATGCCCACGACCGGCGCGAGCGGCGAGAAGCAGCAGACCCGCACGATGCCGCGCGGCGACGTGTAGATCGACGCGTTGGCCTCGCGTAGGTTCGTGCTCCCAGGGTGGCAGAGTCTCTCTCTGCCGCCCTGTCCGCTCACCATGTGCCACCCTCTCCGCACCAGCTCGCCCAAGACCGGCCGCTTCTCGTTCCACGCCTGGATCACGCTGGTCTGTCCGGCCCCATGCGTCGGCGACGGCGCGCCCATCCTCTCGAACATTTCGCGCGCCCTGGCATTCTCGTGCTTGCTGACCTCGTCGAGCGCGAGGCACATGCCGAGCAGCTGCTGGAACGCGGGCTCGGGCAACTCGGGCACGTCGCACCAATGCTCTGGCAAGGCCGGCCCGCTCTCCTGCCGCCAGAACCCGTCCCGGGTTGGGCCACGGGTCTCGGGCAGGCTGCCTGGCGCCACGATGACCGCGCCGCGACCCTTGGTCTCGATGGCCTTGCCGGTCTTGTGGCCCGCGTCGGCAGGGCCGGTGCCGTAGGCCAGGGCCATGGGCCCGCGCATCCGATCCTGCGGGAGCTTGCACCAGATGTGACCGCCGCCACGTGTTCGGATCAAAGGCAGTTTGTGCTCAGAGCAAAACTGCCTTCCTCCGAGCGCGTCCAGAAACTCATCGAGCAGGCGCGGCACGTCGAAGTCCACCACGAACAAGCCTGCGAACCCGGTCACGATCAGGAGCCCGTTCGGCGTCTTGAGCGCGGCGAGCCGCCGCTCCAGATTCTCGATCGGTTGGCGCCGCTCCTTCAAGCTCGACCACTCGCCCAGGCCCTCGGGCGACTTGGTCACGCACGGGATGACGTTGAAGCCGGCTTGCCAGAACCGGCGCGCGAGTGCCGCGACCTCTAGCCGTTGCTCCTGCGTTGACTCGACCCTGCCGACGCTGTCGCCCATCGCCTCATTGCCCTTTCTGAAAACGCGCCGCGGTCTGACCGATCCGCCGCGCAGAGCGACCTACTCGGCGCCGCGACCCATGCTCCCGGGCCGCGGCGCACGCCTCATGCTACCCGACCTCGACCTCGACGCGCTGGGGCCTGGCCAGTTCGTGGATCAGATCTCGGAACGGGCCCGCGACGGTGCGCACGCGCGCAATCTCCTCCGGCTCGAGCCTGCGACCCTGCGTGATCTTGACGCGTCCATACTTGACGCCGGTCTTGCTAGTGGCCGGCACGACTTCGAAGTGGTGAACAAGGCCGTCGGCGACGTGGCCAGTAGGTAGTCATCGGCGAATCGCAGCGACCCGGGCTGAATTCGGACGACGCTTGGCAACTTCCTACCGGGCTTGTCGTCGCGGGCCGTCAGCATCGCGATCGACTCCTGGCAGCGCTTGCCGACCCCATTGGCCCCACTGTCCCATTGGTTGTGTGGGCAGGTGGCGCATTCGTGCTTCGCGATGACGCCGGAACCGTCTCGGTCGCCCATGCCGATCCGCAGATCATCGCTCACGCAATCTGGTGGTGAACCACCGCCCGATTCCTCGAACGACTTGAGCCAGAATGACCGATTCCTGCCCATCATGAGCACGATCCCGTCGAACTCCTTCACCTGCTCCATCTCGTCGCCGAGTTTCGCGACGAAGAACGGCATGCCCTGCGCGGCCACGCCGAGTTTCTCCAGCTTGAACAGGGACAGCTGCTTGCCGCCCAGGTTCTGCGCCAGGATGTCGACGATGTTCTCATTTCCCGGCGCCAGCACGGCGAACTTCTGTAGGACTGCTGGCAGAAAGCTCTCGGGCTCGTCGTCTTCTCCCGGCTCTCTCGCTTGCTTATTGCTCATCGTTCTTGCTCCTTGCTTCGTTGGTTGTGAACGGGACTCATCGGACGCAGGCGCATCAGGTGCGCAAGTCGTCGCCATTCATCAACGCGTCGTGCACGATCACGTCGACTGCCTTTCCCAAGGACTGGCACTCCGGATTTCCCGTCCGGAACGTGAGAAGGTGAAAAACGGCCCATCTGTCCATCCGGTTTGGTGTTCGGGAGCTACCCGAACGGGCGGTTGGATTGGAGGGGAACGCCGGAGAAACAGACGGTCCGCCAGTGGAAAGACCGCGCGGTGATTCATGGCGGTTATCGACAACGCCGCGCGGGGAAAGAAAATCCGCGAGACACCGGTCCTAGCATGGGCCGGCCCGATGGCACGCTTGATGCCACAGATTGTCTCGCGAAAAGAAAAGATGCTCATGGCAGGTCCCGCCCCTGCTGGTCCGATTGGTGCAAGCGACTGATCCGTGCTCGGCACAAGGATTGTGTGCCCTACCCGCCTTAGACAGCCGGCCAACGTCTCCCATTCATGACCACGTATCCACCTACGAGCCGCATGACTGCTAACGCTAGCTTCGGTGGCATTGTAACGCCTCGCGTCATCTCGCCGCGATGCATGAGCAGAATCTGATGCAGACCGATCGCGCACCATGAAAGAAGGAGAGTGTTTTGCCGGAGGGGATCCGGAAAGCACGGTCGGTCTGCGGTGTGTCATCGTGCCACCAGCCTCTCGCGCAGCGCATTGGCCACGCGGCGCGCCAAGTCCAGGATCGTCACGCTCTCGGGTAGCACTTCGATCTGACCGAGCACACTGGCCAGCTCGGTGGCGGCCTGATGCTCCGCGATCTGTAGGACCGCGACTCGGCGCTCGGCCTCGATGATGCGCTCGAAAGCAGCCTGCTGCTGGCGCAGGTGTTCCTGGACGCTCGCGATGCCCTGCTTGGCCGTGAACAATTCGCGCTCGGTCGCGCTCGGTCGCGATAAGTCGTGACCAGACCTCGTCGATGCGGCCTTTCTCCGCCAGAGCCCATCGTGGACGACGGCTCACAGCCCCCTCACCCTCGCCTCGACGAAACGCCGGGGCTCGAAGAACGGGCGCAGCGCGGGCGGGAGCAATTCGGCGAACTCGTCGTCGGTCGGGCGACGCCCGAATTGCTTGACGCGCTCGCGGAACCACGCCCCTAGATTCGCCGTGCGCTTGACCGAGATCAGGTCACTCAATCCTTCCGCCGCGACGGCGGAGAGGGCCGAGTCCAGATCGGCGCCAGCCCGTGGCGAGCAGTGCATCTCGGTCGCGAGGTAGACGGTCGAGCCCGCCGCCTTGACCGACTGGACCCCGTCCATGGCGAACGCGCTCGCTAGACTCTCGGCCAGGCTCGCGACCCGGTCCTTGATCATGTCGACTGCTTTCTCCGTGGCCTTCAGGTCGCGCCGGGCCTGGACGTAGTCGCGCGCGAGCGCGACGTGCGCGCTGCCGATTTCTTCGGGGGGCAGGGCGGTCATGGATGCACCTTGAGCCATCTGGCTTCCATCTCCACCGCGGTCAAGGTCGGGAGCGAGCGGAGGTATCGCACCTCCGCGATCAGCAGCGGCATGGCCTCGCGCGCCGCGACCCAGCAGTTGACCGTGGGCTGCGGGATTGACTCGTATTCCTCGCCCAGACTTGAGAAGCACGGCTCGGTGAGGCAATGCTTGACGTCGCGGTCGTGGGCCATGGGTGCTAGCTTGTCCAGCCGGTCCCACTCGGCGAGTTGCTGGTCCGTGATCATGACGCACGCCTCGCGATTCCATGCAGCACGCGCGCACGCAGCGACCCGAGCCAGGACGATTGCTTCTTGGCTCTGGCGCGCGTCAGGTCGGCACACAGGCGCGACAAGTCGGTCAGGGCTTGGCGCAGTTGCGAGATTTCCTGCTGCTCGACCGCGTTCTGGGTTGCGAGCTTGCAGGCTGCCTCGGCCTTGCTGTTCGACCGCAGAACCTCAAGCTTCATGTCGGACAACTCGCGGCCGAGTCGCAGCACATCGTCGCGGCTCGCGTCACGCTCCTCCGCCACCTTCTTGAGGCTCGCCACCGCCTCCTTTGCCAACATGAGCGAAGTCTGCTCGTTGGCCTTGGCCTTGTCGCGCTCGGCATAGGCTACGTTCATCGCGCGAACGGAATCGAAACAGGACTTCCGAAGCGCCAGGATCCTGGCCATGGTTGACCTCTCGCGCTTGGGCTTGATCATGATGCCCGCGCCCCCGGCCGCTCGCCGAGCCACTGGCGCCACTGCCGCTGCAGCGTCTCGCTCGACCGGCCGAGAAGCTTGGCCACCGACGTGACCGCGTCGAACGACGTGGGCGAGTAGCCGCCGCGCTCGTAGTCGCGCACGGCCTGCTCGCTCACGCCGAGCCGGACCGCGACCGCGCCCTGAGTCAGCTTCTTGCCGAGTCGCCAGAGCCGGAGCGGGTTGCGGTCGCGCCACGAGCGCATGACCATAGACTCGTCCGGTCGACGGAACTTGCCGCCGGACGCTGGTCGCGCCTCATCCATGCGACGAAGCCTCAGCCTTGGCGCCATCCTCTGCTTGAGACCCGAGCCCATTCAAGACCTCCGCGACCACGTCGCGCCGGTTGGCGAGTGCGGTGTAGACACGTTCATCGATCAAGCCTCGCGCAACGAAATGGTAGTAGACCACGTCCCGGATCTGGCCCGGGCGCCGGACTCGCGCCAGCGACTGGTCGTAGTCGCCCAGCGAGAACCCGATCGAGTAATAAGCACACCAGTGAGCCCGGGTCAAGTCGATTCCCACGCTCCCGCTGCGCATCTGCACGGCCAGCACCTCGCCGCCGGTCGCGGCTTTCCACTCGGCCAAGTCGTTGGCGCGACCCGAGAGTTCCATGCAACGACGACCCCCAGGCGCGTCGTTCGTCCAACCAACCACATGGCCGAACGCTTCCCCATCTTCCTTGAGCCATTCGCCTTCCGAAGCACTGCTTCTCGGTCGGCCGATCTCTCTTCCTGCCGGCGCGCGAACTGATGATGTGCGCCGTTCTCCACAGGCCGCATGGATCGCGTCCAGATCCCCGCGGAACAGCGCGAACACGACGACCGGCTCGTCTGGCGGCAAGTCCTCCAGCCAATCGGCCAGCGCCTCCTGCTTGTCTCGACCGGCGGCGCGTCCGGATCCTCGACGCCACGCAACGTCCCGCCCGTCACCTGCATGAGCTTGCCGACCTTGACCATCGCGTTCGCCGCGGTCACGACCCCGCCCCGCACCTCCGCGACTAGGTCGCGCTCCATGTCGCGGTAGATGGCCAGCGCCTCGGGCTCTAGCTCGACGTGCCTGACCACATGCTCGGCGCCGGTCAACTTGAGCACGTCCTCGGTGCGCGCGGTGAAGGTCAGGGGCGCCATCCTGGCCTTGATCTGGTCCAGGTCGCGGAACCCCACGACCTGCAGCAGATGCTGCGGCTCGATCCGCCCCATCGCGGCCCATTGGCGCGGAGTGAAGGGTGAGCCGAGTGGCCGGGTCAGCCACCGGTCAAGCTGCTGGCGCAGCGATTGGCGGAACGACGACCGGAAGACCTTGGTCTCGAGCAGCCGGACGCAATGCGCTCGCTGCATGTCGGAGAGAGCCAATAGGGCAGCCACCGCAGCAGGTGGCAGCCCTATTGGAAGTTTCACGCCCAGGATCGCATACCGCTTCTTGAACACGACGAACGACTCGCCAAGCACGGTCCGGTCCAAGAACCGGAACTGAGCCCACGCGTCGAGCGGGCTGTGCGGCATGGGCGTGCCCGACAGGCACAGGCGCCGCGCCGCGCGCAGGGTCCAGCACGTGCGGGCCGACCTGCTGTCGTGCCCCTTGATCCGCTGCGACTCATCCAGCACGACGCACGACCACGCGACTGACGCGAGCTGGTCGGGGCAGTAGATGGCCGCGTCGTAGTTGATGGCCGCGACGCGTGTGTGGCTGGCCGACGCGATCGCCGCGCCTTTCCTGGCTGCAGACCACGAACGAGTCGGCACCAGCACGTCGATGCCGTACCACTTCTTGGCCTCCTCGACCCACGTCGGGATTACGGACTTGGGGCAGAGGATCAAGCACCTGCCGCCCGTCTGGGCCATGACCTCGCACGCCACGCGCGTCTTGCCCGTCGCCATGCCCATATGGAGTAAGGAAGCAGGTCGTGCCAACGCGAACGCGATGGCGGCTTGCTGGTGGGGCCAGAGTTCAACGCCCATCGCCAAGCCTCTCGCGCATGCTCGCGATGAACGCATCGACTCGCTGGGTCAGGTCCGGCACGACTCCTTGGCCTAGCAGAATCCGTATCGCGACCGAGAGACGCTCGGCCAGCGCGGCCGCATCGTCCCACGCTTCGATCCGGATGAGCGGGTCGATGTGCGAGCGGAACGCGCCAAGCATGCCGGCGCAGGCTTGGCCGACGGTTGGTTGGAGTGGTGCAAGCGAATCGATCACTCGATCACCTTGATCCCGAGCACGCACCACTGCGCGTCCAGCCCGAACCTGCCGCCCGGCAGCACGTAGGTCACGGCGCACCGGATCGTCTGTGCCGCCTCCTCCCATGTCTTCCCAAAATGCGAGACTCCTTCGACCAGAACAAACCCACCCGACATCTGTTTGCTCTCACTCGGATCGAACAGACGCAGCAACAACTCATCCCCAACCGCGAACCCGCGATCGTCGCGCCGCACCTCGAACGTCTTGGCGCCGGACCGGACTGCATGCCACGGCTCGGGCCACGTCTTGAGCGAGTGCGTTCTCATGGCCAGCACGTCCCGGCCACCACCGCCGCGGCCGCCACGCACACCACGATCGCGACCAGCGACACGACCCGATCCGCGCGGCGCCGCGCCAAGTAGTCCCGCTGGCACGACGCATGCGCCCAGCACGTGCGGCCCGATCGGGTCGTGATCTCGATCATGGGCGAGTCGTGGGCCTCGCAGTGGTGGCAGCGGGTCGGCCAATCGAGCAGCGAGTCGATGGCGCGCTGATGGAGGGCGCAGGGATAGTCGGAGCCCATCAGATTTCTCCATCTGGCGCGCGACTCTCGCGCAGTTTCCGCACGAGGTTCACATGCTCCTCGCAAAGCGTCGTGAGAGTCGAGCGATAGCGGAGCTTCAAGCTTCCGAGTTCGCCCATCAGCCGGTTGCGATGCGCGATCGATCGTTCCCACGCGTCTTTGTATTCGTCGCGCTGCTTGACCAGCTTGTCGACGTCGACGAGCCCATCGCTGGTCGTGGGGAGCGGGTCGCTCATGGTTGCTCCAACGAGTCGTAGAGCTGATTGATCCACCGGACCCGGCCCTCGTTGCGCTCCTTCTCCTTGGCCGCCTCGGCCACGGCATAGGCGATGTCCTTATGCGCCTTGGTCAGCTTGGCCGACAACCATTCGCTGCCGGTCATGAGCGTCTCGTCCTGCCTATAGGCTTGCCCATCGAACCGGATCGTCTCGTCGATTTGCTGGAGCATGAACTCCTTGAGCCCGACATGCTCGCTCGTAGGCGGCTTCCAGTCAGCCACGCGCGCGCGCATCGACTGGAGCCGGTCGAGGACGAGCCTCGTCTCCTCCGCTTGCTCTCGATTTCGTTTCTTGATGTCATAATTCTCTGCGGCCGCGGCCTCGACCGCGTCCTGGGTGGGCATGGCCTGGAGCCTTGCCAGTTCGGCCCGATGCTTGGCCAACGAGTCTCGATAATAGTTGCCTTCGTCGGGCATCTGGCGCCGCGGCAATTTGTCCATCGGGTCGTCCCGCATCATGATGCACGCGCCCATCGCGCGCGCGCACCGCAGAACGAACGTGTTGAAGTCCGTTAGTTTGCCGTCGCAAACGTCGGCTGTATATCCGGTAGGCATGGTCAGATCTCCTTCGCGAACTTGATCGCGTCGCTCAGAACATCGGCCGCAGCTTGCACGTTGAGTGCCTGCACGGATGGCAATGCCTTCTCGCACGCACGCAGCAGCACGGCCCGCGACGCGCACGCGCGCCGGTGCCGCTCGCGCAGCCGCAGCAGTTCCTCCAGCCAGCCGGCGGCCGCGATCGGCAGGCTCGTGTCAGCCTTGCCCGAGCGCAGCTTGTCGAGGCAGGCGCGCAGGTGCTGGTCGGTGGCTTGGGTAGTGGTGGAGGTCATTACTACACGACCCGACGTTTGCGAGCCTTGAGCGTGCGCTCAGCAAGAGTTGCGACGTTTGATGCAAGCGAGCCACGATCTGACTCGGCTCTGGCTTTGGCTGCCAGCAAGAGCCGAGTGGCACTCGGATAGGAAGCGCTGAGCTTGGAAGCCAGCTCTTCGGTGGGCACGCCTGGCGCATCGCGCAAGAATCTGGCAACTCCACCGATCAGCGCGCCATTGAGTGCCCACACATCATGGGCATATGCGCGTGTCAGGCATTGAATCGCCAGATCCAAGATCGACCCATTCCCATCGAAGTCCCATACTGAAAGCAGGGCTTTGACACATTTGACCGAACCATCGGCACTGCCATTCCGAACAATCCTCCATCCATGCTTCTTGCAGATCCTCTGAACGCCGATGCAATCTTGACTTCCATGCATGCGTCCCTTGTCCCACTTGTCGAACATCCCCACAGTCCTGGCCGTATTTGACAGGACGAACAATTCCGCCTCCTGAGCCAACGTCAGCCCTGTCCAGACCTCACACTTGATCTTCTCCTCCCCATGGCCGCTCTCTTTGATTGCTTCAAGTCGACCGATTCCATCGAGCACATACAGCTTACCGCTGGATTGCTCAGAGACTCTCAGGGTTCCGATTGCTGCCGGCTGGAAGTTGGCAACGATCTTCTTCACCCATGCCTTGGACGGAGCAGTCCGCTGTGCCTTGGGATGGGGAATCAACAGGTTTGCCGTCAGCGACTTGGGGATTGACGGCGGGAAAGTCGTGGCTCCATTGTTTTCTGTCATGCTACTTCTCCTATGGTCCTAAGAATCTTCCTGATTGCTCTGATCGCATGTTCGCAGATGATGAAAAACTGTGCGCGTTTTGCCTCGTGATCGCGGAGCACGCCAATAACATCATCGCTTTGGCATAGTTCTGGAATAGCTTCCAGCCATGTTGCCAGTTTAGCTTCCCTCTGTTTCCCACGTCGCATCGCTGCCCGAGCCTGGACGATGGAAAGCTTGTGTTTCCTTGGCGCACCATCTTTCTTGATTCTCTTGGCAGAGTTCTGTTTTGCAAATTGGTCGTAGGCTGCTCGTAACGAGATATCGCCATCCGCGACCTGCTTGGCCAGATCAGGATTATCTTTGCACATGCGAAGAAATCTTCCAGCGTCCTGCTTGTTGATGCCCAGCGCCACCGCGACCTCGTCTCGGGTCTCAGGCGCTCGCGTCGATAGGGATGCGCCCGTTTTGGTCTCATCCCTATTGGGTCTTCCACGGCCGGCCTTTCTCCCGCCTTCCCTTCCACCTTCGGCCTTCCTCTCCAACGCCTTCGCATGCAGCATGGGCGCGAGCGCATGGATCGCGTGCAGCTTGTCTTGCCGGCTCAGATGGCGACGATTCAGATTCTTCGACAGGACATAGCTGGCTGGATCGGAAGGGTTTACCGTCTCGAATCTTGGAGTAATGTCCAACTCCTCGCAAAGCTGCAGACGATGTCGCCCATCGATCACGGATCCATCCGGCATCTCCTTGATTGATTCAAGTAAGCCATGCTCGCGAATGTCGTCCCGAAGAGCCGCCAGTTCGCCCGCGGTCATCTTTCGGAAGGCATTCGCTGCCGGATGAATCTTGTGAATCACTTCACCAGCCCCTCGATCACGTCCAGCGCGCGCTCCCGGTCCGACTCGGGCAACGTGCCGAGCCGTCGGGTCAGCACGAGCCAGACCTCATGCTCCTGCTTGTGCTCGTTCTGCAAGTCGAGCAGGCAGCGCGCGACCGCCGCGGCCATCGGGTTGGGGCCGCGTTTGTTGGCGGCCATGGCTTGGACTCGTTCGAGAAGTGCGGTTGACATGCCTGCCGATTCTACCGTCATAAGCCCACCAGTCAAGCATCGCTCAAGAAAAAAGCGATGGCTCCTTCTTGCAGGCGCGCTACCGCGTGGCGCGCGTTCTGGACTGACCGGACCACGCCGGCCACCGCGCCGCATGCGCGCAGGCGCCTGATCTCGATCAGCTGCGATGCGGACACGATGCCCGAGTCGGTCTTGACCTCCAGCGCGAGCAGGCGCGCCGGACTCCCGTCCAGCTGCGGCACGGCCACGATCAGGTCCGGGATCCCGGGCCGCACGTAGGTGCTGCCGCTCATCCGGACTTCCCAGCATCCCATCTGGCGGAGCGCGCGCTGGATCGCAGACTTGAGCTTGGCTTCGGGCTGGCGGCGGGTCATCGCCCCGCCTCCCACGAGCGCACTTCCTCCTGCGTCACGGTCCCGAAGCACAGGCATCGCCAGCACCAGAGAGCATGCTCGGTCTTGGTCATCCACGGATGTCGGAACTCGAACACGATGCACGCGACCCATACGTAGAGGCTCGCAGCCATCACGATGCACCATGTCGCGATCTTGGCGGGGCGGCTCACAGCAGGTCCGCCGGATCGCCAGGCTCCGAGTCGCAGTTCTCCACGTCGACCGACACGACGATGTCAGCACGATCATCCTTCGGCAGCTTCTCGATGGCCTCATTCAACAGGTCGACCAGCTCCTGGCGATCGACCGGGCGCGTCGCGGTGAATAGCAGAGTCGCGCGGTGGTAGTAAGGTTGCTTGTTCATGGTCGGCGCCGCCTCGCGGCCGGATGTTCGCACGCACAGATTTCCTTGATGCTCTCGGGCAGGATTGGAAGGAACGGGATCATGTCACCGCCAGAGTTCTGATTGAACTCGCGTTCGGGATGCACATATTCGACGTGGCACGTCGGGCACGTGACCGTCGCGAGTAGCATGAAGGATCTGCTGCCGCTGCTGGATCGGACGTAACGCCATGGTCCACGCGGCGGTTGGTCCAGGTCGAAGTAGCTCATGGTCGCGCCCACATGAGCGACCCGACCCGCTCCCACGGCATCGCGCACTCGCGCCGCACCACGTCGGTCAGCACGCGCTCCATATCCTCTCCCGCCGCCTTGCTCACCGTCTTCTCGCTCAGGCGCGCACGGCATGCCGACGAGCAACATGTCTGGTTCGCCGACCTGACCACGAACGGCTCGGTGCAGTGCGCGCAGTCGCGCTCGGGCCCGTCCTGGCGCCGGTTGACTCGGCATGCGTCAGAGCAATACCGCAGCAGGCTCGGCGAGAAGAACACGGCCTGTCACGTCTGGCACATTCGGCGGCGGCGGCGCGGGGTCATCGCTCACCTCTTCCATGTCGAAAGCCCTGGCGATAGCCGACTAAATGCATGAGGAAGCCAATCGCGCAGCCCATCAGGAAGTAGACGACGACCTCGGTGCTCACGATGCCACCTCGGGCAGGAGCAGGCGCTGCCTACGCGTCTCGCACGCGGCCTGCAGATTCTTACAAGCCTGCTCGTAGTAGCTGCGCTTCAACTCCAGCCCGAGAAACTTGCGCTCGGCCTTGAGCGACTCATAGCCCTCGCTGCCGATGCCGGCGAACGGCGACAGGACCAAGTCGCCCGGCCGCGACCACAGCCGCAGCGCGCGCCGTATCACCTCGAGCTGGAGCGGACAGATATGCCGCTCGTCCTCGTCGGCGCGCGCGCTCTGATATTGCAGCGTGTCGCTCGCATCAATGTCGGCCCAGACGGGCGACGCATATTGCTGCCACTCCTGGACCGGGAACGACTGGTTGTCATGGCTCACGGGCTCGGCGTTCTCTCCCGGCTTGCGCATGGTCACGAGGTAGTCGGCGATCCCCTGGCGCGACATGCACGAGTCCTTCTTGAGTTGCTTGTGCAGCAGCCCGAGAGCCTTGGTGCGCTGCATGGCCGTGACCGGGTCCTTCCAGATGCATACCTCGCTGTGGTAGATCCAGCCCGCATCGACGAACGCGCGAATCAGGATGCCGCGGAAATCCGTGATCCCGATGACCCCGTCGCGCGCCTTGCTCGTCGGCAAGTTCATGCAGTGGAAGCTGCAGTTGCGTCCCGGCTTGGTCACGCGCAGCAGTTCGTCGATGAGGAACTGGAAGTGCCGGTAGAACTCGTCGTGGTCTGTGCAGTTGCCCATGTCCCGCTCGCTCGCCGAGTAGGTGTAGAGCGATGCGAACGGGGGCGAGAAGATCGAGAAGCCAATCGAATCGGTCTCGACCTTCTTGATGGTCTCGACGCAATCCCCGAGCCGCATGGTCCAGCCTTCGCCTTGCGTCTCGTCTGTCGCATAAGTATCACTCGTGCGAGCCGTGCCTCGAACCTCACCGGTTGAGATGTCGCTCATGTGATGGATCATGTTGTCCGCCAGTTCCTTCGCTTCCGATTCCTTGCGCTTGACGTTATCCAAGGTCACGCCCTCCGTGCTTGCCGTGATGATGTTGATCGATACCGGCGACTTCTGGCCGAACCGCCAGCATCGCCGAATTGCTTGGTAAAGAGCCTCGTAGCTGTCGCTGAGACCAACGAACGCGACCCGATGGCAGTTCTGGAAGTTCATTCCGAACCCGCCGATTTTTGGCTTGGTGACCAGCACCCGGATGCGACCCGCGACGAAGTCGAGCATGGCCCGCTCCTTCACGTCGTTCTCGTCGCTGCCCTGCACGTTGACCGCGCCCCGGATACCTGCCGCAAGCATGTCGGCCTCGGCGTTCAGGTCGCACCACATCAGCCATTGGTCGTTCGTTCCGTTGGCCAAGTCGATGCCGCGTGCGCATCGCTCCTTGATGCTCGCCTTCCTGGCCCGGCGCCTATCTTCCAGAGTCACCATCCCGACGTCGAACAGATGACCTGACTTCTGCGCGTTGACCTGCACGACGTGCTCCCGGATGTCGAGCGGCGGCAGGTCGAAGCCCGCGTCGCTGAATCCGATGTCGCTAGGCTTCCGGATCATGACCGCCCACGAACAGATCCACTTCCAAAACTCGGCCTCGGCATGGCCCTTGAGTCGCCACTGCCCCGTGTCGCCCCCATCATGCACGAAGAACATGGACAGCATCTCGGTCCGGGTCATGCTGCCGACGAACTCGGCGTGATTGCCAAGCTCCATGAAGTCGTTCGGCGCGGGCGTGGCCGTGCAGGCGAGGCGGTAACGCGTCTCCTGGAACGCCGCGATGATCGCGTTGCGCGTCGCGCCGGTGAAGTTCTTCAGGATGCTGCTCTCATCCAACACGACTCCGGCCCATCCATGATGGATGAATCGGTCGAGCCGGTCGTAGTTCGTGATCGTGATGCCGGGATCGATGAATGCTTCTTCGCGCACTACCTTCGCCGCAATGCCGAACTTCTTGCCCTCGGCCTCGGTCTGGCTCGCGACGGCTAGCGGTGCCAGGATCAGCACGTCGCCGCCAGTCTCGCGGCAAACCTGTCGCGCCCATTCGAGCTGGATCGCGCTCTTGCCTAATCCGCAATCAGCCCACACGGCTGCGCGACCGCGGCGACAGGCCCACCGCACCACGGCAGATTGGAACTCGAAAAGCTTCGCATTGACGTCGACCGGCTCGAAGCCGCTCGGCCGATCGGAGAGCCGCTTGCTGGCCAAAAACTCGGCGTAGTTCACTGCGCGCACTCCTGGACGGTCGCGTCGCTCAGCACGTAGATGTTGCGCAGGTTCATGAGGGCTGCCGATTGACGCGACCTTCCGACTGCACCGACGTGGACGCGGCTTCCAGCAAGGCGCGATGCGTTGGGGGCGCCATGAGTCTCGTCCCGCCACGCCCAAACAAAATTGGCGTCGTAGCACAGATTCAATTTCAGCATGCGACCGAACACGTAGTCGGCGTGAACTTCACCCTCTGGCGGCCGAAAGTTTCCCGGGTAGTCACCAGCCTCAATCTCGTTCCGCCACACGCTATTCTCGGTCGCGTCGTCGATGGCCTGCAGCCTGCCCATGCCGTGGATTCTGGCTGCTTGATAGGCCAACCAGACCGCACGCTTGGCGATTGCTGGACCTTGGCCGGGGAACGAGATCGTGACGGCTGGTGTTCTGACCATGCCCCCACCTCTACCGTCATAAGCGCACCAGTCAAGCCCGGACCCGGAAAATCCGATAGCTCGGCCATGCACACCAACGGCACTCACCTACTCCCCATCCTGGAAGGGATCGGGTCCCAGTGGCGCCGCATCCTGCTCCTGTCCCGCCGCCTACCGGGCCCCTGGCTCGTCATGATGGCGTGCCGCAGACTCGCCATCGTCCCGCCCGGCTACCCCATCGGCACGATCGTGGCGCGCAAGGACTCGCTGGCTGCAGAGTTGCAGGCGCGCGACCACCGCGTCGGCGCCCGAGGCCATGTCGCGCAGGCCGACGTCGCGGAACGCAGAGGCAACTGCCCTTGCCTCCGCGATGCAGCGGGCCAGGACCACGGCGGTAGCTCTGCCATCCACTAGCGCAGGCACGCGAGCCCCTACGGGTAAGTCAGGTAGAACCCGCACTCGACCGTCACGGCCAGCACGCCGGCCGCCCCGAGCGTCACGGTTGGGCGCACCGCGATCCCGTCGTTGCCGAGCGAGCCGGTCGCGAGCACGATCGGGAGCCGGCCCCGATTGATGTCCGGCTGGAACAACAGCTCACAGTTCTGCTGCGGGATGTAGGCCGTGGCCGCGGCCGCGTTCTGCACGGCCGAGAATCCAATCGACTGGGCGAACGGCTGGGCATCGAACGCACCGTTGAGCCCGTCGAGCCCGCCCAGCGCCGCGGTCGTGGCGATGCGTAGGTCGCCCAAGTCC
>WNFM01301980.1_pt1 | contig 19890 bp, 14 predicted proteins | sample 5400271 | NCBI WGS metagenome assembly WNFM01 (sample SAMN13153352, study PRJNA577476) | soil metagenome | isolation source: 60 cm saprolite on Douglas fir-dominated hillslope | place: USA:California | collected 2013-09-17
GCCGTCGATATAAAGCATGGCGAGGCCGTGGACCAGTGACCAAGCGCCGATTGCTGCCATCTCCAGAGCAGCCGGGTCATTTTGGGGAATCTTGAATGTTCTGTCTTCGCTGCCCCGCTTCAATACCTCTCGCAATACAGCTTCTGCGGAAGCGAAAGCATGGATAACTTCGGAGGGGATCGAACCCACGACCTTCGGCGTGTAAGTGTCCCGTTTGCTCACCTTTAGAGATTTCAGTCACCTGAGAAGTACTGATTAAAATGGCCCAAATAGTACCTAAAGCCGCAACTTGGTATAGACGAGCTACTGAGGAGCGATTCCATTTTACGACCCGGTAGAGCGAAAGGCTTCAGAAAACCTCCCATATACCGCCCCCTTCCTACCTCTAGCGCTACTCTACTTCCATCAGGAGCTTCATCCAGTCGTTCCACTCGACGTCGCTCTCCGGTTTGTGTACGGTGCGCCCGTAGCTCAGTTGGATAGAGCATCGGCCTTCTAAGCAGCATGTCGCGTGTTCGAATCACGCCGGGCGCGCCATCTCAACTTCTGATACGAACCCAAAAAGCGAAACGAATTGAACGAGGCTGCCTTTGCAGCTGTGTTTAATTTCCTGATTTTTTCGCGGGCTCTTGCAGCGGCGGAACATCCAAGTGATTCGCCAACCAGGGCAGGAGCACGCGCCGGAAAATGACCGGGTCCGGCCAGACTTTCACCTGACGGCCCAAATGTCCGCCGGATGGATTTATCCAGGCTTCCTTCGGAACATCGCCGGCGTTCATGAGTTCATAAATATCGGAGATTGGAACTTGGGTGTCTTTTACGCCCGCGATGATCAGCATCGGTGTGGTGGGTTTGCCAAGAATGCCCTGATTGACCAGCGACATTTTTTCGAAAATTGCGGCGATATCATCGACCGTGTTGACGTTGTCAAAAATTGCCATTAGCGCAGGAACCTGGTCGAAAAGATATTCGCGATTGCCTAACAGCGATTCGGTGAGAAATTTTTTGGTGAAGAAAACATCGGTCGGCGGTGACTGGACACTGACCGCTTTTAGCCGATCGTGTTCCACGACTGACATTTTGGTGCCCCAATAGGCTCCCCAGCTGACACCGTGAAAGGCGATACGGTTCTTGTCGACTTCGGGACGCGCCTGCAGATAATCGATCACTCTGGAAAGCAGGCGGTCCGCAGTGGGACTGGCTTTGATCGGGCACTGGCCGGTTCCCGGGCCGTCCACGGCGAGAAAACCGATGCCGTACGGAAGAATCGCGGCAAAACTCTCGGTCAGATCTTCCTTGCGGCTGTCCAGACCGTTTACTGCGATGACCATCGGGATTGGTCCGGTGGTGTTTTTTGGCAGGCGCAAATAGCCGATGATTTCGGAGCCTTCAAACGGAATTCGCACGACTTCCAGCGGAGGATCCCAGAATTTTGCGTGAGCCAGGAACGCTTCAATGGCCCTGGCATAGGATTCCTTTTTTTTGGGGGATGAAGGAATTGGCCAGCGGCCGAACGAATAGATGCGCCACGCGCGAATAAAATCGCCGTTGGCTTTTGCCGGATCGGACTTTTCCAGGGATTTGCCTTCCGCCATGTAGCGGTCAGCGACATGCATGAAGGCGGTCGCCCATTCGTCCTTGTCGCGAGTCTTCACCGAGCCGAATGCTTCTTCCACATCGGCCGGATCAAGGCCGATCATGGGATACATCCCGTTCTGAGCGCGTTTAACGGCTTCGACTTTGATCTCTTCGATGGTTCGCTCGGGGCGCTGCTGCGCGAACGAAGAGCGCGCAGGAGAGAGCATAACCACGAATAGAACCGCGATGAATGAAAAACGGAGCGAGAACGACCGTTGCTTTGCCATTTTAGCGACTCCAGCGGTGTTGAGTGATTGTTAGAATTAAGTGACGGCGAAAGAATCCCGGTGCTACGACGCGGCGAGAGTTGTCATGCGGAGCCGCACAACAACTGCCAACCCGTCGGTCTTCAGAAAATAAATTTCAGCCCCAGCTGTACGGCCCGGCTTCCACCCGAACCGATCACCGGGTTCGAAGCCGCAACGTCCGGTGTCGCGCACGAGCAGCCGAAACCGCCTGCTCCTGGCACGGAAGGATCGTTATGCCCCCAGCCATTCTGTCCGCCAAATGGATTGGCAAAATTGGGGTGATTGAATAGGTTGAAAAATTCGGCGCGCAATTGCATATTCACGCGCTCGCTGAAGCGAAACATCTTCATCGTCGAGAAGTCCACATTCTTGAAGCCGAAGTCGCGGAAGGTGTTGCGGCCCATCGTGCCAAAACTGCCAGCGGCTGGCGGAGTCATCACTCCGCGGCCAGCCACATAGCAACCCCAATTGGCAAGTTGGTTTGCCGCGGCCTGCCCGCCGGCGTCGGCAAGGCAGGTGGCCGCTCCGGCCGGCGCGCCGCTCGCTACACCGATGACATTGCCACCCGCGTCGGTCAGGAAATTGGTATTGGCGATCCACGGAACTCCGGAGGAGCTAGTGGCCTTAAAATCGGAAGTTGGGCCGGTTAAATTCCAGCGATCGACGCCTTCACCGGTAAGGCTGAGGTCGGTGCCGGTATCGATTACGCCCCACGGTTGCGCTCCGAACAGACTGACGATGGTATTCACCTGCCAGCCTTCCAGCAATTGCGCGTAGCCTTTGCGCCCGGGAATGGCGTAGGTGGCGGAAAGCGTGAATCTGTGGCGCATGTCGTAGTCGCTGCTGGCATAGTCGCGTTGCGGATGTGCACTGTCCATGGGCAAACCGGAGCCTGCGCCAAAATCCCAGTTGGCGCCGACATCGTCAAGGGCGTGCGAGTAGGTGTAGCCGGCCACGAAGGTGAAACCGTGATAGTCCCTGCCGGTCATGGTGACCTGTAAGCCGTTGTAGTTCGACTTATAAATATTCCCCATCTGGTAGATAAAGCCGAGGTATGGGAATTTCGCGTTGAATGGGCGGCCGGATTGTTCATCGCCCAGAACATCGTTAGCCGGGACGTTCTGGTTGATGTCGTGGATGCCAACCAACTTGTTGCCGTGATTGCCCACGTAAGCGGCTTCCAGAGTCACCTTGGAATTGAAGGCATGCTGGAGGTCCAGGTTCCAGTTATAAACGTAGGGAGTCTTCAGGTTTTGCGAAACTCCCAGGATCGAACAGGGGCTTCCGGTAGCTGTGCTGCAATCGATGGTGCCGGTCGGAAAAACCGTTCCGCCGCCAACGTTATCCCAGTTCAATTGCGAACCGGGAAAGATAATCAATCCGGTGGTGATGTTGCCGGTGCCGGGGGTAACACCGATGCCGCCCGTGGGAATGGTAGCCAAGCCAAGAGTATTGTTCAGTGCCAGGAACGATTCCCAATTGAGGGTTTCGTAGATGATTCCGGCGCCTCCGCGGAGAACCGTCTTGTTGTTCCCGAATACATCCCATGCAAAACCGGCGCGCGGGGCGAAATTGTAGGGGTCTCGATTGTAAGGGCCGCTGATGCCTTTGCCGACCTGCACCAAGCCGACGTTGGGATCGAAATTAGCCAATTGGTTGTTGCTGTCCTTGATGACCGAGTTGAATTCATAGCGCAGACCGATGTTCAACGTCAGATGATTAGTGACCCGCCAGTCATCCTGAACGAAAAGCGCGGTGCCCCAATTGTGAATATGACGAGTGGGATCGCCGCTCAACAGGCTGCCGTTGGTGGGAGAACCGGCGAAGAAATCCTCAATTGGAGAAGATTGGATGTTGTTGTTGGTAAATGCATTTCCGCCCAGGAATTTGAAACGGCCGCGGGTGCCGCCGTAAGCTCCGCCGGAAAACGCATCGCGATGCAGCTCAGCCCCGACCTTAACCGCGTGCTTTCCGAAAGTGCGCGAAATGTGATCGACCAACTGATAGCGATCATCGGGGCCTTGAACTTTCGGCCAATTGAAGCCGCCGATGCCGGAAACCGGAAATCCGAAAAATCCCAGGACGTTGACGCGCGGCAGGCCGCCATACAGTGGATTGGTTACACCGGTGTCCAAGCCATAAGACGTCGCCGAAACACCGTGATCATTGGGGAAAGTGGGCTGATACAAGCGGTTGTAGCCGAATCGCGCCTCATTAATCCACTGTGGGTTCGGAGTCCAGACCCAATTTACGCCAGCAACTTGCGCGCGGGTGTGAATCTGGGTGAGCCACTTGGTCTGCAACTGGGATGCATCCTGAACCGTGCCATTGTTGTTGCCGAAGAAATACAGGCCGCTGATGGTGTTTTTCGGGTTGAGCTGGTAATCGATTTTGCCAACGGCATTGTCAACGCTGACGCTATTCGGCAAACCGAAATTAATCACACTATTGCCCGCGGGGTTGGTCCCATCGTTCAAAGGAATCCCGGAACCGTCGCAGGAGATGGGTGGTCCCAGCGTGCAGCCGGCGATCTTCAAACTGGCGGCGCTGACGTCATTGGGGATCTGCCCGGCCAAGAACGCAGCGTGAACGTCCGCAATGGCACTGATCGCGCTGTTCACGCAGTCTCCACCGCCGGCGCCGGTGAATGCGCAGTCCGAGCCACTGCCCGGGGTGGCCAAACTAACCGTAGCGGGAGTCGCGATTTGCCCGACATTTCCTACGCTGTAGCGCTGCCCCTCATAAGCGCCAAAGAAAAACAATTTATCTTTCACCAGAGGACCGCCGGCGGTGGCGCCAAACTGTTTCAAATTACGCGGTGACTTCGTGGTTCCCGCTGGATCGTAATAGTTGCGAGCATCAAGACTGGTGGTACGGCCAAAACCATACGCCGTTCCGTGCAAAGTATTGGTACCGGACTTCAGACCGACATTGACCATGGTTCCGGGCTTCCAGCCGTATTCTGCCGGCGGATTTTGGATCACATTGAATTCCTGGATGGCGTCGACCGGCAGAATGGTGGCGGAATCTCCGGCGATTCCAGCGCCGTTGATAATGCTCTGGCCAGAAAAGGGTTCGCTATTGAAAAGGCCATCGATCAGGTAGGCGTTGTCCTCGGCGCGCAGTCCGTTGCTGCTGGTGGTGGAGAAGCCGCCGCCCGGATAGCGAACCACGCCGGGTCGGAGTTGCAGCAGGTTTTCATAGTTGCGACCATTCAAGGGAAGGTCGTTAATTTCCTTATTGCTGAGGGTTCCACCGAGGGCCGAGGTGGTGCTGTCGAGCATCGGAACGTCACCAGTAATCGTGACCACAACGTTAGAGTCACCCGTTTTTAGGGTGGCGTCGATGCGTACGTCCTTGCCAACTTCTAACAGAACACTTTGAGCCTGAAAGCCGTTGAACCCTCGCGCTTCGATGACCACCCTATAAGTGCTTGGCTGTAAGTCTGCGACCACGTAGTCGCCCGAGTCATCGCTCACCGTCGAGCGCGAGAAGTTACGCAAGGTATCCGTGACGGTGATTTGCGCGGCGGCGATTGCGGCGTCTTGCTGGTCGTGGACGCTGCCTATAATTCTTCCGGCAGTCGACTGAGCTTGCATTGCGCTGGCAGCAAAAATGGCCAAAACAACAATCGCGGCAATCCGGAGAAACGACAGACCAGCCGGTTTGAGTGAAACGTGCATAAAATCACCTCTCCTCACGACAGAAACAAACAAGCAAAATGCAAGATGGTACGATGGTAGTACCACCATGTCTTAAATAGTGTCAAGAAAAATTTTGGATGAAAGCACTATTTGTGGTATACTGGTCATACCAGCTAGCGTGATCGCCTTTCGGCCGTTGATTCGGCCTGCGGGGTCGAGAGGCTGCTTGAAAATTTGCCCCCAACTGTATATAGAGACGCGCATACCTGACGGAGAGGGACCTCGGAATGGCAATTGCGACCATCAATCCAGCAACAGGAAAGACGCTGAAGATCTTTGAGCCGCTTACCGATCGCGAAATTGAGCGCAAGATATCGATCGCTGCAGAACTATTTCCGAAGTTCAAGAGTTGGTCATTTGCTGAGCGCGCGCAAAGAATGCGCAAGGCCGCCGACATTCTGGAAGCAGAAAAGAACGAACTGGCCGCGTTGATGACTACCGAAATGGGCAAGACGCTGCGCTCGGCGGTGGACGAAGCGGTGAAATGCGCGTGGGCTTGCCGCTATTATGCGGATAACGCGGAACGCTTCCTGGCGGATGAGCTTATTGAGACCACCGCGACACAGAGCTTCGTCCGCTATCAACCGATGGGAATCATCTTGGTGGTGATGCCTTGGAACTATCCGTTCTGGCAAGTCTTCCGGTTCATCGCGCCGGGGCTGATGGCTGGGAACGTTGGCCTGTTGAAACACGCGTCGAATGTTCCGCAGTGCGCGCTGAAAGTGGAAGAGATCCTGGTGCGCGCAGGGTTTCCCGAAGGCGCCTTTCAAACGCTGCTGATTGGATCCGACAAAGTGGATCAGCTCCTGAACGACCCGCGGGTCGCGGCGGCTACGCTTACCGGCAGCGAAGATGCGGGTATTAAGGTGGGTATGGGAGCGGCGAATCGGGTGAAGAAAGTGGTACTCGAACTTGGCGGAAGCGATCCCTTCATCGTGATGCCCAGCGCAAATCTGGCCGAAGCGGTGCAAACCGCGGTGAAAGCGCGTACCCTCAACAACGGTCAATCGTGCATCGCGGCGAAGCGCTTTATCGTGACCGAGGAGATCGCCGATCAATTTGAGCGCGAATTTGTAAAACGAATGCAAGCGTTGCAACTGGGCGACCCGTTTGATGAGAAGACCGATATTGGTCCGCTGGCGACCGCGGACGCTGTGAACTCACTGCACGCGGACGTGGTAAAAAGCGTAGCCGCCGGTGCTCGAGTGCTGGCGGGAGGAAAACCTGCGGAGCGGCCAGGATTCTTTTATGAGCCGACGGTCCTGACCAATATTCCCAAGAATTCTCCCGCGTACGCGGAAGAGTTGTTTGGCCCGGTAGCTTCCATCTTCCGAGTAAAAAATATCGATGAAGCGATCCATTTGGCCAATGACACGAGATTCGGACTAGGAGCTTCCGCGTGGAGCAACGATGCAGGAGAACAGGAGCGCTTCGTAAATGAGTTGGAGGCTGGGATGGTGTTCATCAACCAAATGGTGGCCTCGGACCCGCGAGTGCCATTTGGAGGGGTGAAGCGTTCGGGCTACGGACGAGAGCTGAGCACGTATGGAATTCGCGAATTCGCGAATGTAAAGACGGTGTGGAAGAAGTAAGAGGAAATGGGTTGCGAGGAGAAGTTGACTTGATGTATGGTGGTCCAACCAATATGCCAATTTCGCTAGTGTGCTCCGTTTTCTCCTAGCGCTTCTACGGTGTGGTCTACTTCCGATTTCATCGCCTGTCCTGATGAATGAGGAGCTGTCGGGGAGGGGTTGCATGTACAAAGTTGTCCAGACATCTCGTTTGTACCAACAGATTGTTCAGCAAATTGAAGAGTCCATTGAAAAAGGACAATTAAAGGAAGGCGACCAACTTCCCGCAGAGCGGGAGTTGGCTCAGCAATTCGGAGTCAGTCGCACCGCAGTTCGCGAGGCGGTCAAAACCCTGAGAGAAAAGGGTCTGGTGGAGGCGTACGCGGGTCGCGGAACGTTTATCACCAACGGAAGTACGAACTCGATCCGGAACACCCTGGACCGCATGATTCGCGACGGTCCGTTGGAAGGGATGGTGCACTTGGCGGAAATGCGGGAAATCCTGGAGCCAGAGATCGCCTTCCTGGCGGCGAAGCGCGCCGACCAAGAGACGATCTCCGCAATGCAGGAATCGATTTCAGTAATGGACGCTGCGCGCATGGATCCCGAGGCATTCATCGAAGGCGACTTGGATTTCCACCTAGCGCTCGCCGAAGCTGCCGGCAATCCGCTAATTTTGTCTTTAATCGATTCGATCGTCGGGCTACTGCGCGAGCAGCGCATGCGCACCTACTACGTCGAAGGCGGACCGGAGCGCGGCCAGTATCACCACAAGCGGATACTGGAAGCGGTCGAGCACCGCGATCCGCAAGGAGCCCGTGACGCGATGCGCGCTCATCTTCGGCAAGTGCGCGAGGATTCCAGCGAGGCATGAGACACCAGGAAATTTCCAGTGGCAACGATTCGCAGCACGGAGAAAGAACGTAATGGCTAATTTAGGATTTGTCGGACTCGGCGTGATGGGCAGCGATATGGTTTTGCGGCTACTGGAAAAGGGCCACTCCGTCATTGGCTATAACCGTACCCGTTCCAAGGCGGAGCGGCTAATCGCAAAAGGAATGAAATTCGCGGCCACTCCGCGGGAAGTTGCCGCGACCGCGGATTTTGTGTTCTCCATGGTTACCAATTCGGCGGCACTAGAAGCGATTGTCGAAGGACCGAACGGAATTCTTTCAGGACTTGCGGCGGGCAAGGTGCTGATCGACATGAGCACCGTGAGTCCGGCGTTCAGCCGAACAGTGGCGGCGAAAGTTCGCAGTAAAGGCGCCGATATGGTGGACGCGCCCGTCTCCGGCAGCGTAGTCACTCTGCAAGAGGGGAAACTTTCGGTGATGGTCGGCGGGCGGAAGGAAACCTTTGACCGCATCGCGGGCCTGCTGCATGACGTCGGACCCAAAGTAACGTACGTGGGGGACAACGGCCTGGCCCTGGTGATCAAGATTGCGTGCAATTTGAGCTTGGCGGTGCAGATGCTCGCGTTTTCTGAAGGCGTCTTGCTGGCGGAAAAAAGCGGAATAGCTCGGGAAGTCGCGGTGGAAGTGCTGGTGAACAGCGCGATTGCTTCGCCAATGGTGAAGTATCGTGGCCCCTTCGTTCTGAAGCTTCCGGACGAGGCGTGGTTCAACGTGAACATGATGCAGAAAGATATGCTGCTGGCACTGGAGCTCGGCCGGTCTCTGGACGTTCCGATGCCGACGACCGCGATTACCAACGAATTTCTCACTTCGGCTCGCGGCATGGGCCTGGTGGAGGAAGATTTTGCAGTGGTGTTTGATGTTCTGGCCAGCATGAGCGGAGTGAAGCGATGAAAGCCGCGACAAACAAGCGCCCGGAGAAAAAAGCGAGTGCGGACGCGGGCACTGATAAATATCTTCAGATGTACCGGCGAATGCAGATGATTCGCTTGTTTGAAGAACAGGTGAACGAGCTTTATACCCGGGCATTGATGCCCGGCCTGGCGCATCTCTACGTTGGTGAAGAAGCCGTAGCAGTCGGAATCTGCGAAGCGCTCCGGCCGGACGATTACATCACCAGCACCCACCGCGGACACGGGCACTGTGTGGCCAAGGGCGCTGCGCCGGATCGAATGTTCGCGGAGTTGCTCGGCAAGGAAGCGGGATATTGCAAGGGCAAGGGCGGGTCGATGCACATTGCGGATCCGAAAACGGGAAATCTGGGAGCAAACGCGATCGTCGCGGGGAGCACCGGGATCGCCACCGGAGCGGCTTTCTCGGCAAAACATCTTAAGACCGCCCAGGTTTCGGTGTGCTTTTTTGGTGAAGGCGCGCTGGGCCAGGGAGTGCTCTATGAAGTGATGAATCTGGCGGCGCTTTGGAAGCTGCCGGTCATCTACGTATGCGAAAACAATCTCTATACCGAGTACACCCATTTTTCGGAAACCACGGCTGGCGATATTCTTCAGCGTGGCACGGCATTTGGCGTGCACGCAGAGAGTGTCGATGGTCAGGATGTACGTGCCGTCCATGAAGTAGCTTCGCGCCTGGTGGAACGCGCGCGGCGCGGCGAAGGGCCAGCGCTGCTGCTGTGCAACACCTACCGCTACACCGGCCACCACGTGGGCGACATTAGTCGTGAATATTACCGTTCGAAGCAGGAAGAGCAGCAGTGGAAAACCAATCGCGATCCGATTGCCATTCTCGCCAGCTGGTTGATCGCTGAAAAACTTTTCGATGCCGCCGCGTTGAAGGCAATCGAAGAAGAAGTTCGCGCAGAGATGCTTGCGGCGGTCGAATTTGCAATTGCAGCTCCATATCCAATCCCTGAAGAAGCGGAGCAAGACGTCTATGCCTGAGATAACGGTGAGAGAACTGACCTACGCTCAAGCTGTGCGGGAGGCCCTGGCCGAAGAGATGCGCCGGGATTCGCGGGTGTGCATCCTCGGCGAAGACGTTGCGGAAGCCGGTACACCATTTAAGGTGCTCTCCGGTCTGGTGGAAGAGTTCGGCAAAGATCGCGTAATCGATACGCCGATTTCCGAAGCTGGCTTCACTGGCGTCGGAGTGGGAGCGGCGATGACCGGCATGCGGCCGGTGATCGATATCATGTTCGGCGATTTTCTGACGCTGACCATGGACCAGATGGTGAATCAGGCCGCCAAGATCCACTACATGTCCGGCGGAAAATGGAAGGTGCCGATGGTGCTAAGGACCACGCTGGGAGCGACGCGGCGTTCCGCGGCACAACATTCGCAATCACTGCACGCTTGGCTGAGCCACGTTCCGGGGCTGAAAGTCGTTATGCCATCAACACCATACGACGCCAAGGGTCTGTTGAAAACGGCGATTCGCGACGACAATCCGATTGTTTTTTTCGAGGACAAAATGATGTACAAGCAAAAAGGTCCGGTCCCCGAAGAGGACTACACCATTCCGTTCGGAGTCGCGGATATTAAACGGCAAGGAAAGGACATAACGCTGGTTGGCACCAGCAGCATGGTGCAGGTTGCCCTGGGAGCCGCCGAATTGCTTTCAGAGATTGGCATCAGCGCGGAAGTCATCGATCCGCGAACTACGTGGCCGCTGGACGAAAGGACGCTGGTGCAGTCGGCGAAGAAAACTTCTCGGGCCATCGTGATTGATGAAGGCTATGGACGTTACGGCGTCACCGGAGAAATTGCATCGGTGATTGTCGAAGGGGCGTTCTACAATCTGGAGGCTCCGGTGAAACGCATGGGGGCGATGCATGTGCCAGTCCCGTTTTCTCCGCCGCTTGAAGATGCGACCGTACCAACCGAGCAAACCGTTTTTGCGGCAGCTCGCGCGCTCTGCGGGAAAGCCTGAACCAGACCGGAAATCGGAGGCGAAACATGGCGTTGAAAACCTACGGACCGATGGCGGTGGATTGGGAAAACCGCATCGATTTTGACCGTCTTCGCCGCGAACGGCTGGATCGCGCCAAAAAACTTTTAGCAAAATCCGAAATGGGCGCGCTGTTATGTTTCGACATGAACAACGTGCGCTACCTGACGGCCACGCACATCGGAACCTGGGCGCAGGACAAGATCAGCCGGTTCGCATTGTTGCCGCAAAATGATGAGCCGATTCTTTGGGACTTCGGATCGGCTGCGCGTCATCATCGGCAAAATTGCCCGTGGCTAGGAGATCGTTCGCGGCCGGGCATCCCGTTATTGCGCGGAGCGATGTCTCCGGAAATGGGTCGCGCGGAAAACGTCGCCAAGAAAATCAAAGTCGAGCTGGAAAAGCGCGGTTTGCTGAACGAGCCGTTGGGGATTGACGTGGTCGAGCCGCCCATCCTTTTCGCTTTGCAAAAAGAAGGCATCAAGATCGTCGATGGCCAACAGTTGATGTCCGACGCGCGGGTAATTAAGACTCAGGACGAAATTTCGCTGCTCAATCATTCCGCCATGATGGTAGACGCCGCCTACGACGAACTTTACCGCGCGATGAAACCGGGCATGAGCGAGAACCAGGCCGTCGGGCTGGCCAGCAAAGTTCTTTATGACCTGGGTTCGGAATACGTAGAAGCGGTAAACGCTATTTCTGGCGAGCGCTGCAATCCGCATCCGCACGTTTTTTCCGATCGCGTATTGCGGCCCGGTGATCCGGTTTACTACGACATCCTGCATTCCTACATGGGCTATCGCACCTGTTACTACCGCTGCTTCACGATCGGTTATGCGTCGCACGCAATGATCGACGCTTATAAACAGTGCCGCGATTACTTGGATGCGGCGATTTCGCTGGTTCAGCCGGGTCGCACCACTGCGGAAATCGCTTCGGTCTGGCCAAAAGCGCAGGAATTTGGTTTTCCGGATGAAGAGGCCGCGTTTGCCTTGCAGTTCGGACATGGTATCGGCCTGGCCATCTGGGAAAAGCCGGTGATCAGCCGCATGGTCTCGCTGGAACACTCGCACGAAATTAAGCCCGGAATGGTTTTCGCACTCGAAACTTTCTGGCCTTCGAAAGATGGCTGGAGCGCCGCGCGCATTGAAGAGGAGATCGTAGTGACCGAAACTGGTCACGAAGTCATTACCCGTTTCCCGGCGGAAAAATTGATGGTCGCGGGCGCGCACTATTTCACAGTTGATGGCCCGCTGGCGACCACTCGCGAACACGAAGCCGCGCCAAACCAGAAAGTAGTGAACATGGTGGAAGCCAGCGCAAAAATCGAAGGAGTAGCGGCCTCGGACTAGGAGAATTTTTCCCAATCCACTGCACAGATTATGGCGATCAGCGTAGTAATGCCGGCTTTGGAAATGGCCCAGGAGACGGGAAAGCTTCTGGCGTGGCGAAAAAAAGAAGGTGAGCGCGTCGCGAAGGGCGAACCTCTCCTCGAAATCGAGACGGATAAAGCAGTCGTCGAAATCGAAGCGCCAGCGGACGGGATTCTTGCTGGAGTTCGTTCGGAAGTCGGCGCGGTGGTGCCGGTGGGCGAAACCATCGCATGGATTGTCGCGCCGGGCGAGAAGCCTCCAGCAGCGACTGGTTCAGCAACACCAACTGGGCGCACTAAGACGGAAGCCACAAAACCCGCAGCCGCCGTAGCTGCCGCTGTGGAGTCGGGCGCATCCTCGAATATCAATATTTCTCCCAAAGCACGCCGCCTGGCGAAAGAGCTTGGCGTTGATATTGCGCAAATTCGCGGGACCGGTCCTGACGGCGCGATCACTTCGGAAGACGTTCAGGCCGCAAAAGATTCGCCGCAACCTGCAGTGCAACCAGCCGGAGGCGCGGCGGCATCGGTCAAGCTGAGTGCAATCGCTCGCCTGATGGCCGAACGCACCGCAAAGAGCTGGGCGACGGTTCCACATTTTTTTGTGGTGCGCGATGCAGATGTTGGAAACTTGCTCGAACTGCAGAAAAAACTGAAGGCCAAGCACAAAGGCCCGCAGGCAGCCGCACCCAGCCTCACCGACTGCCTGGTCAGCCTAATTGCTCAAGTTCTGGAGCGCCATCCTGCAATGAATTCTTCGTGGGTCGACGAAACGATTCGTCAGAATCCGTCCATCAATATGAGTCTGGCGATTGCCGTCCCCGATGGCGTGGTCGCGCCGGTGATTCACGACGCAAACAAATTGACACTCGCCAAAATTGCGGAACATCGCGCCGCTCTGGCCGAGCGTGCGCGTGCCGGCCGCCTTCTCACCGCCAATCTTTCCGCAGGAACTTTTACCATCAGCAATCTCGGCATGTTCAAAGTGGATTCGTTTACAGCCATCATCACGCCGCCACAAGCCGCAATCCTAGCTGTGGGAGCCGTCACTGACCGTGTGGTCGCGGTCAGCGGCAAACCTGCCGTTCGTCCGGTCATGACGCTGAACCTGTCCAGCGATCATCGCGTGGTAGACGGAGCGCGAGCCGCGGCATTTCTGAATGATGTGGTCGAAGCGATTCGCGAACCGCAAGAGTTGCTCTCTCGCTGATGGCTACCGCGACCGTAGTCCGCAAAAAATCTTTCTACGCAAATCTTTGGGTGCAGGTACTCATCGCCATCGCCGCTGCGATTGTACTTGGCTATGTGAATCCCGCCCGCGCCATCGCCATGAAGCCGCTGGGCGACGGTTTCATCCGGCTGATCACCATGGTCATCTCTCTGATCATTTTTTGCACCGTGGTCTCCGGCATCGCCAGCATGCAGGATTTGAAAAAAGTGGGCCGCGTCGGCGGCAAGGCTCTGTTGTATTTCGAAATCGTTTCCACGCTCGCGCTGCTGGTCGGACTCGTCGTAGGCAACGTCGTCCATCCCGGCAGCGGCTTCAATGTGAATCCCAACAATCTTGACGCCAAATCGGTCGCCGACTTCGCCGGGCAAGCCAAAGCGCAATCCGTTACCGAATTTCTCCTGCACATCATCCCCACCACAATCGTCGATGCCTTTACAAAAGGAGACATCCTGCAAGTGGTGTTCATCGCCATCCTGTTCGGGCTGGCGCTGTCCAGCCTTGCGGAGCGCGGTAAACCGATCGTCGCGCTGCTCGATTCCATTGCCCACGCCGTTTTTGCAGTGGTGAATATTTTGATGCGGCTCGCACCGATCGGCGCTTTCGGCGCGATGGCTTTCACCGTGGGCAAATACGGAGTAGCGTCGCTCGGCCCGCTGGCCAAACTGATCGGGACGTTTTACATCACTTCGATTCTGTTCGTCTTGCTGGTCCTTGGACTGGTCGCATGGATCGCCGGCTTTAACATCATCAAATTTCTACTCTACATCAAAGAGGAAGTGATTCTGGTGCTGGCGATCAGCTCATCCGAGCCGGCCATCCCGACGCTCATGGCGAAACTGGAAAAGCTCGGATGCTCGAAGGCGCTGGTCGGGCTCGTCGTTCCCACCGGCTACACCTTCAACACCGACGGCACCAGTATTTACATGACCCTCGCCGCACTCTTCGTCGCGCAAGCCACCAACACCCATCTCACACTCGGCCAACAGCTCACCATCTTTGCGGTCGCTACGCTGACCTCCAAGGGCGCCAGCGGCGTGCAAGGCGCATCGTTTATTGCGCTTGTCGCCACGCTTACGGTAATCCCGACCATTCCGGTTGCCGGCATGGCCCTGATCCTCGGCATTGACCGCTTTATGAGCATGTTTCGCGCGCTGATCAATATGATAGGCAACGGAGTCGCAACCATCGTGGTCGCGCGCTGGGAGAACGAACTGAGCCGCGCGACTCTGCGGGCCAATCTAACTCAGCCATCTGTTTCTTCTGAACTCCCGGGCTAAAAACGGCAGCTTCGTGACTGCAGTTCTGACGTATTCTTGACCCAGTCTCGCTCCAGACTTCCGCTATGATCGTCGTATTCTCTTTCTGGGTTCGGTTCGATCTATGGTCAAATCAGCTCGCGTTCTGAATCCCTTGCCGAGAGGTTTACGAATGAATTGCTCAAGAACTATTTCCATACGAGGGTGGAAATGTTGAAGACCGAATTCCCCGAACTTGTAAAGAGCTATACGAAGCTATTTCGATAGAGTTAGAGTTCATCAAGACTCACCACAGCCATGCGCTCTGGTTCGGGCCTTTCGCAAGCAATATGGACGTCTAGCTTCACATTCCGTCAAGCGTGTTCCCGTAGGAACCTGCTGACAAAATCTCCTCCGAAATCGAGGAATTGCACAGACCTTCTAAAGCACCAGTCTGCGATGCGATCCGCTTCGGCGCGAACATCCACAGTAACCGGAATTTCCCACAGCTTTCGGCACACAATAGTGTCAAGAACAACGTCCGCAAAATCGAAGCGAGACGAGTGAATGTCGTCGCCGATAGTCATTGAACAGGGGCTGTTGGAGTGGTGCATCACTCTGAATTCCAAAGCCGCTTCGACCTGAGCCGGATCGTAGTGAAAGGCTGTCTTGTTGCGGATTGGTAGCCCGTAGCGTTGAAATTCCGCATGGTCCTTTAGGCATTCGCACAAGCCCGCAAACGCAGATTGAGCGAACGATGTGCCTCATTGCCATGTGCATGGGACTTCGGGTTGGCGAAATACTCGACCTGAAGTGGTGTGATGTCGATTGGGAAGGCATGCGAATGGGCATACGCCAGTCGTATGTTTACGGGATAACCGACGCCGTGAAGACGCCAACTTCCCAGCGATGGATGCCACTCGATCGTTCTTTGGCGGAAAAGCTGCGTCAGCACCAACTGCGATACGCCTCGCCAGTGAACTCGGAAGACTGGCTCTTTGCAAACCCGGCTACAGGAAAACCGTACTGGCCCGGACGTATTCAGGAGAACTGGCTTGTTCCCGCCGCGAAAAGGGTGGGATTAGGCCGGATCGGCTGGCATACGTTTCGTCACAGCCATTCTTCTCTGCTGCACGCGTTAGGCGTTGATCTCAAGGTCCAGCAGGAACTACGGCGACACGCAGATATTCGGACGACGATGAATATCTACACGCATGCGGTTCCCGGCGCTTTGAGAGAAGCAAACAGCAAAGTGGTTCGTCTGGTGCTGCCGGCGCAGGTAGCGTGAGCTTAATGCTCCCTTAAGCTCCCTCGCAAGTCTGCAACTCATAGTTAAAAAAGGAGATGTTGGTAGGGGCGGTGGGGATCGAACCCACGACCTTCGGCTTAAAAGGCCGCTGCTCTACCACTGAGCTACGCCCCTATGTGTTCTTAACATCTTACATTGAAATGAGTTAGCACGCATCGACGCTCAAAATAAATTCCCAGAATTTTTGCGGTGGCACATATGGTGTCACTTCGTGAGTGGCGTTTGCAGGCGCGTTTTGGCGGTTCATGGCGCGCAAGCCGTTTACTTCACAGGACTTTTGTCGTGTTGCGGCGAATGCTGACAACCGTGGGCGGAAGATTGAACTTCGGAGTTTCAGGCCGACGTTCTATCACGGTGCGCGACCTCCAGAGCGCACATTCTCGTCGACGCAGTAACAGCGAGGCTTAGGAAAAATCCTTAAGGAGGCTTGCAAGAACTTCTGGCGCGACATAGAAGCTTGTGGTTTGAAGGCGTTCAACGGCCACTCGAAGATCGAGTAGTTTGAGCACAGCAGCCTCCCGCAAGACGCCAAGAGTTCCGATCACGGGGATGCCTCGTCGCTCCGCCTCTCGTCGTCCCTCGCGCTCATCCACGATTAATCGATCAGCGTGTAATTCCGCTGCGATCGTGATCGCATCGCGCTCTCCTGCATCGAGCCTTGCCAGTGATGAGTCGGGCACAGCAAGAAGGCTCCGAACTTCGAGCCAGATCGGCAGTTGATTGATCAAAGATCGAACCGCCTGTGGTGCCGACGCCCGCACAAGTTCCTCGCGCACACTTTGAGGAATCACAACGCGACCGTACATTTTTGGAAGGATGTCCACTTCTTGGATGAGAATCAGATAATTGACCGGAGAAGTATCGGCTACGACGATCACGGTTTGTTAATAGAATCGGAGCCGCCGTGCTTGGCCCGCGAGCGCTCGGAGGTTACTCGATCGTGATCCAGATCAGAAATGTCGTAGTGAAGGTAAACCCCATGTTCCTTCAGAAAGGCATGTACCTGTATTCTGCTTTCGAAACCAAGCATCTGGCGAACTCCGGACTCCGAAAGCCGCTCTGCGCGATAGCCCTCCAGCGCCAACGCCTCAAGCGCAACTCGTGCTGGGTCCTTGCCCTCAGAAGCAACCTGCCGAGCGAGTTCGTCTGGAATCTTGAGGGTAATTTCCATGCATAAAGAATAGCACAGCTCATCGATTCGAATTTGCGGTTCGAATGGGCTTCCCGCCTCGATTCACAAATACCATCCATTCCGGCTACCTCCGGTGCCCAATCGGAACGAATGGGGCGACGCCTAGTGCGCCTGCCTTGGGCGGGCGCAACTCGACTCCAACAGCTTCTTCCATCACTTCTAACAACTAACGTTTCCAACAAATCGGGCGAGACGCAAAACTCTGGGTTGCTGTCGTTGCGATTCGAGATTGGTGTCGCCGATCCACGGACGCGCGGGGCGGATGCGCGTCCAGGGATCAATCCCACCGGCGTCGAGCAGCCCGTGCTCGTTACAGGATGTTGGAGCAGGTCGCCGGGGCTGGCGCGTCAATCCGGCGATTGGCCTTGGCCGGATCGTATGGAACGAGCTGAACGGCGATGGTTGATGCCGGAACCGAGCCTTCGTTGCGGATGATGTGGACGTGACCGTCACCGGGATCGACCAGCGTGGGGGCCGGTTGTCCCTGGACAAATGTGTGTACATGCGGTGTGCAGTCCTCCATATACTCGGTTATGGTTCCGGACGTAAGTATGATAAGGCTGTGGCCTGGGTGAGTATGCCAGCCGGTGCTGGCTACCGCTCCGGTGACCGGATTGACAGCCGGCCAGACATTGTTCTGCACGTACAGGTCTGACGGTCCCTTGGTTTTCTGCAACGATAGCCAGACGTCACCGGGGAATCCTGCAGGAAGCGAATCTTTCGAAGACTGGTTAAAGACATCAAACTCGCTGAAAGTGCCGGTGGCGATAGTTGTAGCCTTGAATCCGCCAGCCGATGGTGTAGCCAAGACTTTTGCGGTGTAGAAGATGGCCGTGGCAACGATAGTGGCACTGAACAAAACTACCCACATCATTTTTCTACGCATACTCGAACCCTCCGTCTTTCCCTTTTTCATTTGGTCTATTTGGCGTCGCCGAATGGTGACGCGGGGACACGATCAAACACTTTGGCAGGCACCGTCAAAGGGCAAGGAGCGGAGTCCCAGCCGTTCCTCTATTTACCGTTCTTTGCCGTAATTTGCGGTGGTATGGACGCGGTTCGGGGTTAGAATCCAGGCTTCAGGATTCGCGACAACTGCGGGGCAAATCAGGAGAGCGCGATGGGCGAACCCATCCCGGGCACTCAGCCATCCACAAGACCGTTAGAAGACCGGCTCGATTCGTGGAAGGAAATCGCGGCCTACCTCAACCGCGACGTGACCACGGTGCAGCGCTGGGAGAAGCGGGAGGCGATGCCCGTTCACAGGCATGTGCATGACAGGATCGGTTCGGTTTACGCTTTTCGCATGGAGTTGGATGCGTGGGCTCGCGGCCGGAACATCCGAACTGCAGATAATGGGCGAACGGCGCAGGGGAATGAGAGCGATGCGCCCCCGCTCATTGTTGTTGCACCGCGACAGTTTGCTGTAACTGGCTCACGAAACAAGTGGATATTCGTTTTTGCATTGGCACTGGCCGCCGCGTTGGTGATTGGTGCGGGCCTGTGGCTTCGGGGAAAGGAGTATTTCTGGCGAAACCCGATGGCCGACGCGCGATTTCAGACGATCACGGACTTCGATGCAGTGGCGCAGGCGGCTACGGTGTCACGCGATGGCCATTTCGTGGCGTTTCTGTCGAACCGGGACGGACAAATGGATGCGTGGCTGACGCAAGTCGGTTCAGGTCAGTTCCACAACTTGACGCGAGGCAGCGCGCCGGAACTCGTTAACCCATCCGTGCGTACGTTGGGGTTTTCGCCCGATGGGTCTCTGGTTACCTTTTGGGTTCGCAAAAAGAGCGGATCAAGCAGCGGCGACATCGGCATTTGGGCGGTACCAACATTGGGTGGAGAGCCGAAGCCCTACCTTGAAGGAGTGGCCGAGTTCGATTGGTCGCACGACGGTTCCCGACTCACGTACCACACGCCTGGACCAGGAGACCCACTGTTCGTATCAAACGGCGAGCGCCGACCGGAAGACAAGCTCATTTTTACCGCGCCGGCCGGGCTCCACAGTCACTTTCCGTTGTGGTCACCGGACACGGCATTCATTTACTTCGTTCAGGGTTCGCTCCCAGATAAATTGGACATCTGGCGAATTCGTCCAAACGGCGGAACTCCCGAACGGATCACGTCGCACAATGGGCGCGTGACTCATCCGGTGCTATTGGATAAGCGGACGCTGATGTATTTAGCCAGCGATCCCGGCGGTTCAGGGCCGTGGCTTTACAGCATGGACGTGGAGCGCCGCATTGCGCACCGGCTGAGTTCTGGACTTGACCGATACACATCGTTGGCGGCCAGCGCTGATGGTCGCCGTCTGGTTGTAACGCTCGCAAGCACGAAAAGAACTTTGTGGCGCATGCGCATGGTTGATTCGAACCGCGAGGCGCCGGCAGCAACTCAAATTCCGCTGACCACCAGCACGGGATTTTCCCCACGACTGGGTGCAAATTATCTTTTGTATGTTTCCGCAACCGGCACGGGTGAGAGTATCTGGAAGCTCGTCAACGGTACTGGCACGGAGTTGTGGAGTGGCGTGGGTGCGCAAGTATTTGGCGGCCCTGCAGTC
>WNFM01176841.1_pt1 | contig 19885 bp, 25 predicted proteins | sample 5400271 | NCBI WGS metagenome assembly WNFM01 (sample SAMN13153352, study PRJNA577476) | soil metagenome | isolation source: 60 cm saprolite on Douglas fir-dominated hillslope | place: USA:California | collected 2013-09-17
ACGTGCCGCGCCAACAGGCCGGACACATGACCGCAAGGTACTCGGCATGTCAGTCACGCGAAAAATCCTTGCAAGCCGGGGGCCATCCACACATGACGGGCGAAGCGATGCGGTGACCGACAAGGACCTCGTACCATAGCAGCCGACGGACTGATCACCCTGCCGAGCCGCACCGGTCCGAAGGAGACGATGGACCGGCTGGCGGCGGCGGTGCGCGACAAGGGCATGACGGTCTTCGCCCGCATCGATCATGCGGCGGGGGCGGCAGAGGCCGGCCTCGCTCTGCCGCCGACCGAGCTGCTGATCTTCGGCAACGCCAAGGGCGGAACGCCGCTGATGCAGTCGGCACAGACCATCGGCATCGATCTGCCGCTGAAGGCGCTGGTCTGGCGGGATTCCGCCGGCCAGACCTGGCTCTCCTACAACGATCCGCTGTGGCTGGCGAAACGCCACGGGCTCGGCGCGCCGCCTGCCGCCAACGCCATGGCGGCCGCGCTCAAGGATCTTGCGACGAAGGCGACGGCCTAACCGCGCGCGAGACGGGTGCCGACCTCGGCCGTCTTCCGTGCGATCTCGTCCGGCGTCAGGATGCGCTTCTGCAGGAGCACGTTGGCGGCAGCGACGATCCAGCGCTCGTAATAGCTGAGCTTGCCGATCATCTCGCTGCCGAGCTCCTCGACGCCGCGGCGCTTCTCCTCGGTATTGACGATCTTGTGGACGTCGAGAATATCGAGCAGTGCATGGCAGCGCTTCTCCCAGGGCAGCAGCGCGTGATCGGCGATGACGATCAGACCGGCGGCGCCGCCGCCGAGATCGGTCGGCAGATGGGTGACGAGATCTTCGCTGGCGGCCATCTCAGCTCTCCCCCCGCTCCGATGTCTTGACTGTCGTCACGCCGATCATCGTGTCGCGCGTGATCAGCGCGGCGAGCGCCGCCTCGTCGAGATGCTCGGTCCCCGCGGGGCGATGCGGCAGCACGAGATAGCGCATGTTCGCCGTCGAATCATGCACCCGGATCTCGACGTCGTCGGGCAGCACGGTGCCGAACTCGGCGAGCACCGCGCGCGGCTCGCTGACCGCGCGGCTGCGATATTGCCGGCTCTTGTACCAATCCGGCGGCAGGCCGAGGACCGGGCGCGGATAGCAGGAGCACAGCGTGCAGACGACGAAATTATGCACCCGCTCCGTGTTCTCCAGCACGATCAGCTTGGTGTCGTCATACATGGTGACGCCGAGCTCCTCGCAGGCGGCGGAACCGTTCTTGAGCAGCCGTCGCTTATAGGCGGGATCGACCCAGGCGCGCGCCACCACCTTGGCGCCGAGCGCCGGCGAGCGCCCATCGAGAATCTCGATCTGGCGCCGGTGCTCGTCGGCGGAGATCAGCTCTTTCTCGATCAAGAGCTCGCGGATCGCTGTCTCGAGGATGTCGTAATAGCTCGGCGGCGCATCGCCGCTCTCGATCGGCGCGTGGTCGTGCCCGTCATGATCGTCGCTCATCGCATACTCCTCACGCCGGCTCGAGCCAGGGCTCGTAGATCTCGATCTGCAGCTCGTCGCCGGCACCGCCGCGATAATCGGGCCAGAGATCGTGCTGCCTGATGCGCACGCGATAGAGGCGGATCTTGCCGCCCGCGTTGCGGCCAAACCCCTCTTCTTCCGGATTGAGGAATTTCGCCAGCACGCGCTCGATCGTGCCGATCTTGCCGCGCACATATATCGGCGTGCGGTAGTGGCCGAGGGGAAAGCGCTCTGCGATCCGTACGCGCTGCCCGATCTTGAAACGCGGCGCGGCGCTCGGCGATGCGTTCATTTCACCTCTCCTCCCGGCGGCGAGACTAGAAAATCGGCGGCGCGATTTCCCTACTTGGGGACGACGTCTCCAGGCTCCGTCATTGCGAGCGCAGCGAAGCAATCCCCTGCGGCGGACAGCCTTGGATTGCTTCGCCGCTCCGCTTCTCGCAATGACGGCGAAGAAGGGACTAAGCAGAGCGCTTGCGGCGCGCCTCGTAGGTCTGGAGATGGGCGAGAACGATGCGCAGCAGCGGCGTCGCGACGCCCTTCTCATGGCCGCGGCGGATGAGATCGCCGATGACATGATCGGCCTCGATCGGACCGCCGCGCTCGATGTCACGCAGCATCGAGGCGCTCAACGTCGAGCTCTTGTCGGTGAGGCGAGTGCGCGTCGCGGCATCCGCCTTCTCGCTCGGCAGCGCGTCATGGGCGGCGGCGACGGCGCGACACTCGGCGAGCAGCTCGAGTCCGAGAGCGCCGCCTTCTTCCGCCTGGTTCGCCTCGCCGACGGTGGCGCGCATCAGGCAGGTCAGGCTCGCCAGCGATGCCAGCTGCACCCATTTCGACCACATGTCCTTGACGATCTCGCGGCTGACGCGGCTGTCGATCGGCGCCGTGCCGAACGCCGCCTTGAGCCGCTCGCAGCGCGGCGACATCTCGCCGGAGCGCTCGCCGAAGACGATTCCGTTGAGGAGGTTGCCGAGCTGGTGGACCTCGCCTGCCGGGGTCAGCGTCGCGGCAACGAAGCAGAGGCCGCCGAGCACCTTCGCGGCGCCGAAGCGGCGGTCGAGCACATCGAGATGCGCCATGCCGTTGAGCATCGGCAGCACGGCGGCGCCCTGCTGGCCTGGAGGGGCATCGACCGCCAGTGCGATGGCTGATATGGCGCTGTCGAGATCGTAAGCCTTGCAGGTGAGCAACACGAGCTCGTAGGGCCCGCCCTCGGAGGCCGCGCCGACCGTTTTTACTTTCTGGGTGAAATCGCCGAACGGGCTCTTGACCACGAGACCGTTCTCGGCGAGCTGCGCCGCGCGCGCCGGCCGCACCAGGAAGGTGACGTCGGCCCCGGCCTGCGCCAGCCTGCCGCCGAAATAGCCGCCGACCGCGCCGGCACCGAGGACGAGGATCTTCATGCCGGCGCTCCGCTAGTTCTTCAGCTCAGGTGTTCATCGCGTCAAAGAAATCGTGGTTGCTCTTCGACTGCTTGAGCTTATCGAGGAGGAATTCGAGCGCGTCGTTGGTGCCCATCGGCATGAGCACGCGGCGCAGCACCCACATCTTGGCGAGGACGCCCTTCTCGACCAGCAGCTCCTCCTTGCGGGTGCCCGACTTGGTGATGTCGATCGCCGGGAAGGTGCGTTTGTCCGCCACCTTGCGGTCGAGGATGATCTCGGAATTGCCGGTGCCCTTGAACTCCTCGAAGATGACCTCGTCCATCCGCGAGCCGGTATCGATGAGCGCCGTCGAGATGATGGTCAGCGAGCCGCCCTCCTCGATGTTGCGCGCGGCGCCGAAGAAGCGCTTGGGGCGCTGCAGCGCGTTGGCGTCGACACCGCCGGTCAGCACCTTGCCGGAAGACGGCACGACGGTGTTGTAGGCGCGCGCCAGGCGGGTGATCGAATCCAAGAGGATGACGACGTCGCGCTTGTGCTCGACCAGGCGCTTGGCCTTCTCGATCACCATCTCGGCGACCTGAACGTGGCGCACCGCCGGCTCGTCGAAGGTCGAGGAGATCACCTCGCCCTTGACCGAGCGCGCCATGTCAGTGACCTCTTCCGGTCGCTCGTCGATCAGCAGCACGATGAGATAGATCTCGGGATGGTTCGCGGCGATGGCATGCGCGATGTTCTGCAGCATCACCGTCTTGCCGGTGCGCGGCGGCGAGACGATGAGGGCGCGCTGGCCCTTGCCGAGCGGGGTAATGAGATCGATGACGCGGGTGGTCAGATCCTTACGCGCAGTCTCCCGCCTGTCCGACTCTTTCGCCTTGGCCGATCTACTGGGACCTTGGGTTACTATGTTGTCTGCGAGGGGTAGTATCTCCTCGCCGATCTCGAGATTGATCTTCTCGTCGGGATAGAGCGGCGTCAGATTGTCGAAATTGATGCGGTGGCGGAGCTTTTCCGGCTCGTCGAAATTGATCTGGTTGACCTTGAGCATGGCGAAATAGCGCTCGCCGTCCTTCGGCGAGCGGATCTGCCCCTCGACGGTGTCGCCAGTGCGCAGGCTGAAGCGGCGGACCTGGCTCGGGCTGACATAGATGTCGTCGGGGCCGGGCAGGTAGTTCGCCTCGGGCGAGCGCAGGAAGCCGAATCCGTCGGACAGGATCTCGAGCACGCCGTCGCCGAAAATCGCGATATCGTTCTCCGCGAGCTGCTTGAGGATCGCGAACATCATGTCCTGCTTGCGCAGCGAGGACGCGTTCTCGATCTGCAGCTCCTCGGCAAAGGTGAGCAGCTCGGCAGGGGTTTTCCGCTTCAATTCCTGGAGATTCATTGTATATCGCGTCGGAGTCCGAGAGGGGAAATGCCCGCTTGATCGGCGGACCTGAGGGGAGGTGAGCGACCGCCGGCACGAGGGCCAAGCGAAACTACGCTCTATCGAATGTCTGTAAAGACGTATGGAACGCCGGCACTTGCGGCGGCACAACCCTTAGCCAAAATCGACCGCGCTGTCAAACGACATCGCTTTCGCGACCGCCTCCGCTCCCCTCGTCGCCTTGGCCGGATCGCGATCAGAACGGCTTGACGATGACCAGGATGACGATGGCGACCATCAGCACCGTCGGCACCTCGTTGACCATGCGGTAGAAGCCGGCCGGCCGCGTATTGCGATCGGCGGCGAAATCCTCGCGCCAGCGCGCCATGGCATGGTGCAGTGCGGCAAGCCCGGCGACGAGGACGAGCTTGGCATAGACCCAGCCGCTTGCCCAATCGGCGACACCCGGCGTCAAGGCGAGCAGCGCGCCGAGGACGAAGACCGCGATCATCGCCGGGTTCATGATCCCCCGCAGCAGCCGGCGCTCCATGATCTTGAACGTCTCGGCGGTCGGCGAGCCGATCTTCTCGCCGGCGTGATAGACGAAAAGGCGCGGCAGATAGAGCAGCCCGGCCATCCAGGCGATGACGCTGACGAGGTGAAAGGCCTTCACCCAGGGATAGACGTCGACCAGCCAGCCCATCATGCCGCCACCCGCTCAACGGCGAGGAGCGGGCAGCGGGTGAGGCCGGCGGGACAGAGCCGCACCCCCTCGCCGCAGCGCAAGCCGACCCCGGTCGCCTGGCGCACGAGAGCGGCGAGAGCGGCGATGAAGGCCTCGTGCAGCCCGACGGTCGGCGCGACGTGATAGGCGGGGACGCCGCTACGGGCGGCGAGGTGGCGATACTCGATGGCAAGCTCGACCAGCGTCTCCGAATGCTCGGAGACGAAGGCGACCGGCACGACGACCACTGCCAGCCCGGCGCCGCCGGCCCGGGCGATCTCGGCATCGGTCGCCGGGCCGATCCATTCGAGCGGACCGACGCGGCTCTGATAGCAGATCGCGGTATCGAGCTCGGGCATGGCAAGCGCGGCGCGCAGCGCGCCGACCGTCGCCTCGACCTGGAATTGATAGGGATCGCCGGCGCGCACGACCCTCTTCGGCAAGCCATGCGCCGAGAACAGCACGCGAAAGCCCATGCCCGCGGGAATCTGCGCGAGCGTCCGGCGGATCGCATCGGCGGACGCCGCGATGAAGCCGGCCGCGCGCGGATAGCAGCAGATCGCCGCCGTCGGCGCGCTCATCCCTTCCCGCCGTGCCGCGTCGTGCCAGGCGGCGAGCGAGGATGCCGTCGTCGTCGTCGAATATTGCGGATAGAGCGGCAGCAGCACGATGCTATCGGGGCCCCATGCCTTGACCGCGCGCACCGCTTCGGCGCTGAACGGGTGCCAATAGCGCATGGCGACGAAGCAGCGATACTCGGGGCCGAGCGCCGTCTCGAGCGCGCGCGCCTGCGCCTCGGTATTGGCGAGCAGCGGCGAGGCGCCGCCGATCTGGCCATAGATCGCCCGCGCGACCGCCGCGCGGCGGCCCGAGATCAGCCAGGCGAGCAACCAGCGAAGCGGCTGCGGCAGGGCGACGATGGCGCGATCGTTGAACAGGTTGAAGAGGAAGGGGCGAACCGATTGCGGACGGTCGGGACCGCCGAGATTGAAGAGAACGACAGCGGTGCGGCCCATCGCGGGTTAGACGCCGTGCAGCAGGGCGACGAGCTCGGCGACATGCTCGGGCGGCGTCTCCGGCACGATTCCGTGGCCGAGATTGAAGACGAAGGGACCGGCCGTCAGCGCGTCGAGTATTGCCCGGATCGCCGCCGTCATCGCCGCCCCGCCGCTGACCAGGAGAAGCGGATCGAGATTGCCCTGCACGGCGCCGCGCTTCTGCAGCATGTCGCGGGCGAAGGCGAGCGGCACCGTGGTATCGAGGCTGACCGCGTCGACCCCGCTCGCCGCAGCATAGCGCGGATAGAGCAGTCCGGCGCCGCGCGGAAAGCCGATAATCGGCACGCCTGGATGACGCTGGCGCAGCGCCGCGGCGATGCGCGCCGTCGGCGCGACGACCCAGCGCTCGAATGCCGGCTCCGGCAGCACGCCGGCCCATGAATCGAAGAGCTGCACAATCTCGACGCCGGCGACGATCTGCGCCGAAAGATATTCAATCGTCGCCGCGACCAGGCAGTCGATCAGCCGGGCGAAGCCGGCGGGATCGCGATAGGCCCAGAGCTGGACGTTGTGAAAATTTCGGCTGATGCCGCCCTCGACCATATAGGTCGCCACCGTCCACGGCGCGCCGGCGAAGCCGATGAGGGCGACTTCCCTCGGCAGCGCGGCGGCGAGTCGGCGGACGGTTTCGTAAACCGGCGCTAGCCGCTCGTGGATGCCATCCGGACGCAGCCGCGCGACATCGGCATCGCTGCGGATCGGCGCGAGGACCGGGCCCTCGCCTTCGCGAAACGCCACGCTTTGGCCCAGCGCATCGGGCACGACGAGAATATCGGAGAAGAGGATGGCAGCATCGAGCTTGTAGCGGCGGATCGGCTGCAGCGTCACCTCGACGGCGAGCTCCGGCGTGTAGCAGAGCTCGAGGAAGCTCGGCACCTGGGCCCGGATCTTGCGATATTCCGGCAGGTAGCGCCCGGCCTGCCGCATCAGCCAGACCGGCGGCCGCGCTGCGATGCCGCCCGTCAGGCTGTGCAGCATGGGCTTGGTCAAAATCGCGTCCTGCGACACCGTCTCGCGTCCTTCTATCGTGTTCCGCCTACTTCTTCTCTTTAATTATAGACTTAAGATTGAGGTGGTAGTTGGTGCGGTGAGTCCTGGGGATCCCCGCTGCCGCCGAATCTATCCCCTCACGAGGGCGCCATGCACGGCGAATTGCGCAGAGCTGTGCGCAAGCTTAGGGTAAGCATGGATTAGCCAAGCCATGGCCTCGTATTCCGCCGCTGCGGCAAAGGCTGAATGGTGGGGATAAGACGAGGACGCGGTGCGACGATGCCTGCTATACCCAGCCTTGTATAGGATTATTCCGGGCCAAATGGCCGCACCGGACGTCGGCGGTGAGCGTGCATCGTTTGCGCCGCCGGTCGTAGCGGGCGAATTTATCCACGGCTTCGGGGGCAGCGTTGCACAGGGGGCTGTGGATTGACCCGCTTCCATCTTCATCTCGTCTCCGATTCGACCGGCGACACGGTCCATTCCGTCGCCCGCGCCTGCCTTGTCCAGTTCGAGGATGCCGAGGCGATCGAGCATATCTGGTCGATGGTGCGGACCAAGGCGCAGGTCGACCGCGTCATCACCGGCGTCGAGGCCAATCCCGGCGTCGTCCTCTTCACTCTGGTCAACGAGGCGCTGCGCGCCGGGCTGCAGGATGGTTGTCGCAAGCTCGGCGTGCCGGTGATTCCCGTGCTCGATCCGGTGATCGGCGCGCTGACCAATCATCTCGGCCGGCAGAGCCGCGGCCTGCCCGGGCAGCAGCATCTCCTCGACAACGAGTATTTCGCCCGCATCGACGCGATGACCTTCGCCCTCAATCACGATGACGGGCAGTCGAGCTGGGGCCTCAACGATGCCGATGTCGTCCTCGTCGGCGTCTCGCGCACCTCGAAGACGCCGACCTGCATCTATCTCGCCAATCGCGGTATCAAGGCAGCGAACATCCCGATCGTTCCCGGCGTGCCGCTGCCGGCCGAGCTGGAGGCGGCCACGCGCCCGCTCATCGTCGGCCTGACCAACGACCCCGAGCGTCTCATTCAGGTGCGCCGCAACCGGCTCAGCATGCTGCACCAGGACGAGGCGACCGACTACACCGACATCGAGGCGGTGCGCAGCGAGGTGACCCAAGCGCGGCGCTACTTCGCGCAGAATCACTGGCCGGTGATCGACGTCTCGCGCCGCTCGATCGAGGAGACGGCGGCGGCGATCCTCAAGCTGCTCGCCCGCCGGCACGGCGAGGAGACATGACCCGGCCGCCGCTTGTCCTCGCCTCCGCCAGCACGGCGCGCGGCGAGCTGCTGCGCCGTGCCGGAATCGACGTCGTCGTCGCCCCGGCGGCGATCGACGAGGCCGAGATCAAGGCGGCTTTCCTGGCCGAACGCCGTCCGGCCGCGGAATGTGCCACCGCCCTCGCCGAGGCGAAGGCGTCCCGCGTCGCCCGCCGTCATCCCGGCAGCCTGGTCATCGGCGCCGACCAGCTGCTGGTCTGCGAGGATGCCTGGTTCGACAAGCCGGCCGATCTCGCCGCGGCGCGCGCGCAGCTTCTCGCCTTGCGCGGCAAGCGCCACGAGCTGGTCTCCGCGCTCTGCGTCGTGCGCGACGGCGAGGCATTGTGGCATGTCGTCGACCGCTCCAGCCTCACCATGCGGAATTTCAGCGACGCCTTTCTCGACGACTATCTCGCGGCCGTCGGCCCCGACATCCTCGGCGCGGTCGGCGCCTATCATCTCGAGGGCCGTGGCGTGCAGCTTTTTGCCCGTATCGAGGGCAATTATTTCGCCATACTCGGCCTGCCGCTTCTGCCGCTGCTCGACTTCCTGCGCGGCCACGGAATCGTCGCGCAATGAGCCTGACCGGCAAGGCGAAGAAGGCCGGCGTGATGGGCTGGCCGATCGGTCATTCGCGCTCGCCGGCGCTGCATGGCTGGTGGCTGGCGCAGCACCGCATCGACGGCGCCTATGTGCCGATGGCGGTGCGGCCGCGGGATCTCGGCGCGGCGCTGCGCGCTCTGCCGGTGCTCGGTTTCGCCGGCTGCAACCTGACCATCCCGCATAAGGAGCCGGCGCTCGCGCTGCTCGATCGCGTCGACGCCGTCGCGACGCGAATCGGCGCCGTCAACACCATCATCGTCGGCGCCGATGGCGCGCTCGAGGGACGCAATACCGACGGCTATGGCTTCCTCGCCAATCTGCGCGACGGTGCGCCCGGCTGGTCGGCGCGGCGCGGCGCCGCCGTGCTGATCTGCGCCGGCGGCGCGGCGCGCGCCATCGTCGTCGCACTGCTCGATGACGGTGCGCCGGAGATCCGCATCGTCAACCGCACGGCGGGCCGCGCCGCATCGCTGGCGGCGGAGTTCGGCCCGCGCATCACGCCGGTCGCCTGGAACGATCGCGCCGAGGCGCTCGCCGATGCAGCGCTCCTCGTCAACACGACGAGTCAGGGCATGGATGGCGAGGCGCCTCTCGATCTGCCGCTCGATCGCCTGCCCTCCGATGCGCTGGTCAACGATGCCGTCTACGTCCCGCTCGAGACGCCGCTCCTCGCGGCGGCGCGGCGGCGCGGCAATAGTGTGGTCGACGGGCTCGGCATGCTGCTTCACCAGGCGCAGCCCGGATTCGCCGCCTGGTTCGGCGTGGCGCCCTCGGTCACGCCGGCGCTGCGCGCCGCCGTGCTGGCGACGATGGGCTGAACCATGGTGATCCTCGGCCTTACCGGCTCGATCGGCATGGGCAAGAGCACCGCCGCCGCCATGCTGCGCCGCCTCGGCGTGCCGGTGCACGACGCCGATGCCGCCGTGCATCGCCTGCTCGGCCGCAACGGCGCCGCCGTTCCCAAGGTCGCCGCCGCCTTTCCCGGCACGGCCGGTCCCGACGGCATCGACCGCGCCGTGCTCGGCCGCCGCGTCTTCGGCGACACGGCGGCGCTGCGCCGTCTCGAGGGCATCCTGCATCCCATGGTGCGCGCCGAGACCGCGCGGTTCCTGCGCCGCATGAGGGCGCGCGGCGCGGCGCTCGTCGTGCTCGACATCCCGCTGCTCTTCGAGACCGGCGGCGAGGAGCGCTGCGACGCCATACTGGTGGTCAGCGCGCCCGGCTTCCTGCAGCGCGCCCGCGTGCTGGCGCGGCCGGGCATGGACGCTTCGCGCTTCGCCGCCATCCGCGCCAAGCAGATGCCGGACAGCGAGAAGCGGCTTCGCGCCGATTTCGTCGTTCCGACCGGGCTCGGCCGCCGCGAGACCTTGCGCCGACTCGCCGGGATCGTCAGACTGGCGAGCGTCGAACATCCACGAATGGCGAGGCGGAAGCGGCATGCGCGAGATCGTGCTCGATACTGAGACGACGGGTCTCGATCCCAGCGACGGGCACCGCATCGTCGAGCTCGGCTGCATCGAGCTGGTCAATCACATGCCGACCGGCCGCGTCTTCCACCGCCATATCAATCCCGAGCGCGCCATGCCGGAAGAGGCCTATGCGGTGCATGGGCTCTCGGCCGAGTTCCTGGCGAAATTTCCGCCCTTCGCCGAGCATGCCGAGGCGTTCCTCGAGTTCGTCGGCGACGGCAGGCTGATCATCCACAACGCCGAGTTCGATCTCAAATTCATCAATTCCGAACTGCGCCGTCTCGGCAAGACGCCGCTGCGCTGCGATGTCGAGGATACGCTCGCCCTCGCCCGCCGGCGCTTCCCCGGCGCCCAGGCCAGCCTCGACGCGCTGTGCCGGCGCTTCGCCATCGATCTCACGGCGCGCACCAAGCACGGCGCCTTGCTCGACTGCGAGCTGCTCGCCGCCGTCTATCTCGAGCTGATCGGCGGGCGTCAGCCCCCGCTCGGCGCGGCCGCACGCCGCCTCGGCGGCGGAGCTCGCCGCCCACGCCGCTATGCTGCTTCTGCTCAAGCAGCCGATCTGGCTCGCCGAGGCCTGAGCCGTGCCTCTCTACGAAGCGGAGCGACGCTCCAGCGCGGCGCGGTCCCACGCCGCGAGATCGGCGGCTGCGGCGTAGGTGCTGTCGAGGAATTCGAGGAGTCGATCCTCGGGTGTCGTCGCCTCCTGCACGGCGTCGTAAGGCAGGAGAAACTCGCCGAGCTCCTCGCTCCAATAGGCGCCGCTCGGCCGCACCGCCGCGCCGGCGAAACCGGCCGGCTGCGGATAGGCGTATGAATAGAAGGCGGGCGCCGTCACCGCACCGCCGCCCGGCCAAAATCCGCAGCTGCTGACCTCGTGCGAGTAGGCTTCGCGCATCACCCAGTTCGCAAGATGCGGCGCGGTGCCCGGGTGATCGGGCGCGCGGCGCCCCGAGAAGCGGGTGACGGCGAGATCGAAGCTGCCCCAGAAGAAATGCACTGGGCTGACCTTGCCGACGAAACCCGCGCGGAACCGGGTGAAGACGCGATCGCACTGGACGAGAATGCGCCACAGCCGGTTGGCGTAGTCCTTGTCGTAGGAGCAATGCGTCTCGTCCCTCTCGAAGGGAATGGCGTCCGGTATCTCGACGGGCATCGTCCAGATCCTGACGACGATGCCGAGCGCCGCCAGCTGCGCCATCACCTCGCGATAGAAGGCCGCGACCGAGCGCGGCGCGAGAACGAGGCTCGCCGTCTTGCCGTCGCCGCATGCGATGAGCAGCCGATGGTCGATGAAATCGAAGTCGATCTGGAAAATCCGCGTCCCGTATGGGATCGGCGAGGTGGTGAGGCCGCGGGCGGTCACGTAGAGCGGCACCTGCCACCAATGATTCGCTAGCGGCGCCAGGGCCAGGCGGATCTTGCCGACCACCTGCGTCCAGAGATGCAGCGTGGCGTAGGTATCCTGCCATTCCGCCAGGGGCAGGCTCGGCCAAGCATCGGCGCTGTCGGTCATCGGCACCTCGCGGTTACGGCGCCCGCCTCGCGCCGCCCCCTCACGCTGTCGTCGTCTCGCCCGCTTTCGCCTGCTCGCGGCGCACCAGGGCGGCGAAGTCGATCGGGTTGATGAGGAGGGGCGGAAAGCCGCCGTCGCGCGTCGCCGTGGCGATGACGTTGCGCGCGAAGGGAAAGAGCAGGCGCGGCGTCTCGATCAGGATCATCGCGGTGAGGATGTCCGGCGTCGCGTTCTGCGTCGAGACGACGCCGCAATAGGTCAGCTGGACGATGAAGGCGGTCTCGCCCTCGGCCTTCGCCTCCGCCGAGATGGTCAGCGCCACCTCGAAGAGGTTGGCGGCGAGATCGCGCGCCTTGACGTCGACGTCGAGCGAGACCTCGGGTTGCGTCTTCTGCTGCAGCAGGCTCTGCGGCGCGCGCGGATTCTCGAAGGAGAGATCCTTGACATATTGCGCGTTGATGAAGAGCTGCGGCGGCCCGGCTTGGGCGGCATCGCCGCCATTCGGCGTGGCGCCGGTCGTCTCGTCTTGCGCCATGGGAGGCTCCTGGTGGCTTGGCGGAATGTCGGAACGGCGCTGGGCTAGCACGGATCGCCCAGCCCCGACAACCAATCGCGACAACCAATCGCGACAACCGGCGGCGTTCGCGGGCTAGGTGCCGGGAGGGGCTTTCGGCCACGGCGGCATCAGCAAGGGAACCGCCGGCAGCTCGGGACGGGTCGGATCGACGCGCAGCACGGCGCCGTTGGGCACGGTGAGGCCGGTCAGGCTGCGGATGAAGCCCCAATGCGTCACCACCCCGGCGCGCGCCCAATCCACCGCCGTCGCCATCGCCGAGCGGAATTTCTCGCGCCGGTGATCGAGCGCCGCCTCGCTCTCCTCGAGCGCCGGCCACCACATCTCGTCAAGATGATCGAGCGTCAGATGCGGCCAGCGCGCCCGCAATTGCGCGCTCGGCGAGCCGACGTCGCAGGCGAAGGCGGCGCGCTCGCCGACGCGCGCGTCGACGGCGATCGGCAGGCCGAGGATTTCGGCGATGATCTCGGCGGTTTCCAGCGCCCGCGTATAGGGGCTGGCGATCAGCCGGGCGAGGCCCTGATCGGCCAGCGCGGCGGCCGCCTCGCGCGCCTGGGCGCGGCCGGTCGCGGTGAGCAGCGGATCGCGGATTCCCGGGTCCCGGCGGGTCACGCTATAGACGACGTTGAACTCCGATTGACCATGCCGGATCAGCAGCATCGCGCGCGGCCCCCGCCGTGGGCGGGGTGGCGGAAAAGCGGCCAAATCGGCGGTAACATGACGCCCCTCCTTGCCCTTTGCGCGAGATCGGCCTATCTACCTGACGGCACGGCTCGTCGTCTATTACGGGGTTGCGGGCCATCCGTCGAGCGTCCTCGGCTCGATGCACGATGAAACAGAGAGGACGTCGATTGTCCGCAATCGGTAGCGCGCGTGAGACATGAGCGACGGTTTTCAATATTTCGACATCATCATTTTCGCCATGATCGCGGCCTTCCTGGTGCTGCGCCTGCGCGGCGTGCTCGGCCGCCGCACCGGCACCGAGAAGCCGCGCGATGGCCTCTTTCCGCGCGCCGGGGTGAAGCGCGATGCGGCGACCGACAATGTCGTCAGCCTGCCCGAGGCGGCGCGTGCCCGCGACGAGCTGGCGCCGGTGCCGGACGGTCCGCGCGCCGCCACCCCGGAATCCGGCCTCGCCCAGATCCGCGCCGCCGATCCGACCTTCGATCCCGGCGGCTTCGTCCAGGGCGCCCGCGGCGCCTTCGAGATCATCGTCAACGCCTTTGCCGCCGGCGATACCGCGACGCTGCGCCCGCTGCTCAGCGACGAGGTCTATGAGCGCTTCACCGACGCGATCCGCCATCGCCTCGCCGCCAAGGAGACGCTCGAGACGCATCTCGTCAGCATCAAGACCGCCGAGATCGACGAGGCCCAGCTCAACGGCCGCACCGCCTTCGTCACCGTCAAATTCGTCTCCGACCAGGTCAACGTGACACGCGCCGCCGACGGCAAGATCGTCGATGGCGAGCCCGATCACGTCGTCGAGAAGACCGATTTCTGGACCTTCGCGCGCAACACGCGCTCGCAAGACCCCAACTGGCTCTTGGTCGCCACCCGCAGCGTCTGAGACCGGCAGCGCGTGAGACCCAGCGCGTGAGATCTGGCCTCGTTTGGCTGCTGGCCGCCCTTCTCGTCGCCGCCTGCGCGCCGAAGGCGCCGCCGCCCGATCGCCTGACCCTCGCCGCCACGGATTTCGATCATCTTGCCGGCTGGCGCGCCGACACTGCTGGCGCCGCCCTGGCGGCGCTGCGGAAATCCTGCGATGCCTTCGCCAAACAGGCGGCCGAGACGCCGATCGGGCCCGGCGGTCTTGCCGGTACGGCCGGTGAGTGGCGGGCGCCCTGCAGCGCGGCGGCCACCATCGATGCCGGCGACGATGCGGCGGCACGCAGCTTCTTCGAGAGCGAATTCCGGCCCTTCAAGCTCGCCAACAACGAGGAGGCCACCGGGCTGTTCACCGGCTATTACGAGGCCGAGCTGCGCGGCTCGCGGCGCCGCGAGGGGGCCTTCGCCACGCCGCTCCTCAAGCGGCCTTCCGACCTCGTCATGGTCGAGCTCGGCCTCTTCCGCCCGGCCTGGCGCGGCGAGCGCATCGCCGGCCGCGTCGAGGCCGGCCAGCTCAAGCCTTATGCCAGCCGCGCCGAGATCGAGCGCGGCGCCCTCGCGCAGCGCAATCTCGAGCTCTTCTGGGTCGACGACCCGGTCGACGCCTTCTTCGTCCAGATCCAGGGCTCCGGGCGTATCCGCCTACCCGACGGCGCGACGGCGCGCATCGGCTATGACGGGCAGAACGGCCAGGCCTATGTGCCGATCGGGCGTCTCCTCGCCGAGCGCGGCGAAGTGCCGCGCGACGCCGTCTCGATGCAGACGATCCGCGGCTGGCTCGCCGCGCATCCCGACAAGGCCGCCGCGCTGATGAACGAGAACCCGTCCTACGTGTTCTTCCGCGAGATGTCGGGCGACGGCCCGCTCGGTGCCCAGGGCGTCGTCCTGACCGCCGGGCGCAGCCTCGCCGTCGACCGCGCCTTCTTGCCGCTCGGCGTGCCGCTCTGGCTCGATCTCGAGGATCCGGCGGAAGGGAATGGAAGGCTGCGTCGTCTCGTTGTGGCGCAGGACACTGGCGGTGCGATAAGAGGTCCGGTACGCGGCGACCTGTTCTGGGGTTTCGGGCCGCAAGCCGCCGAACGCGCGGGGATGATGAAGGATCGCGGAACCTATTATCTGCTGCTGCCGCGCGACGTCGCGGCGCGGCGGACAGCGACGTCTTGAACTAGGGGGCACGCGACGATATATCGTCGCCAGCCGAACGAGGAGTTACAGGGGTCATCATGCGGAAGATACTAGCGGTTGCGGCGCTCTCTCTCGGACTTGCCGCGTGTCAGCAGCCCGGTCCCTACGGCACCGGGCCGGCGCCGGGCGAGATCGGCATGAACAAGACGACCGGCGGCACCCTCGTCGGCGCGGGTCTCGGCGGCTTGCTCGGCAACCAGTTCGGCAGCGGCTCCGGCAAGGGCGCGATGACCGCGCTCGGCGTCGTCGCCGGCGGCCTGCTCGGCTCGCAGGTCGGCAAGTCGCTCGACCAGGCGGATCTCGCTTATGCCAACCGCACGACGCAGACCGCGCTGGAGACCGGCCAGCCCGGTCAGCCGTTGCCGTGGCGCAACGAGCAGTCGGGCGCCTCCGGCACGGTGGTGCCGCGCAACTATTACAAGACGGCGGACGGCACCTATTGCCGCGAGTTCCAACAGACCATCACCGTCGGCGGCCAGACCCAGCAGGGCTACGGCACCGCCTGCAAGCAGCCCGAGGGCGCCTGGAAGATCGTGCAGTAGGACTGAGCCGAAGGCGGGCAGTTGCTTTCAGGGCGGCACATGACCATTCTCTAGGTCCCGTAGCGCCGCCCTGGACATCGTCTCGATGCAAGAGAAGCCGGTTCGCGTAGGTCTTTTCGTCACCTGCCTCGTCGATCTCTTCCGCCCCGCTATCGGCTTCGCCGCGGTCAAGCTGCTCGAAGCCGCCGGCTGCGTCGTCGAGGTGCCGCGCGCGCAGACCTGCTGCGGCCAGCCCGCCTATAATTCCGGCGACCGCGCGGCGAGCAAGGCGATCGCCCGCCAAGTCATCGCCGCCTTCAAGGATTTCGACTATGTCGTGGCGCCGTCCGGCTCTTGCGCCGGCACGCTCCGCGAGCATTATCCCGAGCTTTTCGCCGACGAGCCGGAAATGGCGAGCGACGTGCAGCACCTCGCCAAGCGCACTTACGAGCTGGTCTCCTTTCTTACCGACATACGCGGCATGAGCGGCGTCGCCGCGCGCTATGACGGCACGGTGACCTACCACGATTCCTGCTCCGGCCTGCGCGAGCTCGGCGTCAAGCAACAGCCGCGCCAGCTCTTGCGCTCGGTTGCCGGCCTCAAGCTTGCCGAGCTACCGGGCGCGGAAGTGTGCTGCGGCTTCGGCGGCACGTTCTGCATCAAATATCCGGCGATCTCCGACAAGATGGCGAGCGACAAGGCGGCCGATATCGAGGCGACCGGCGCCGGCACGCTGCTCGCCGGCGATCTCGGCTGCCTGCTCAACATGGCGGGCAAGCTGACGCGGCGCGGCGCCACGGTCGAGGTCCGCCACGTCGCCGAGGTGCTCGCCGACATGACCGGCGACGTTCCGCCCATCGGCATGCCCGAAACGGCATCTCCGGCACCGGTCGGCGCGCTGGAGGTCGGCGACTAGCGATGGAAGCGACCAGCCACGCCTTCAAGAAGAACATCATCGGCGCGCTCGCCGATCCCAACCTGCAGGCCGCGCTCGGCATGGCCAAGACCGGCTTCCCGCTGAAGCGCCTGGCGGCGATCGAGCGGCTGCCCGAGTTCGAGGCGCTGCGCGAGGAAGGCAAGCGGATCAAGAACCACACCCTCGCGCATCTCGATTTCTACCTCGAGGAATTCGAGCAGAAGGTCGTCGAGCGCGGCGGCAAGGTCCATTGGTGCCGCACCCCGGCCGAGGCGCGCGAGACCATCCTGGCGATCTGTCGCAGCGTCGATGCCAAGACGGTGACCAAGGGCAAGTCGATGATCGCCGAGGAGATCGCGCTCAACGACTTCCTCGAGGCCAACCAGATCACGCCGATCGAGACCGATCTCGGCGAGTACATCATCCAGCTGCGCCACGAGCCGCCGAGCCACATCATCGCGCCGGCCATCCATCTCCTGAAGGAGCAGGTCGCCGACGCCTTCCGCGCGGCGCATACCGCGCTCGATCCCCAGCGCAACCTCGAGGAGCCGCGCACCCTCACCGACGAGGCGCGGCAGATCCTGCGGCCGAAATTCCTCGCCGCCGATGTCGGCATCACCGGCGCCAATTTCCTCATCGCCGAGACCGGCTCGTCGATCATCGTCACCAACGAAGGCAACGGCGATCTGACGCAGATCCTGCCCAAGATCCACATCGCCCTCGCCAGCCTGGAGAAGCTGGTGCCGACGCTCGAGGATGCCGCGACCATATTGCGCCTGCTGGCGCGCTCGGCGACGGGCCAGGAATTCTCGACCTATACCACGGTGTCGACCGGGCCACGCCGCCAAGGCGATCTCGACGGGCCCGAGCAGTTCCACGTCGTCCTCCTCGACAATGGCCGCTCGGCGATGCTCGGCACCGAGTTCCAGGACATGCTGCGCTGCATCCGCTGCTCGGCCTGCATCAATCATTGCCCGGTCTATGCCGCCGTCGGCGGCCATGCCTATGGCTGGGTCTATCCCGGCCCGATGGGCTCGGTGCTGACGCCGCAGCTCATCGGCATGAAGGAGGCCGGCAATCTGCCGAACGCCTCGACCTTCTGCGGGCGCTGCGAGAGCGTCTGCCCGATGAAGATCCCGCTGCCCAAGATGATGCGCCATTGGCGCGAGCGCGAATTCGAGGCCAAGCTGTCGCCGGCGACCTATGGCAGCGGCCTCGCCCTCTGGGCTTTCTTCGTGCAGCGGCCCGAGCTCTATCACCGCCTCGCCGAGATCGCCATGCGCGTGCTCGGCTTCTTCGGCAAGGGCCGCGGCCGCTTCCGCTCGCTGCCGCTCGCCGGCGGCTGGACCGGCGTGCGCGACATGCCGGCGCCGCAGGGCCGCAGCTTCCACGCGCTGTGGGCCGAGCGCCAGGGGAAGGGCGCGCGATGAGCGGGCGCACTCGCCCCCTCTCTTCTCCTCTCCCCTCCGGGGAGAGGTTGGGTGAGGGGGTGTTGCCACGCGCTCGCACTCTCCTTCACCAAACATCGAGACGCGGCGCTTCCCCCTCACCCCGTCCCTCTCCCCGGAGGGGAGAGGGGGCAGGAGCCGTCCGATGAGCAGCGGCCGCGACGACATACTCGGCGGCATCCGCAAGGCGCTGAAACGCGGGCCGCTCGATAGCGCGGCGGCGGATGCGCTGCGCGCGCGGCTCGCCGCTCCCACGCGCAATCTCGTCCCGGCGCGCGCCACCGCCCTCGACGATGCCGGGCGGATCGCCCTCTTCGTCGCCATGGCCGAGGAGGTCCAGACCACCGTGGCGCGCGTCGCCGGCCTCGCCGACGTGCCTGGTGCCGTCGCCTCCTATCTCGCCTCGGAGAATCTGCCGGCCGAGCTGGTGATGGCGCCCGACCCGGCGCTCGACGCCATTCCCTGGAGCGAGCGGCCGCTGCTCCAGCTGCGCCGCGGCAAGGCGGCGCCCGGCGACCAGGTCAGCGTGACGCCGGCCTTCGCCGGCATCGCCGAGACCGGCACCTTGATGCTGACCTCCGGCGCCGAGACGCCGTCGACGCTCAACTTCCTGCCCGATACCCATATCGTCGTGCTGCGCGCCGGTCAGGTGGTGCCGAGCTACGAGGAGGGCTGGACGCGGCTGCGCGCGCGCGGCGCCATGCCGCGCACGGTCAATTTCATCACCGGCCCGTCGCGCACCGGCGATATCGAGCAGCGCATCCAGCTCGGCGCGCATGGCCCGCGCCGCCTGCACATCGTGCTGGTCGAGGACAAGCCCGGCGATGGCCAAGTCAGGTGATTCCGAGCTCTGGCAGGCGGCGCTGCGCGACGTCAAGCCGCTGCGCCGACGCCGGCCCCCGGAAGCGTCGAAACCCGTAACGCCGAAAGCAGTAGCGTCGAAACCGGCAGTAAAGCCGCCCGCTCCGGCGGCCGCCGCACCACCTGCCGCGCCGGCGCCGCGCGCAAAGCTGGCGCCGCTCCTGCCGATCACCGGGCTGCGCGCCCCCGGCCTCGACAAGGCCTCGGCCGAGCGGCTGAAGCGCGGCCAGTACCCGATCGAGGCGCGCATCGATCTGCACGGCATGACGCAGGACGACGCCCATCGCACGCTCGGCGCCTTCATCGCGCGCAGCGCGCGCGCCGGGCTGCGCTGCGTGCTCGTCATCACCGGCAAGGGGCTGCGGCGCCTCGATGACGAGCGGTCGGGCGGCCCAGATTCAGGACGGGGCGAGGTCGGCATCCTGCGCAACGCCGCGCCGCGCTGGCTCAACGAGGCGCCGAATCGCGCCCGCATCCTCGCCTTCGCCGCGGCGCAGCCACGCGACGGCGGCGGCGGGGCGCTTTACGTCCTGCTGCGGCGCCGTTCCCGTCCCAGTCATGGAAGGTCGGGCGAGGGATGACCCCGTTCGGCGAGCGGCTGCGGGCGCTGCGCAGCGAGCGCCGCATGACGCTGAAGACGATGGCCGCCGCGCTCGGTCTCTCGCCGGCCTATCTCTCGGCGCTCGAGCATGGGCGGCGCGGCCGGCCGACCCATGCTTTGGTCATCGCCATCTGCGCCCAGCTCAACATCATCTGGGACGACGCCGACGAGTTGATCCGCCTCGCCCGCCTGTCGCATCCGCGCGTCACCGTCGACACGGCCGGGCTCGCCGCGGCGGCAACCGAGCTCGCCAATCTCCTCGCCGAGCGCATCCGCA
>WNFM01346081.1_pt1 | contig 19881 bp, 18 predicted proteins | sample 5400271 | NCBI WGS metagenome assembly WNFM01 (sample SAMN13153352, study PRJNA577476) | soil metagenome | isolation source: 60 cm saprolite on Douglas fir-dominated hillslope | place: USA:California | collected 2013-09-17
CCGTTGGCTCGCAATAACGGCATCATGTACCCTTCACGAACGCCGCAAACGCCTCGGCAAAATCCGGATGCCAGCGCGACAGCGCGGGGCGGTTTTCGACGATGTCGCCCGCGGCCCACAGGATCCGCCGCTCGTCGAGCTTTCGCGGCACGTCGTTGTCCGGGCAGAGAATGTAAAAGTCTCCGGCCTCGACCCGCTCGATCATGAAATCGACGGTTTGCTCCGGCGTCCAGGCCGCATCCGGTTTTTCGGTGCGGCCGTGCGCGGTCAAGCCGGTAAAGACAAAACCGGGGATGAAAAGATGCGCGCTGATCTTGGCCCCGGCCGTGTTTCGCAATTCGTGCTGCAGCGCTTCGGTAAAAGCTTTGACGCCTGCCTTCGAGACATTGTAGGCGGGATCGCCGGGAGGCGTGGTAATGCCTTGTTTGGAGCCGGTGTTGATGATGAGTCCGGGACGCCCGCGCTTGATCATTTCGGGCGCAAATACCTGCGAGCCGTGGATCACGCCCCAAAGATTGACGCCGAGAATGCGCTGCCAGTTTTGCAACGGCCCGAACATCTGGCTGCCCGGCTGGATGCCGGCGTTGTTCATCAGCACATCGGTGCCGCCGAAGCGCTCGCGCACGGCGTGTTCCAATTCGCTGACATCTTCGATGCGGCTGACGTCCACGGTCTTGACCATGATATTGGCAGCGCCGGCCTGCGAGACCCCTGATAATTTACGACCGGCTTCCCGGAGACGGCTCGCATCCACATCGGCGATACAGACGTTCATGCCAAGGCGGGCGAACCGCATGGCGGCGGCAAGGCCGATACCGGATGCGCCTCCGGTGATGACGGCAACGTTATTTGACGACATGGCTGGATGGGGCACGAGCTCTCTCCTGACGATGTATGCGGCATTCATTAGGTCGATGCGGCGCGCCTACCATGCACGAAACGGCATGGCAGACTTTCGTTCGACGCTCTCTTCCAACGGCAAGCGCGCTTTACGGTTTCACACGGCCGCACTAGAATCCGGGATATAACGGTGCAAAACGTCGCAAAACGTCGATCGACACAAACGACACAAGGGAGTGCAGACATGGCTGTGACGCAGGCTATTCCGATCACGCGCCATCCCTATGCGGATGGTTCCTACAAGAAGATGCTGATCGACGGCAAATGGGTCGACGCCGCCTCCGGCAAACGTTTTGAGACGCTCAACCCCGCGACCGGCGAGTTGCTCGCGACCGTCGCCGAGGGCGATGCCGAGGATATCAACCGCGCGGTCGCTGCCGCCCGCCGCGCTTTCGAGGGGCCGTGGAGCAAAGTAAAACCGTTTGAACGGCAGAACCTGCTGTTAAAACTCGCCGATCTCGTCGAGAAGAATTTCGAGGAGCTTTCACAGCTCGATACGCTTGACATGGGCGCGCCGATCAGCCGCACGCGTGGCAACAAGCTGCGCGTGCTCGGCATGCTGCGGTATTATGCCGGACAGGCCACCGCGCTGCATGGCGAGACCATCGAGAATTCGCTGCCCGGCGAAATTTTTTCATACACGCTGAAGGAACCGGTCGGCGTCGTCGGCGCCATCATCCCGTGGAACGGGCCGCTCGGCGCCAGCGTCTGGAAGATCGGTCCCGCCATCGCCACCGGTTGCACGGTGATCCTGAAACCGGCGGAAGAAGCGCCGCTGACGTCGCTGCGGCTGGCCGAGCTCGCGATGGAAGCCGGCATTCCGCCGGGCGTCGTCAATGTGGTGCCCGGATATGGCGAGACCGCGGGCGCGGCGCTGGCTTCACATCCCGGCGTCGACAAGGTGGCGTTCACCGGCTCGCATGTGACGGGGCAATCCATCGTGAGAGCGTCCGCCGGCAATCTGAAGCGGGTGTCGCTCGAACTCGGCGGCAAATCGCCGGACATCGTGTTCGCCGACGCCGATCTCGACGCCGCGGTGCCGGGCGCGGCGATGGCGGTGTTTGCCAATTCTGGCCAGATTTGCAGCGCGGGCACACGGCTATTCGTCGAGAATAAAGTGTATGACGAATTCGTCGGCCGCGTCGCCGAATTCGGCAAGAAGCTGCAGGTCGGCAACGGCCTCGACCCGAACACGCAGATCGGGCCACTGGTGTCGGAACAACAACTCGAGCGCGTCAGCGGCTATCTCGCCGTTGGCCAAAAGGAAGGCGCCAAGGCACTGGCTGGTGGCGCGCGGCTGACGGAAGGCGCGCTCGCAAAGGGCTATTTCGTGCCGCCGACAGTGTTCGCCAACGTCCAGGACAATATGCGGATCGCTCAAGAGGAGATCTTTGGGCCGGTGATCTCGGCGATCTCATTCAAAGACAGTGACGAACTGATCCAGCGCGCCAACGCCACCACCTTCGGCCTCGGCAGCGGGGTCTGGACCAAGGATGTCAGCAAGGCGCATCGCGTGGCAAAAGCGCTTCGCGCGGGCTCAGTCTGGGTCAATTGCTATCAGGCGATGGATCCGGCAGTGCCGTTCGGCGGCTACAAGATGAGCGGCTACGGCCGCGAGTCCGGCAAGCAGCATTTGGAAGAATATCTCAACGTCAAGGCGGTCTGGATCAAGACGGCGTAGGCACCATATAGATGTGTGACCGGGGAGTGGCAGTAGTTCGGCTGCCACTCCTTCTTTCATGTCCGCATCGAACAAGCATTTCGGGGTAAAGATGAATTATCCGTCGTTGTTTTCGCCGCTCAAGGTTGGTCCCTACCAGCTCAAGCATCGCCTGGTAATGGCGCCTTTGACGCGGATGCGGGCGGAAAGGCCCAGTCTCGCGCCGCGGCCGCTGAATGCGGAATATTATGCGCAGCGCGCGACGCCGGGCGGATTGATCATCGCGGAAGCCACGCCCGTGATGCCGACCGGGCACGGCAATCCCGGCGTGCCCGGCATCTATTCGGAACGACAGATCACGGGATGGCGCGAGGTCGTCGAGGCGGTTCACGCCAAGGGCGGCGTGATCTTCCTGCAGCTCTGGCATGTCGGGCGGGTCTCGCATTCCTCGTTCCAGCCGGGCGGCGTATTGCCGGTGGCGCCCTCCGCGGTGCCGATTTCGGCTGAGTTGAAGACCATGACGGCTGACGGAAAGCCCGCGTCTTACGAGACGCCGCGCGCGCTTGAGACCGGCGAGATCGCCGGCGTGGTCGACAGTTTTCGGCAAGCCGCGCGCAACGCGCGCGAGGCCGGCTTCGACGGCGTCGAGATCCATGGCGCCAACGGCTATCTGATCGAGCAATTTTTGCAGTCGCGCACCAATTTGCGCACCGACCAATATGGCGGATCGATCGAAAACCGCGCCCGGTTTTTGCTGGAGATCGCGCAGGCCGTGATCGAAGTCTGGGGCGCCGACCGGGTCGGCGTCCGATTGTCGCCTTACGGCATTGCCAATGATAGCGGCGAACCCGATCCGATGCCGCTTTACACTCACGTCATCCAGTCGCTGAATCCGCTCGGCCTTGCGTACCTGCATTTCATCGAGCCGCGCTCGAGCGGCGCCGGCCGCGCCGAGGTCAATCATCAGAACGTGCCTTCGGCCATGGTGCTGTTCCGGCCCGTTTGGAAAGGCGTGCTGATTTCGGCCGGCGGTTTTACCGGCGAGACCGCGGAAGCCGCAATTGCCTCCGGCCACGCCGACGCCATCGCGTTCGGCCGGATTTTTATCTCCAATCCGGACCTGCCGCGCCGTCTGAGAGAAGGCTATCCGCTGACGCCCTACAACCGCGCCACCTTTTATGGCGGCGAGGAGAAGGGCTATACGGATTATTCCGCCTATGACGAGTTGGAGCAGGCGTGATAACCCAGCCGTCATTACGAGCGCAGCGAAGCAATCCATGGGGCCACAAAGGAAGAATGGATTGCTTCGTCGCAAGGGCTCCTCGCAATGACGGTGGAGGCGGGAAGCGCAAATGGCAAAACCAGCGATAGCGGCAGGGATCGCCACCGGCCAATGCCAGTGCGGCCGGGTCGCATTCGAGATCGACACGCCCGCGCGCTGGGCCTGGCACGACCACTCGCCAGCGAGCCGGCGCGCGCATGGCGCGGCGTATGCGACCTATGTCGGAAGCTGGCGCAAGCGTTTTCGCATCACCAAGGGCGAGCGGGAGATCGCGCGCTACGAAGACAAACCGACAAAGACCACGCGCAGCTTCTGCGCGCATTGCGGCACGCCCTTGACCTACGAACGCGCGCGCTCGCCGCATATGGTGAACATCCCGCGCGCGCTTTTTTCCGGCCGAACCGGCCGCCAACCGCTCTATCACATCGCGATCGAGGAATTGCAGGAATGGGCCTATACCGGCGAGCCGCTGGTGCCGCTGAAAGGTTTTCCCGGCGTGGTCTGGCAGCGTTCGAAAAAGAAGAAGCGGCTCGATCGCGAAGGGATGTTTTAATCATGCTGCTTCCGCGCCTTGTGCCGGGTTGCTTTTCGCGCCGGCGGGGCCGACGGGATCGCCGCCACGCAATCGACGCCGCGCTTCAGCCATTTCTTCAGCCCGGCCTCGGTACGATAGCCCTCGGGAGCGACGCGCACGAAGCCGGTCATCATGCGTCCGCGCATTTCCATCGGCTGGACGTGCGGCTCGCCAAGCATCAACGCATGCGCATCCGAACCGACGCGGACCAGGAGGCCGCCTTTTCCGCTGACGGAACAGCACATGCGGCCTTTCACCATGAAGCATAGACCGCCCATCATCTTCTTCTCGACCACATCCGGCCGGACCGACAGCAGTTTGCGCACCCGTCCAGCCGCTTTTTCGTCGTATGCCATCGGCGCATTATGCGGGAGGAGTAGACAGGATTTCCGAGAGGCGGTCGAAGCTGGATTGCCAGCCGGCGCCGATGTTGCTTCGCTGATCGGGCGCGGCAATGTCCGCGTGACGCACCGTGAGACGCGTGCCCCCGGTGATCGGCTCCAACAGGTACGTCACCGTCGACGGCGTGCCCGGCGCCCCGGCCCGATGCCAGGTCTGTACCAATTTTCGTGGCGGGTCGACCTCGAGGAATTTTCCCTCGAGCGCATAGGGCTCGCCGCGCGCGATGCCTGAGGCGCGCCATTGCCCGCCGACCCGGACGTCGCCGGTCCATTCCCGGGTGTCGAACACGCCGGGATTGACCCACCAGTCGATGACCTCCGATGAGGCCAGGGCCCGAAAAACCCGCTCCGGTGTCGTCGCGAGTTCGACGGAGGCGACAATGCATCCGTCGACTAGGTCCGCAACTGCGCGTGCGCCCGTCTTGATCCCGCTCATTTTGCCTCCAGGTTACGCTTCAGCCTCGTCAAACTCGCCTGCCAGAATGCCCGATAGCCCTCGAGCCAGCCGGCGACGCTTTGCAGCGGTACCGGATTTACCGCATAGACCCGCTACGGCTGGCCTGCTTGACTGAAAGTCGGACGCAAGCGTGCCGGCATTTGCCGGCCCCGCGCGCAGACGATCGAGGATCGCCCGCCGGGTTGGATCGGCGATGGCGCGAAACGCGTCCGTCTTTGCCTGTATCCGCGACATGTAACCGATTGATTACATAAAACACCACCACCGTCAAGAATCGAAGTTCGATCATGAATCATGCTCCCGACTCAACAGCTCGCGCACTTGCCTGCGCAGGGCAGCCATGAGCGACATCCATTGATCTCACCATGCGAGATCGGCCATGTTGTCCCCGGTCCCGACGGCAACGGCCGCGGGGAGGGAGGACTTTCATGAATCGCATCACCGGGCGCTCGGCGTTCCTCGCACTGCTCAAGGACGAGGGCATCACGCATCTGTTCGGCAATCCCGGCACTACCGAATTGCCGATCATGCACGCGTTGAAGGATCACCCCGATCTCACCTATGTGATGGCGATGCAGGAAAGCCTGGTGGTCGCGATCGCCGACGGCTTTAGCCGGGCCTCCGGCCGCCTCGTTGCCTGCAACGTCCATGTCGCGCCCGGGCTCGGGAACGCGATGGGCTCGCTCTACAACGCCAGTTTTACGGGCACGCCGATGATCCTGACCGCCGGCCAGCAGGAGCAAGGTCACGGCTTGATGGAGCCGTTGCTGTATGGCCCGCTGGTGCGGATGGCGGAGCCACTGGTAAAATGGGCGGTCGAGGTGACGCGGCTGGAAGACCTGCCGCGGATCGTGCGCCGCGCCGCCAAGATCGCGACCACGCCGCCGACCGGGCCGGTGTTCATCTCGCTGCCCGGCGATATCCTCAATTCCGAAGCCGGCATCGAGCTCGGACGTTCGACCCGCGTCGATACGCGGGTAAAACCCTCCGACGAAGCGTTGCAGGCGTTGGTCGCGCGCATCCTCAAAGCCGAGCGTCCCGCCATCGTCGCCGGCGATGAGATTGTAAAGAGCGACGCATTGCAGGAGGCTGCTTCGCTCGCGGCCACGCTCGGCTGTCCCGCCTATCAGCAATCGGCGCCCTACGGCGCGCATTTCCTCTCGGAAAGCCCGAGCTTCATGGGCGCGTTGTCGCGTTCGCAGAAGCAGGTTCGCGAGGTGCTGTCACCATACGATCTGATGATCGTGCTCGGCGCCGATCCCTTGCGCATGTCGGTGCACAGCGAGGTCGAGCCGCTGCCCGAAGGGTTGCCGATCCTGCAGATCGGCCTGGTCGAATGGGACCTCGCCAAGAACTATGGCGCCGAGATCGCGCTGAAGGCGGATGTGAAGGAAACTTTGCGCGCGCTAATCCCAGCGCTCAAGGCGGCCGGCGGCGCCGCGCTGGAGGCGCGCGCGCAGCAGGGGATTGACGCGCTCAAATCAAAAAACTGGACGGCGCGGCGCACGAGTGTGGTCGAGCAAATCTCCAGAAACAAGGATCGATCGCCGATCGATCCTGACTATCTGGCGCTGCAGGTGGTCGAAGCGATGCCGGACAATGCCATCCTGGTCGACGAGGGACTGACATCCTCACGCCAGATCCTTGCGCTGCGCCCGCATCGCGACCGCTACGGCTATCATGCGCTTGCCTCTGGCGGCATCGGCTGGGGATTGCCGGCGTCCGTCGGTGTCAGCATGGCCAATCCGGATCGGCCGGTCGTGTGTTTCTCCGGCGATGGCAGCGCGATGTATTCGATCCAGGCGCTGTGGACCGCGGCGCATCACAAGCTGCCGCTGACCGTCGTGATCGTCAACAATGGCGGCTATCGCATCATCAAGCAGCGGTTGTTGGCATTTCACGGTGACGATCATTACGTCGGCATGGATTTTGCCGATCCGCCGGTGGATTTTGCCGGTTTGGCAAAATCGCTTGGGGTGGAGGCGATGCGCGTCACGGAGGCCAAGGAGTTGAAGTCCACGCTGGCGTCGGCGTTCAGCCGGCCCGGCGCAAAATTGATCGAAGTGGTAGTCGATGGCTCACTCTAACCCCGTCATTGCGAGCCAACGGGTCGGCGCGAAGCGCCGCCCGACGACAGGCTCCGCGAAGCAATCCATAGCACGGCATAGTGACTCTGGATTGCTTCGCTGCGCTCGCAATGACGACGACAGCGACCTACTCCGCCGCCTTCGCCGTCACGCCCGGCCGATACTGCACCGCCGGATGCGGCGCGGTGAGGCGGGCCTTGCCGAACAGCTTTTCGTGCAGCGTGCCCGGCCGGTAAGCGTCCTTGTAACGCCCGCGCCGCACCAGCTCCGGCACCAGCATATCGGAAATATCCTCGAAATCTCCGGGCGAGACCGCAAACGGGACATTCAGACCATCGACATCGGTCAAATCGAACCAGGCCTCGATCTCATCGGCGACCTTTTCCGGCGTGCCGACCACGACCGGCCCGATGCCGCCGATGCCGACATGCTGGGCGACCTCGCGCACGGTCCATACGCGGTCCGGATCGGCCCGGGTGACGTTGTCCATCGCGGTGCGGCCGGCGTCGTTCTGGACGTGGCGGACCTGCTGGTCGAGATCGTAGGTCGAAAAATCGACGCCGGTCCAGCCGGACATCAAGGTCAGCGCGCCCTCGGGATTGATGTGACTGCGATAGTCGGCGTATTTTGCCTTAGCCTCGGCTTCGGTTCGCCCCAAGATGACGGTGAACATGCTGAACATCAGAATTTCGGCGGGGTTGCGTCCGGCTTTCGCGGCAAGCTCACGAATGGCCGCGACGCGGGGCGCAATCACCTTGGCCGACGGCCCCGACATGAAGACGCATTCGGCATGTTCCGCGGCGAACTGCCGTCCCCGCGGCGAGGTGCCGGCTTGATACAGCACGGGCGTGCGTTGCGGCGACGGCTCGCTCAGATGGATGGCATCGATGCGATAATTGTTTCCCTCGTGCCGGATGCGATGCACCTTCGCAGGGTCCGCGAAGATACCCCGCGCGCGGTCGCGCAGCGCCGCGTCGTCTTCCCAGCTTCCTTCCCAAAGCTTGTAAACCACCTCCATATATTCATCGGCGACATCGTAGCGATCGTCATGTGCGGTCTGCTTGTCCTTGCCGGCGCCGCGCGCGGCGCTGTCGAGATAGCCGGTCACCACGTTCCAGCCGACCCGTCCTTCGGTCAGATGGTCGAGTGTCGACATCCGCCGCGCAAACGTATAAGGCGGCTCATAGGACAAATTGGAGGTCACCCCAAAACCGAGATGTTCGGTGACCGCGGCCATTGCCGGGATCAGCGCAGCGGATCATTGCAGGGCGTTTGCGTGGCGTTGCGCAGCGCCGCGTCAGGGCTATTGCCGAACACGTCGTAGACGCCGAGCACGTCAGCCAGAAACAGCCCATCAAACCGCCCGCGTTCCAGCGTTTTTGCGAGATGAGTCCAGTACTGCAGCCGGTTATATTCAGCTGTGCGGTCGCGCGGATGGGTCCATAGCCCCGGCGATTGGTGTGCGACGCAGTTCATCGCAAAAGCGTTGAGCCGGATTTCTTTTTTCATGGTCGAAAAGCCCTGGGCATGCCGCAGGGTCTCCCTGAATTTCGTCCAGTCTGAGCGCCGGACTGTGGAACGGAAATTGTTGCATTCCCCCTGACTTTGGCAAGCCAAATTCTTGCCGCGCCTTGCCCACTTCCGGCCGGCGTCGTATCCCGATACGCTGGCTGAACTCAACAGACGCTTGCGATCTGAGAAGGAAAACATGACCAGAGCTGACGCTATCGCCCGTGCGCACCAACATTTTCAATCCGGTGAGTTCCTCGCCGAACTCGGCCGCAGGGTGGCTTATCCCACGGAGAGCCAGAACCCCGAGCGGCGCGATGCGCTGCGCGCTTACCTCGTGCGGGAAATGCAGCCGGCATTTTCGCAGCTCGATTTCTCGACCCGGTTGATCGAATCTCCAACCGGCAGGAATCCCTATTTGCTCGCCGAATATCGCGAGAGCTCTTCGGCGCCGACGGTCCTGATGTACGGCCACGGCGATGTCGTCGACGGCATGGTGGGAGAATGGCGGGACAACCTCGATCCCTGGAAAACGACGACGTCAGGTAATCGCGTCTATGGCCGCGGCACCGCCGACAATAAAGGTCAACACAGCATCAACCTGTCGGCGCTGCGTGCGGTGCGTGAGGCACGCGGCGGACGGCTCGGCTTCAATGCCAAATTCATCATCGAGACGGCTGAGGAGATCGGATCGCCCGATCTGCGCCAGGTCTGCGAATCCTTACGCGATGAACTCAAGGCCGATCTGTTTGTCGGCTCCGACGGGCCGCGGCTTTCAGCCGATCGCCCCACGATATTCCTCGGCTGCCGTGGCGGTTTACGAATTCACCTCGACGTAAACTTGCGCGAGGGTGCGCATCATTCCGGCAATTGGGGCGGCGTTCTCTCCAATGCCGCGACCATCCTGGCCAGCGCGATCGCAACCCTGGTCGACGGCGAAGGACGCCTGCTGCTCGACGAATTGAAGCCGCCGCGCATTTCGAACCAGATCCGCACCGTGCTCGCCGACGTCAAGGTCGAACCGACGGCCGATGAACCGGCGCTAGCAGAAAATTGGGGCGAGCAAGGCCTGTCGGCCGCCGAGCGGCTTTATGCCTGGAACACGCTCGAAGTATTGGCGATGTCATCGGGCAACATCGAGAAGCCGGCCAACGCCATTCCGGGACGGGCGCAGGCCGTGCTGCAGCTTCGCTTTGTCGTCGGCACCAAAGTCGACAAGGCGGTCGAGGTGATCAGGGCGCATCTGGACGCTAATGGCTTTCCGATGGTCGAGGTGCGGGCGACGCAAAGCTTTGCCGCGTCGCGTACCGATTTCGACAGTCCCTGGATCAAATGGACCGCGCAGTCGATCCGGCAGACCACCGGAAAGGCGCCGGCGGTGCTGCCGAATTTCGGCGGCTCGTTGCCCAATGATGTGTTTTCCGACGCCCTTGGCCTGCCGACGATCTGGGTGCCACACTCCTATCCCGGCTGCTCGCAGCATGCGCCCGACGAGCACATCCTGCTCTCGGTCACCGAAGAGGCACTCGGCATCATGGCGGGTCTGTTCTGGGATTTGGGCAAGATGCCGCACGCCTTGTAGGATTTTTTGCGCGGGCGACGCGATCGCGACCAGCACAAGTGAGTTTGGAAAGGGGCCTGGAATGACAGTGTCGGCGCCGGTCGAGTTGCCTGGAGTTTCGCAAGCAGGTCCGGACGAGAAGAACATCACCAAGCTGATCGCCGCGGTTTCGATCGGAAACGCGCTGGAATGGTTTGACATCTCCTCCTACGGCTATTTCGCCATTTATGTTTCGAAGGCATTTTTCCCGAATAGCGATGCAACGGTTTCGCTGCTTCTGACCTTCGGCACCTTCGGGCTGGCTTTCCTGGTTCGGCCCATCGGCGGCATCGTGCTTGGCGCCTATGCCGATCGCCACGGCCGCAAGGCTTCGTTGATGGTTTCCATCGTGATGATGACGATCGGCACGCTGTCGATCGCGATCATGCCGACCTACGAGACCATCGGCATCCTGGCGCCGATAGCGGTGCTGATTGCGCGCCTGGTGCAGGGATTTTCGGCTGGCGGCGAATTCGGAAGTTCAACGGCCTTTCTGGTGGAGCATCGGCCGGACCGCCGCGGCTTCATCGCAAGCTGGCAATTTGCGAGCCAGGGGCTGAGCGCGTTGCTCTCGTCTATGTTCGGCGTCGGGCTCACGCTGTGGATGGCGCCAGCCGACATGAGTTCGTGGGGCTGGCGGATTCCGTTTCTGTTCGGCGTCCTGGTCGGGCCGGTCGGTATCTACATCCGCAACCATCTCGAGGACGCGACGGCGCCACCCGCCACGGAGCATGGCACCCCGGTCAGGGAAGTCTTCCTGCGCCAAAAGCTCCGCGTGATCTTAGGCATCGGCGCGCTCGCGATAGCGACTGCGGTAAACTACCTCGTGGTCTATATGCCGACCTATGTCGTCAAAACACTCAACCTTGCGCCGGTCGTCGGATTTGAAGCGACCCTCGCCGGAGGCATCGTTGTCACACTGCTGACGCCGATCGCCGGCGGGATCTCCGACAGGATCGGGCGCACGACCCACATGATTGCCGTCAATCTGTTGCTGCTGCTCTCGATTGTCCCGGTCTTCCTGCTGCTGACAAAGAATCCGACGCCGGCGGTCATCATTGGCGCCGTGTTCTGGCTGTCGACCCTGAAATCGCTCTACATTGGGCCGCTCGCGGCGTTGATGTCGGAATTGCTCCCGGCTGCGACCCGGGCCACCGGCCTCGGTCTTGGCTATAACATCGGCGTCACGCTGTTTGGCGGCATGGGGCCGGTGATCATCACCTGGCTTGGCACCATCGCTTTCGTCGGTGATCTTTCGCCGGCCTATTATCTGACCCTCGTCGGTATCCTCAGTCTGTCTGCACTGATGACGATCAGAAGAACCTCGGCCGCCTCGCATACGGCATGACGGAGTGGCTTTGACCGCCCGGGCCGCCGAAATCGGGGTCTTTCGCTCCGTTTGGGGCCGGACGACCGCCGAAAGTCACGTTCTATTCCGGCCCGATTTATGCAAGCATCACGGTAGTCATCCAGATGGGGAGAGGACGAATGAAACATTTGCCTATGATTGGCCTGGCGCTCGCAGCTGTGTTCTGCGCTGGGCAGGGGAATGCCGAAGAGCTCACGGGGACATTGAAGAACATCAAGGAAACCGGCGCGATCACCCTTGGCTATCGCGAATCGTCCATCCCGTTTTCCTATCTGGATGACAACCAGAAGCCGATCGGCTTTGCGATGGACATCTGTTACAAGATCGTCGACGCCGTGAAGAAAGAGCTCAAGCTTGACAAACTCGAGGTCAAGCTCAATCCGGTGACGTCATCGACCCGCATTCCGCTGATGGCCAATGGCACGATCGACCTGGAATGCGGTTCGACCACCAATAACGCTGAGCGCCAGAAGCAGATTGCCTTCACCAACACCCACTTTCTGACCGCGAGCCGCTTCGTTTCGAAGAAGGCAAGCAAGCTCAACTCGATCGACGATCTCAAGGGTAAGACGGTGGTCTCGACCTCCGGTTCCACCAACATCAAGCAGCTCACCGAAGCCAATGCCGCCCGCAATCTAGCGGTCAACATCATTGCGGCCAAGGATCATGGCGAGGCGTTTCTGATGGTCGAGACCGATCGCGCAGTGGCATTTGTGATGGACGATATCCTGCTCTCCAGCTTCATCGCCGGATCGAAGGAGCCGGACGCCTACGTCATCTCCAAGGAAGCGTTCTCGAAGCCGGAACCCTACGGCATCATGCTGCGCAAGGACGATCCGGCCTTCAAGAAGGTGGTCGACGGCGCTACCGCCGCGCTCTACCAGACCGGCGAAGGCCAGAAGCTGTATGACAAGTGGTTCATGGAGAAAATCGCGCCCAAGGGCTTGAACCTCAACGCGCCAATCAGCCCGGAGTTGAAAAGCGAGTTCGCCCACCCTACCGATTCCCCCGACCCCGATTTCTATAAGGCGATGTAGGCCTCCTCGCTCACGGGGCCGTCGTGAACTATCACTGGAACTGGCGCATCTTCTGGGAGCCGGCCCCGAGCGGGATCGGCACCTATCTCGACATGCTGCTGTCGGGACTCGTTCTGACCATCGAGACCGCGATCTGCGCCTGGATCATCGCGCTCGTGCTCGGATCGGTCGTCGGCGTATTGCGTACGCTGCCGTCGAAGGCGGCATCCTGGGTCAGCTTCGCTTATGTCGAGTTCTTCCGCAACATGCCGCTCCTGGTGCAGCTGTTTCTCTGGTTCTTCGTGTTGCCGGAGATCGTGCCGCACAGTTGGGGGCTATGGCTGAAGCAGCTTCACAACGCGCCGTTTTATACGTCGGCGATCGGGATCGGGCTGTTCATGTCGGCGCGGGTTGCCGAACAGCTACGCGCGGGCATCGGATCGCTGCCGCGCGGACAGAAGCTCGCCGGCACCGCGCTCGGACTGACGACCGCGCAGACCTACCGCTACGTGCTGCTGCCGATGGCGTTTCGCATCATCATGCCACCGCTGACCTCGGAATTTCTCAGCACGATCAAGAACACGTCGGTAGCCATCACCATCGGGCTTGTCGAATTGACCGCGGAAGCGCGGTCGATGCAGGAATTCTCCTTTCAGGTGTTCGAGGCCTTCACTGCCGCAACGCTACTGTACCTCCTGATCAATATCGTTGTGGTCACCGCCATGCGCTTGCTTGAGCGCGGACTGGCGGTCCCCGGCTACATCTCCGGGAAGTGAGCCGCACTGATGTTCGCCAATTTCGACTTTGACGTCATCCGCCGCTCACTTGCGTATCTGTTTTTCGACGGCATGACCTTCACGCTGACGCTGACGGGGCTTTCAGCGCTCGGAGGCCTGATCTTCGGCACGCTGATTGCGTTGATGCGGTTGTCGGGCTTCAGGCTATTCGGGCGCATCGCCGGCCTCTATGTCGACCTGATGCGCTCGCTGCCGCTGGTGATGGTGATCTTTTGGTTCTATTTCCTCGTCCCCTATATCGGGCAGTGGCTAACGGGATCGTCGCGGCCGATTCACGTCGGCGCGTTCGCCTCCTCGCTTATCACCTTCGTCATCTTCGAGGCGGCGTATTTCTCCGAAATCATGCGCGCCGGCATCCAGTCGATCTCGCGGGGACAGCCCGCCGCGGCGCAGGCGCTCGGCCTGACCTACAGCCAGACCATGCGTTATGTCGTGCTGCCGCAGGCGTTCCGGAACATGCTGCCGGTGCTGCTGACGCAGACCATCGTGCTGTTCCAGGACGATTTTTTGGGCGCCGCCAGCAAGGTCGCGCAGCGCGATGGGCGGCTGGTCGAGATGTATCTGTTCGCGGCCGTGGTTTATTTTGCGATTTCCTGTATCGCGTCATTCGGTGTCCGGCGCCTTCAATCCCGCATCGCCTTTGTCCATTAGCGAGACCTTCATGATCGAGATCAGCCACGTCGACAAATGGTACGGGCCGGGGTTCCAGGCGCTGAAGGATTGCACCACCAGCGTCGCCAAGGGCGAGGTGGTGGTGGTGTGCGGTCCGTCGGGATCGGGAAAATCGACACTGATAAAATGCGTCAACGCGCTGGAGCCGTTCGAGAGCGGCGAAATCATTCTCGACGGCATCAAGGTCAACGATCCCAAAACCAATCTGCCGAAACTGCGCGCCCGCGTCGGCATGGTGTTCCAGCATTTTGAATTGTTTCCGCATCTGAAGATCATCGACAATCTGTGTCTGGCGCAGGAAAAGGTGCTGGGCCGCTCGCACGGCGAGGCCTTGGCAAAAGCCTCAAAGCTGCTGGATCGGGTCGGGCTGAAGGACCACGCGCGCAAATACCCGGCCGAACTATCCGGCGGCCAGCAGCAGCGCGTCGCGATTGCGCGGGCGCTGGCGATGGACCCGATCGCCATGCTGTTTGACGAGCCGACCTCGGCGCTCGATCCGGAAATGATCTCTGAAGTGCTCGACGTGATGGTCGACCTCGCCCGCGAGGGCATGACCATGATGGTCGTGACGCACGAGATGGGCTTTGCCAGCAAGGTCGCGCATCGGGTTATCTTCATGGACAAGGGCGAAATCGTCGAAGACGCGCTGAAGACCGATTTCTTCGGCAGTCCCCGCAGCGATCGTGCGCAAAAGTTTCTGTCAAAGATTCTGTCGCATTGAACCCCCCGCCGTCATTGCGAGCCAACGGGCCGGCGCGAAGCGCCGCCCGATGACAGGCTCCGCGAAGCAATCCATGGCACGGCATAACGAGAGCTGGATTGCTTCGTCGCGGAGCCTGTCATCGGGCGCGCATTCGCGCGACCCGTTGGCTCCTCGCAATGACGGAAGTGTGCATTTTCGCGCACGGGCGCCCTAAAATTCGTCGATCAAGCTTTAACGATTTGCGTATACTACGTCCCTCATCCGCTTCGCATCCCCCACAGGAGAATTCGCTTGGACCAGATCGCTTACGTCAACGGATCGTTCGTGCCCTTAAGTGAGGCAAAAGTCTCGATACTGGACCGCGGCTTTCTGTTTGCCGATGGCATCTACGAGGTCGCGGCCGTGCTGGACGGCAAGTTGATCGACAATGCCTCGCATTTGGCGCGGCTGGAGCGCTCGGTTGGTGAGATCGCGCTTGCATTACCGGAAACGACCAGTCGGATTCAGGAGATCCAGAGGGAGCTGATCACGCGCAACAATCTCGTCAACGGCATGGTCTATCTCGAGGTGACGCGCGGCGCCGACAGTGGACGAGATTTCGCATTTCCCAAGGGGATTAAACCGACGCTGATCATGTTCACGTCCGTCAAGGACATCGTCAACGCCGCGTCGGCAAAAACCGGTATCGGCGTGATCACCGTACCCGACCTCCGCTGGACGAGGCGCGACATCAAGAGCGTGGCGCTATTGGCGCAGGTGTTGGCAAAACAGGCGGCGGCCGAAGCCGGCGCCGGCGAAGCCTGGATGATCGAGGACGGCAAGGTGACCGAAGGCGGCTCGTCGTCGGCTTTCATATTGACCCAGGACGATGTGCTGGTGACGCGCCAGAATTCATCGGCGATTTTGCCGGGCTGCACGCGCAAGGCGGTGGTGGCGCTGGCCGAAGAGCGGCAGCTTCGCGTCGAGGAACGGGCGTTCACGGTTGCGGAGGCGCTGGCGGCAAAGGAAGCCTTCATCACCAGCGCGACCGTGTTCGTGCAGGCGGTGGTGTCGATCGACGGCAAGACCGTCGCCAACGGCAAGCCGGGTCCGATGAGCGACCGCTTGCGCGAAATTTACGTCGATTTCGCCAAGGCCACCGCGGTGTGATTTTTTTCGCCGCTATTACGCCGCCGCCTTGGCCTTCCCCGGCGGGATCGAACGAAAACTGATCGCGATCCGGTTCCAGGCGTTGATGGTTGCAACCAGCATGGTCAGGTTGACCGTCTCTTCTTCGGAGAATTGCATGCGGACTTCTTCATAGACGTCATCGGGGGCGTGGGTTTCCGAGATCAGGGTCACCGCCTCGGTCCACGCCAGCGCGGCGCGCTCGCGGTCGGTGTAGACAGGGGATTCCCGCCAGGCATTCAAGAGATAGAGGCGCTGCTCGGTCTCGCCGTGCTTGCGCGCATCCTGGGTGTGCATGTTGATGCAGAACGCGCAGCCATTGATCTGCGACGCCCGCGTCTTGACCAGTTCGATCAGCGATTGTTCGAGGCCTGAGCCCTGGACTTGGGCTTCGAGCGCGCTGAGCGCTTTGATGGTGTCGGGTGCGACCTGATAGGCGTTCAATTGGGGTTTCATGGTGGTTCTCCTTTCGCGGTGGTTTGAGGAATGGTTTCAATGTGCGCCGCCGCCTTCAACGTGGCTGGGCTTCTTGAGCAGCAGGGCTGCGATGAGCGCAACGATCAGCGTGGCTCCCAGCAGATAAAAAGTATCGCTGAAGGCGAGAATAAAAGCCTGCTTTTGCACGATATGGCCGACCGCCACTAAAGCGCGCTGCGAGGCGTCGGCGCGGTCGATCACGCCGTGACTGACAAAATACTGCGTGAGCTGCTCGATCCGGGTGCGGGTCGCCTGTGCGAGCAGCGAGACCGACTGCATCAAGACGTTGGAATGATACTGCTCGCGCTTGGTCAGGAAGGTCTGCAGCAAGGCGATGCCGACGGCGCCGCCGAGGTTGCGCATCATGTTGAAGAGCCCCGACGCCGAGCCGGCATTCTCCGCTTCGATGCCAGCGGTCGCGACCGCCGATAGCGGGGTGAGGATCAACGCCTGGCCTATGGCGCGAACGACGTTCGGCCAGAACAACTGATCGTTGGCATAGTCCGAGGTCAGATAGATGTTCATGAAATTGGAGGCGGCGAACAGCGCGAAGCCGACACCGATCACAAGGCGCGGGTCGAAGCGGTTCATCAGCCGCGGCACCAGCGGGATCAAGACCAGTTGCGGCAATCCGGTCCATGCCAGCACCATGCCGATCTGCTCGGCATTATAGCCCTGGATGCGCGACAGGTAGACCGGCAGGATGTAGACCGAGCCGTACAGCGCGATGCCGAGCAGGAAATTGGCCAGCATGCCGAAGCCGAAATTGCGGCGGGCGAGCAGTCGCAGATTGAGCAGTGGCTTCTTGGCGGTCAGTTCGATGACGAGGAACAGCACCAGCGCGACCGCGGCGATGATCGACAGGCGAACGATAAAAGCTGATCCGAACCAGTCGTCCTTGTTGCCTTCCTCGAGCACGGTCTGCAGCGCGCTCAGGCCGATCGCCATGGTGATGACGCCGGGCCAGTCGCCCTCGCGCAATAGCGAAAGCTTCATCGGCTTGGCTGGCAGCGAGAACCACAGCATGCCGATCATCAGCGCGCCCGGCACCAAGTTGACATAGAAAATGTACTGCCAGCCCCAGTTTTCCGTGAGATAGCCGCCGATGGTCGGGCCGATCGCGGGTGCAAAAGTAGCCGACAGCGCGAACAGCGCGAGGCCGACGGGTTGCTTCGCCTTCGGCAGCAGCGTGATGATGAGGGTAAAGGCCATCGGGATCAGCACGCCGCCGGTAAAGCCTTGCAGCGCGCGCAACACGATCATTTGCGGCAGATCCTGCGCCAGGGCGCAGGCCGCGGAAAAGGCGAGAAACAGCGTGGCGTTGACGAGGAGATAAACCCGGATCGAGAACACCTGCGCGAGCCAGCCGCTCAAGGGGATCACAACAATCTCGGCGATCAGATAAGAGGTCGAAATCCAGCCGCCGTCGTCGATGCCGGCGCCGATCGCGCCCTGGATATCCGCCAGCGACGCGTTGACGATCTGGATGTTGAGCACCGCCATGAAGGCGCCGAGCGTGGCGCCGACCACCGCAAGCCAGGTTGTTGCCGAGATCGCAGGCGCCGTGTTGTCCGGCGCGGCGGTGGTTTGCGGACGATCGCCGTTATTGTTGGCGGCCGGAGCGGCGTCGATGATGGTCTGAAGCGCGGTCATGTGGGTTTCCTCTTGCTTGCAGAGGCAGGATGCATTGAGCGGGTATGTTCGATAATCCAGGAAAATTGGGAAGGATTATCCAGCAGCGCTTGATGATGCGCCGCTGGAGAGCTTATTCTGCTCAGCCACCGTTCGGCCGCGCCTGGGCGACATCCGACGCCAGCCGCCTCTTGATGTCGCGCTCGGCGAGCACGGTGGCCTTGGTATCGACGGTTGGCTCCGCCGACATTCCCGGGCGCAACAGGCCGGTCAGGCTGTGATCGTCGAGCGCGATCTTCACTGGCACCCGCTGCACGATCTTGGTGAAATTGCCGGTGGCGTTGTCAGGCGGCAGCAGCGCGAATTCGAGGCCGCTCGCGGGAGCAAGGCTGTCGACGTGACCCCTGAGTTTTGTATCGTGGAAACCGTCGATGCGGATTTCGACCGGCTGGCCGTTGCGGACATGGGTGAGCTGGGTTTCCTTGAAATTCGCCACCACATAGACGGCGTCGAGCGGAACCACCGCCATCAATTGCGTGCCGGCCTGCACATATTGCCCGACCCGCAGCGAGCGCGCGCCGACGGTGCCGTCGACCGGGGCTGATATCTCCGTGTAGGAAAGGTTCAGCGCCGCCTGCTGTGCGACCGCGCGGGCGTGATCGAGTTGCGCCACGGCTTTGGCGCGATCGGTGGTGAGGACGTCGACTTTCCTCTGCGCAGCCAGCAGCCCGGATTTGCCGTGCTGCAACTGCGCGAGTTTTTCGCGCAAGGCTGCATCAGTCTGCTGCGCGCGCTGGATCGTGCCGGAGCCGGTCTTCATCAGGCCGTCGTAGCGCTCCTGTTCCTCTTGCGCGAACTTCAGATTGGCCTCATTGGCGGCGACATCGGCGGTGCCCTGTTCGATGACCGGCTGCTGCAGGGCTAACTGCGCATCGAGGTTGCGCACCGCGGCTTCGGAAGCGGCGACATCCGCGTTCGCCTGGTCGAGCGCCGTTCTGAAATCGCGGTCGTCGATCCGGGCCAGCAACTGTCCGGCTTTTACCTTCTCGTTATCGCCGACCAACACTTGCGCGATGTAGCCGGAGACTTTTGGCGAGACGATCGTGGAATCGGCTTTGACATAGGCGTCATCGGTCGTCTCCAGGTACCGCCCGGTGGTGAGGTAGCCGTAGCCAAAATCCGCCGCACCGGCGACGCCAAGCGCGACAGCTAGCGCAAGCGCCGCGCGCTTGATCGCCTGCCGGGACGGGCGAAGCTTGGTTTTCGTATGCAAATCAGTCACATAGGGTAGATCGGCCATAGCATCCTCCTGAAGCGATCGGCGTCCCCCCAAGAGGGCGCTTGAGCATGCCGAGAGGATGCAATGTCTCGCGGGATGTGATAATTCCGAAAAAAATGGAAGCATTATCCAGCACAAGCGGATAATCGGGGGCGCCAATGGATCGGCTGACCAGTCTGACGGCTTTCGTCCGGGTGGTGGATAGCGGCGGGTTCTCGGCCGCCGGCCGCAGGCTCAACATGTCGACGACCATGGTGAGCAATCACGTCCAGGCGCTCGAAGAGCGGCTCGGCGCCCGG
>WNFM01339188.1_pt1 | contig 19866 bp, 16 predicted proteins | sample 5400271 | NCBI WGS metagenome assembly WNFM01 (sample SAMN13153352, study PRJNA577476) | soil metagenome | isolation source: 60 cm saprolite on Douglas fir-dominated hillslope | place: USA:California | collected 2013-09-17
TCGCATCGCCTGATCGCGAAGATGCCGACGCTGGTTGCGATGGCGTTCAAATACACGCTCGGCCAACCGTTCATGTATCCGGACAACAGCCTCAGCTACACCGGCAACTTCCTCAGGATGACCTTCGGCGTTCCCGCCGAGCCGTATGTCGTCAACCCGATCATCGAGAATGCGATGCGGCGCATCTTCATTCTCCACGCCGATCACGAGCAGAACGCGTCGACCTCAACCGTGCGCCTCGCCGGCTCGTCCGGCGCCAATCCCTTCGCCTGCATCGCCGCCGGAATCGCCTGCCTGTGGGGGCCCGCGCATGGCGGCGCCAACGAGGCGGCGCTCAACATGTTGCGCGAGATCGGCAACGTGAAGCGCATTCCCGAATATATCGCCCGCGCCAAGGACAAGGACGACCCGTTCCGGCTGATGGGCTTCGGGCACCGCGTCTACAAGAATTTCGACCCGCGCGCGAAGGTGATGAAGGCGACCGCCGACGAGGTGCTGAAGGAGCTCAACATCTCCGACCCGGTCCTCGACGTCGCCAAGGAGCTCGAGCATATCGCGCTCAACGACAGCTACTTCATTGAGAAGAAGCTCTACCCCAACGTCGACTTCTATTCGGGCGTGATCCTCAACGCGATCGGCTTCCCCACCGACATGTTCACGGCGCTGTTTGCGCTCGCCCGGACGGTCGGCTGGGTGGCGCAATGGAATGAGATGATCGGCGATCCGGAACAGAAAATCGGCCGCCCGCGTCAGCTCTATACCGGCGCGACGCAGCGCGATTACATTCCCTGCAATAAGCGCTAGGCCGCGGGAAGCGTCAGCGTGAAGCGGGCGCCTTCGCGGGGCGCACTGTCGAGCGTGACGTCGCCGCCCATTGAGCGCGCCAGCCGGCGCGAAATGGCCAGCCCGAGGCCAGTGCCGTCGCCCTTCGACTGAGCCCGTTCGAACCGCTCGAAGATGCGCTCCCGGTCGTCGGCATCGACCCCCGCGCCTTCGTCGGCAACGCTGACCGACGCGCGGCCGGGAGTCGTACGAAAGTTCAAGCGGATCATTCCGCCGCGCGGCGAATGACGAATGGCGTTGCCGATCAGATTGACGAGGATCTGGATGACGGCGCGCTCCTCCCCGCTCGCGACCAGTTGGCCACTGCCTTCCGGGACGATGGTCACGCCTTGCTCGTCCGCTGAAGATTCGAGCATCACCACCGCCTCGGCGGCGAGCGCGGCAAGGTCGACCGAACGGTGGCTGACTGCTGGCTGCTCGCTCATCGAGGTCAGGACCGACAGCAAATGGCGCGCAGCGGCGGCGATGTCGTTGCCATAGCCGGCATAGTCGCTGCGCAGCGGCCCGTCGGCGCGCTCGACGATCCGCTCCGCGCTTTCGATGATGCGGTCGAGCGGCGAGCGCAGAACCTGGTCGAGCGCATCGTCGAAGGCGGCGCTGCGCGCCGGTTCGGGCACGGGCGCAGCGTTGGATTGCACCGAACCGCGGAAGCCGGCGAAGCTCCCCTCGGCACCGGTTACGACTTCGCCATTCAGCACAACTTCGCGGCTGTCATCAGCGCGGCTGCGCGCATGCTGACGAGTGAAGCCGCGGCGCGCGGCAAGCGCGCTGATCAGCGGCATTTCCCCATTCTCGTCCTCCTCGAGCCGGACAACACGCGTCAGCGGCTGGCCGGCAACGCTGTCGGGGTCAACGCCGAGGAGCTCGGCGAGTTCGGACGAAAGCGAGATGATGCGCAATTCCTCATCGGCCGCCCACTCGTTGCGGGCTCCGCCGGTTTCCGCCTCGGCGCCGCCGCCGAGGATAGCGGCAAGCCTCGGCCCGGTCGGCGCACGCTCGGTCCAGCCCTCGAGCGACAAGGCAATTTCGTCGCCCTCGGGCGTGGCAGTGACCCATAGTTCGATGTCGTGATCGGTCGATGCCGCAAGCGCCGGCCTTGAAACAGGCGTACGAAGCTTGCGCGCGAGCTCGCCGACCGCGGCGATCTGCGGCAGGGCAAGCGGCTGCCCAAGCGCCGATCCGGCTTCGCGCTGGAGCGATTCGAGCGCGGGATCGGCGGCGACGAGGCGTCCGGCGCGGTCGAGCCGTCCGAACACCGGACGCGGTTCGGACGGCGCGCTAGCCACGACGGCCACCAAGGCGTTCCAGCGCGGCGCGATAGGCGGGTGCCGTCAGCAGCCAACCGCGCGCTACCCGGACCTCCTCCTCGCTCATTTGGTCGAACAAGGTGATGGCCTCACCGGCTTCGGCAATGCCGAGCAGGTCGCCGACTGAGGCGAGGAGGCCGGCCCCGAGCTGACGTGAAGCACTCGCCACGCGAAGCAGAGCCATGAGCCGCCGTGAGTCGCCCGACAAAAGCTCGTCCATCGCCGAATCGATGCCGACGCCGCCGCGCCGTGCGAGAACCTCGGCGACGAAGCTTATTTCGCCTTCCTGGGCCGCGGACAGCACCAAATCATCGCCGAGGCTACCCGCTTCCTCAAGGAAATGGACCAAGGCGGCGGTCAGCGCTTCGATGCTGCGCTCCGAATCATGCCCGTCGAGCACCTGATCCGACGCCTGGATCAGTTCGGAATCCGCAAGTGAAGCCCCGCGAGCACCGGCGAGATCACGCCTCAACCCCGCCGCGACGGCATTGACGAGATGCTCGGCACTCGCCTCAGGCAAATCGTCGAACGCGATAAGACACTGTCCGAACCTGTCGCGACGCCGTCCACGGGCAAGGATCAATGCCATCGCCGCGGCGGCGACCGCGCCATAATCATGGCTCACCAGCCCTTGCAGCACCCGCGCTTCGCGCCGGCCGCTCCGGGCCCGGGCGGCGGTGGCAATCCGTTCCTCATCGGCACGGCGGAGCAAAAGCGCCATAAGGCCGGGTTCGTCGACCAGCCCCGTGGCGGTCAAAGCTTCAACCAGGGCGGCGTCGCCTTCATCGTTGGCAGCGATGCGCCCGCTCGGCAGGGCCGCGCGCACGGCATCGGCAACATCGCTGATGAGGCAGTGGAGCATGGCGGTCATCAGCGCCCGTTCCTGCTCGGTCAGGCGCTCCGCCGGATTGAGGAAGAAATCGCGTCGAACGGTCGCCAGCCGGCCCGGCCCCGCAGGGCGTGCAGGGCCGTTCCCGTCCGCTGCCGTTGCAGCAATGGGCCATTCCTCGGGCATCATCGCGCCGCGTCTAGCGGATTCCGGTTAAATTGGCGTCAACTCGTTAGGCTGTGGCGAACGCGCTGAACGATGAAGAAGGAAATCGCCGCATAAGCGAGAATGCCGAGCAGATAAAAGGTCCAGACGCCGCCGAGCGCGAAGGGGATGGCAAGCGCGATCGCATTGCGGCGCGAGAAGAGCCACAGGTCGCCGCCCGGGGGCATTGACGCCTTCTCGATCCGCATCGCCTCGGCAAATCCGCAAGCGGTGACAGCGGCGACGAGCGCTCCCCAGCCGGGCCCGTGGCGCATCTCCCACAGCCCGATCGCCAGTAGCGCCAGGCCGCTCGCCGGCCAGAGCAGCGATCGCGAGAGCATTTTGATCGGCAGCGGCTTCAGGCGAAGGCTGGCAAGGCGGCCGGCGATGAGGTCAAGCGGCGTCGATAACAGGAGAAGGACCAGCCCCGCGCCAAGCCAACCCCGAGTGAAGCAAAAGGCCCCGCCGAGCGTCAGCGCAAGAGCGGTCCATATTAGCCACAGCGGCCGCAGCGGCGTTTCCATCAGCTGTTCGATGGCAAGGTCTTCGAGCGGGGCCAGCAGATAACGGCTGGCAAAGTCCGTGCGCGCGCCGCGCGAGGCCTGGATCAGCACCCGCTGGAAGTCGGCAAGCTCGCCGGCATTCTCGACCAGCAGCGGCTCGCCGCCGGCCTCGGTCGCATTGATCCTGACCGCGCCTTCCTGGATCGCTCGCCGAAGCAGAGTTGACTGAAGGTCCCAGTCGCCGAGCATTGCCGCGGTCGACCCCAGCAGCTGCACATCGACCATCGCCACGCCGGCCCAGCGTGAGCCCGCATCGATCCGCTCATAGGCCTGGTGCTGCTCATCGTCGGGCACGACGGCAACCACTCGCTCGGGCTGCTCGGCCATGCGCGTCACCAGCTCGACGGGCGGCGCTATGCCGTCGGCAACAAGCAGGATCGACATCCCGCCCTCAAAGCGGGGGATGGCGTCGGTGATGTCGAGCGCAGCGACGACGACAATCGAATCGAGGCGCAGCCGCTCGATCGCGTCCTGCAGCGCCTGGGGCACGCGCTGAACGACGAGCACGATCGGCGCCGCCCCGGCGGCGGCGGCGCAGCGCACCTGATATTCGACCAGCGTGCGCCCGGCGAGCGGAAGCAAGGCCCGAAGCGCGCCGCTGTCGTCCTCCTGATAGGCGCCGATCAGCGCCGCGACGGCCATCCTATCCCCTTCGTCCGCCTGGTTTCAGCCCCTCCTCTTTCTAACCGCTTTCACGCGGCGTCAAAGGTGGTAAACTGATCCTTGCGATGACACCCACCCCAAAGCGCGCCGAATCCCTGCCCCCGGCCGATGACGCGGCAGAGACCAACAATCTGCTGGCGAACAGCGTCGACTTCGCCGAGCCGTCGTTCGACCAGGAACAATGGCTGCAGCGGACCACCGAGGAACGCGGGTCGGGAGGGCGGCAGGTGCTTGCCGGCGCGCTTGCCGTGCTGGCGGCGCTGTGGCTCGCTTATACCGCCTGGTCGGCAGGCCGGACGCTTGCCGGGCAGCCGCTGTCATCGCCGCTGATCGCGCAATGGATCGCGGTCGCCGCCGGGCCGCTGGCGATCATCGGTCTCGCCTGGCTGGTCTTCGGCCGTACCCGCCGCAAGGAAGCCGAGCGCTTCACCCGCTCGGTCATCACCATGCGCAGCGAAGCGCGGTCGCTCGAGGCGCTGCTCGAAGTCCTGTCCCAGCGGATCCAGGACAGCCGCACCGAGCTGACCATGATCGCCAAGCATTTGATGGAGCTGGGCGACGAAACCACCGGCAAGCTCGGCGGGATCACGCGCGAATTCGACAGCAGCAGCGAGAAATTGATGCGCCACGGCGAAGCGCTCGACCGCGCCGCCGGCACCGCAAGGGTCGACATCGCCGTGCTTCTCGAAGACCTGCCGCAGGCCGAGCAGACGGCTCGTGCCGTTGCCGAGCAGCTGCGCCTTGTCGGCAGCGAATCGGCCGAGAAGACAGCCGTGCTGGGCCGCCAGGTCAGCGACTTGGCCGAACGCACGCGCAGCGCGGACCAAATGGTCGCGCAGGCCGTGAGCCAGCTTTCCGAACGACTCGCCGAGATCGAGACTGCGAGCGCAGGCGCCGCGGCGAGCGTCGGCGAGGCCGAACGCGCTTACTCCGGCACACTCGACGACCTGCTCGACAAAACCGCGATGAGCCTCGAGCAGATCCGCTCGGGTATCGACGCCCAGTCCGCAGCCGTCGCGGCCCTCGTGGCCCAGGCCTCGGCCGGGATCGGCAAAGCGGGAGCGGACGCGGCGGAATCGCTCGCCGCCAACCTCGATCACGCCAACAGCTCACTCGAGTCGCTGTCGAGCCGGGTGGCCGAACAGGATCGCGCCTCGCAGTCGATGATCGCCGAGATCGAACGCGGCCTGGTGCTGATCGACCAGCGTTTCACCGAGCTTGCCGCCAGCGGCGATGAGCGCGCCAACCATTTCCTCGACTCGCTGACTCGCGCCCGTCTCGAACTCGACACGCTGGCCACGCAGGCGAGCAGCCAGGACAGCGCCATGGGTTCGCTGGCGGAGCGCACGACGGCGCTGCGCGAAAGCATCGCGCGCTTGAGCACCGACATTCGCGAGAGAGTCGGGGTGCCGATCGGCGAAGCGCAGGGCGGCGCCGACAAGCTCGCCGAGACGGCGGCGGCGATTGGGCCGGAGATCGGTTGGCTGCGCGACGCGACCGTCGAGACAAGCGAGCGGCTTGCCGCGACCGGCGTCGAGATCGATCGGCAGCACGAGCGCTTCGCCGCGCTCCTGGCAAGCGTCGACGGCGGCGTCGAGGACGCCCAATCGAAACTCGCCGAGCTCGCATCGACCCTGGTCAAGGTCGAGCGCGAAGCGGCAACGCTCAGCACCGAAACCGGACCGACATTGCTCGCCTCGCTGGTTCAGGTGAAGGAAGCCGCCGCGCATGCCGCCGACCGCGCTCGCGAAGCAATCGAGGCGGCGATCCCGCAGGCGGCTGGAAAACTGTCGCAACAGGCGCGCGCGGCACTCGAACGGGTGATCCGCGAGAGTATCGAGGAGCAGCTGCGCGACGTCGACGCCGTTGCGGCGAGAGCGGTCGAAGCGGCGCGCTCTGCGTCGGACCGCCTGACCCAGCAAATGTTCACGCTCGGCCAGACCGCGGCAGCGCTCGAGGCGCACATCGAGCAGACCAGCAAGGAGCAGCGCGAGAAGGACAGCGAAGTCTTCGCCAAGCGCGTGTCGCTGCTGATCGATTCGATGCATTCCGCGGCAATCGACGTCGGCAAGATCATGGCCGACGAGATCGACGACAAGGCGTGGAATTCATACCTCAAGGGCAACCGCGGTGTCTTCACCAGCCGCGCGGTGCGCCTGATCGGCGGCAGCGAGACGCGCGCCCTCCGCGCCCACTACGAAAGCGACGCCGAGTTCCAGCGGTCGGTCAACCGCTACGTCCACGACTTCGAATCCATGCTTCGGCGCGTGCTGGCCGAACGCGACGGCGGCGTGATCGCGGTTACTCTCATGTCCTCGGACATGGGCAAGCTCTATGCGGCGCTGGCGCAGGCGATCGACAAGAGGCGCTAATTTCCTCCCCGCATTTACGGGGGAGGTAAAGCGGAAAGCACGGCGTGCACATCGGCACCGAAGCTGGTCCGTAGTGGAAAGTGGTATCTGGCGCGTGTCCGGTATGGGTGGAAAGCTGACGCTGGCAGTGTGAGGTCAGCGGGTTCGAGAGATCAGTTCGAGTGCTGCACGTTGACCCGACAATGCCTTGATCGTGAGCGGGGTTGCGGCCGGTCGATACGACCTGACGATTTCAAGAGACCGCTGCCGTTCTCCAGGCGACATTTGATGCTCAAAGTTCTTCAGCCACGCGCGCTACTCATCGCTGGCGTCGGTTCGCTCCAAGAACAACCGAAAGTAAGCTGCCGTTTTCGCTTTGTCGGGTGTGACGCCTGGAGCACCGTTATAAACTGAAGCGGAGGTGGCCAGCGCACCGCTCCAGCCTTGGGAAGTTGCTTTGCCTAGCCAAGCCAATGCTGCCGGCATGTCATTTCTGCTCGCATAGAGCGATGCAACATCTTGCTGAGCCAAAGCATAGCCGGCCTTGGCGGCCACGAGCTTGTAGCGAAGCGCAAGTTCAGGGTTTGGCTTCAGGAGATCGTTCTGACCATCATAATAGCAGCCGACCTTATATGAGGCGAGCACATCGCCGAGAGATGCCGCGCGCCGGAATTCCTCAAGAGCTTTGCTCGGGTCCTTCGGGAGGCCAGCTCCGGTCTGGTAAGCCATGCCGATGTGGTAGATTGCCTCGGGGTTATTAGAAGCGGCGAGTTTCTCTAACGAAGGTATCAGATCCGCGGTGGGCTGCGCATTGCCGCAAGCGGATAACAACAAAAGTGCGGTGACCGAGCCAACCAACACTTTTCTCATATGTTTGACACGCCCGGCATTCATTAATCTGCATTGTGGACGATTTCTCAATGTCCGCAATGGGTCGAAAGCGGACGCCTCAGGCACCGAAGCTAGCCGTGGTGGAAAGCGGACGTTAGCGCATCGCAATTGCTGCATTACTGTATTGCGTCACCACATCGTGCTATGTTCCGGTCGTCAATGCAGTTCAGGAGATCGCCGTGAATCACGGCATCGTCGACGTCTTCGCCTTCCAGGAAGCCCTGCTAATCGAAGCGGTCTTCGGGATTGCGCTTCTCACGATGATTTGGCTCGGGTTCCGGCGATGGCTTCAGCACAAAGAGAAGATGGGGCGATTGATTGCCGAGCAGACCGCTGAACGGGCCGCACAAAATGGCGCCCAAATGGAGCGCGTCGAAGCCCGGTTGAAAGCGGTTGAGCAGATTGTCACCGGTGGAGTCGTCCAAACGACCGCGCAGATCGACGCACCGCCCACGAACTTGGTTCGGGACCCGATCTCAACGCAGAGCGAAGTCGGCCCGAATTCTTAATGGCAGCAATGGGTGGAAAGCAGACATTTCGCGCGCCAAGCTCGGCAGCGGTAGTGCACGACAGAGCTTAGGAACGGTCTCGCAAGCCAACTAGGAACTTGGCGGAGCGTTGATCGCCAGTTGCGAGGCGAACGCCCGCTGGTAGGCTGGTCTCGCCTCGCCACGGGTCACGTAGGCAGCTACGTTTGGGTATTCGTCGAGAAGTCCGGACATCCGCAGGCGTAGCAGTACTGATATCATCATCAAGTCGCCCGCACTGAACGTTTCCTCAAGCCAGGGGGCATCTCCCAGGTGAGCGGAGAGTTGCCTGAGCCTGGCTCGTATGCGATCCCTCACCAGCGGCAAGCGCTCCTGAGCCCAAGGCTTATCGCCTTCGACGATCCTGGCGATCGTAAGGTCCAGAACTGGTGGCTCGACCGTATTAAGAGCCGCGAACATCCAAGTAATCGCGCGCGCCCGCGGGTCGGCAGCCTTCGGAAGCAAAACCTCATGCTGCTGCGCGATGTGCAATACGATCGCTCCACTTTCGAACACGACAAGATCGCCATCTTCGTAGGTTGGAATCTGTCCAAATGGATGCTTCGCCAAATGAGCCGGTTCCTTCATTGCCTCGAACGAGACAAGACGAACGTCGTAAGGTTCGCCCACTTCCTCGAGCGCCCAGCGAACGCGCGTATCGCGCGCCAGTCCTTTGCCGCCGTCCGGCGACCGTTGGAAAGCAGTGATGGTCGGTCTCAAATTCGTATCCTCCAGCGACGAGTGCTTCGCATGCCGCTAAGGCACGCAATGGGTCGAAAGAAGACCGCACGCTAGTGTCTGCTTTGGAAAGCGGACATTAGGACTTAGCTCCCGACTGGTTTCAAGGATGCATCTTGTTGGGGAGGAGCCTACAATCAGTGATAGAAGTCTAGATCGTTGACGGTGATCCAGCCTTGGCTCCAGTTGACGTAATAAAGCGCGAACAGCAACGCGGCGAGGATCGCTGCTTTGACCAGGTGCCGCTTCAGCTCAAAGCGATGCGGCGCGCTGTCGGCCTGCCCCGCAATCCTGGGCGTTCCCGCTTCCTCGTCGGTGCGGACGCCGAACGGCAGCAGCACGAACGCGCTGAAGGCGAAGAACAGGAAATAGATCGCGACGATCGAGGTGAACGCCATCAGGCGACCGGGAGCAGCATGACCTCGACCAGCGGCTTCTTGCCGGTCCAAAGCGTTGCGCAGCGCCGCACGGCGAGGCGGACCGCCTCGCGCATTTTCTCCTCGTCGCCGCTCGGGCTGTAGGCGCGCTTCGCCGCGTCGGTGGCGTCGGCGATGAAATCGTCGCGGTCTTCCTCGACCGGAACGCCGAACGGGCGGATCAGCGGCGCGCCCGCAAGCTTGCCGCCCTCGCCGACCGGCAGCGCCACAGTGATCAGCCCGCCGTAGCCCATGCGCCGCCGCTCGGTGATCGTCGCGCCGTCGGCTGGAAGGATCACGTCGCCGTCGAGGACGAGGCGGCCGACCCGGACCTCATCGAGCTTCTTCGGCGCGCCGGGCGCGAGCCGGATGACGTCGCCATTTTCCTGCACGACGGCATGGTCAACGCCGTGGCTAAGCGCCAGCCGGGCATGCTCGGCGAGGTGGCGCGCCTCGCCGTGGACTGGGACGACGATCTGGGGCCGCACCCAATTGTACATCTCGATCAGCTCGGGGCGTCCAGGATGGCCGGAAACGTGAACGTGCGCCTGCCGCTCGGTGATGATCCGCACGCCGAGCTCGGACAGCTGGTTCATGATGCGGCCGATGGCGACTTCGTTGCCGGGGATGATGCGCGAGGAGAAGATGACAGTGTCGCCGTCGACCAGCTTCAGCTCGTGGTTGCCCGAAGCGATCCGGCCGAGCGCGGCACGCGGTTCGCCCTGGCCGCCGGTGGCGATGACCAGCGCTTCGCTTCGCGGCAGGCGCATCGCCGCCTCGAAGTCGATCGGCGCCGGAAAGTCCTGGAGATAGCCGGTCGCCTGGGCGACGCGGAGGATGCGGTCGAGCGAGCGGCCCGCGATGCACACGCTGCGCCCGGTCTCGGTCGCGACCCGGCCGATGGTCTGCAGCCGCGCCGCGTTCGACGCGAAGGTCGTGACCAGCACGCGGCCCTTGGCTTCGGCGACCTTGGCGAGCAGGCCGGCGTGGACGCTCTCTTCGGAACCGGAGGGCTGGTCCTGAAAGACGTTGGTTGAATCGCATACCAGCGCCAGCACGCCCTCGTCACCAATCGCGCGAAGCGTGTCCGGGCTCGGCGCTTCGCCGAGCACTGGCGTCTCGTCGATCTTCCAGTCGCCGGTGTGGAAGATGTTCCCGAACGGCGTCTCGATGAGCACGCCATTGCCTTCGGGAATCGAGTGCGACAGCGCCACAAAACTGACGCGGAACGGCCCGAGCTCGATCGTCCCGCCGCGTTCGACGATGTTGAGCTTGACCTGGCCGGTGAGCCCCTCCTCCTCGAGCTTGCCGGCGATCAGCCCGGCGGTGAACGGCGTCGCGAACAAGGGCGCCTTGAGCTCCTCGGCGAGATACGGAAGCGCGCCGATATGGTCCTCATGGCCGTGGGTCAGGACGATCCCGGCGAGCCGCTCCTGCTGACCCTCGATGAACTCGAGGTCGGGGAGAATGAGCTCGATCCCGGGATAGGTCGGGTCGGCGAAGGTCAGGCCGAGATCGACCATGATCCACTGGCCGCGGCAGCCGTAGAGATTGACGTTCATGCCGATCTCGCCCGAGCCGCCGAGCGCCACGAACAGCAGTTCTTCGCCCGGAATCATTTTCAGCTGCGCGTCGACATGTCGTACAGCAAGCTCAAACCCTGGATCGTGAGATCGGGTTCAATCGCGTCGAAGACCTTGGTGTGCTTGTCGAACAGCGTCGCCATCCCGCCGGTGGCGACGACCGTGACGGGGCGGCCGAGCTCGCGCTTGATGCGCTCGGTCAGCCCCTCGATCATGGCCACATAGCCCCAGTAGATGCCGATGATCATCTGGCTCTCGGTGGTCCGGCCGATGACGCTGTCGCTGTCGGGCGCCTCGATCGCGATGCGCGGCAGCTTGGCCGCGGCGCTGACCAGCGCATCGAGCGACAGGTTAATACCGTCGAACGTGGTCGCGGTGCCGAAGTCGACGATCAGCAAGTCGCCGGGATATTTGGCATGGGCGGCGATGGCGTTGAGCGCCCGGTCGGCGCCGACATTCTGAGGTTCGTCGACGTCGAGCTGCAGCGGCCATTGCGCTTTGCCCTGCCCGGCGATCACCGGCGTCTTGCGGAAGTACTTCTCCGACAGGACCTCGAGATTGTGGAGCGCGCGGGGGACGACCGTCCCGATGATCACGCCCTGGACCTCGTCGCGGCCGTAGCCCTCCAGCTCGAGCAGCTGGTGGAGCCAGACGCTATATTGGTCGGCGGTCCGGCGCGGGTCGGTGGCGATGCGCCAGCGGGCCTTGATCTCGCCTTTGTCCACGAGGGCGAAGACGAGGTTGGTGTTCCCGACATCGACCGCGAGCAGCATGGCGGCGCCTTAGGGGAAGAACCGCCGAGCGCAAAGCGTCAGGCGGTTACCGGCGCCGGTTGAGACATTGAGGGCGCAGCGGCCGTTTCGGGCTCGCGCGCGAGATAGGCGTGGATCGCGGCAATGACCTGCGCCCCGTCGCCGACGGCCGCAGCGACGCGCTTGACCGAGCAGGCCCGGACGTCGCCGACGGCGAAGACCCCGCTCCGGCTGGTTTCCATCGGCAGCCGGTCGTCGCCGACATCGTCGCCGGTCAGGACGAAGCCACGCTCGTCGAGCTTGAGACCGGACCCGGCGAGCCAGTCGGTGTTGGGTTCGGCGCCGATGAACGAGAACAGGTAGCGCACCGGCCGTTCGGTCACCGTGCCACTCCGGCGGTCGCGCCAGCTGACGCCCCGAAGGACACCGCCCGCGCCTTTTAGCTCCGAAATCTCGCAACCGATCACCACCTCGATGTTCGGCTGGGCGCGGATCCGGTCGATCAGATATTGCGACATGGTCTGCTCGAGCGGGCGCCGGGCGATCAGCGTCACCCGCCCGGCGCGAGTAGCAAGGAAGACCGTCGCCTGGCCGGCCGAATTGCCGCCGCCCACCAGTGCGACCTCCTCACCAGCACTGAGATCCGCTTCCAGGGGAGAGGCCCAGTAATGGACGGACGTGCCCTCATATTGGTCGAGCTGATCGACGCCCAGACGGCGGTAGCGCGCGCCGGTCGCGAGCACGACCGTCCGCGCCTGCACGCTCTCGCCCGTGCCAAGGCTGATATGACAGGGGTCGTTGCCGCACTCGAGCTTTACCGCCTCGTCGGGGATCGCGACCTCGACCCCGAACTTCTGCGCCTGGCTGAACGCGCGCCCCATCAGCGCCATGCCCGAAATGCCGGTTGGAAAGCCGAGGTAATTCTCGATCCGGGCCGAGGCGCCGGCCTGGCCGCCGAACGAGCGGCAATCGATGGCGAGCACCGACAGCCCTTCCGACGCCGCATAGACCGAAGTGGCAAGCCCCGCGGGCCCCGCGCCGATCACGACGACATCGTAGAGCCTCGCTGGATCGAGCGGCCCGACCAGACCCACGCAGCGCGCGAGCTGGCCCTCGGTCGGATTGCGTAGCAGCGTGCCGCTGGGGCAAAGCACGATCGGCAATTCTTCGGCCTCGACATTGAAGCGCTCGACCAATGTCCGGGCGCAGCTGTCATTGGCAGGATCGAGCTGCCGGTAGGGATGCCCGTTGCGGCGAAGGAAGTTGGTCAGGCGAAGAACGTCGCCGTTCTGATCGCTGCCGACGACGATCGGACCCGCGCCGGACTCGATCAGGCCGACGCGCCGCAGGATCAGCGCGCGCATCAGCCGCTCGCCGAGATCGGCTTCGGCAACCAGCAAGGCGCGTAGCCGGTCGGGCGCAATCGTGACCCCCTCGACGCCGGTCAGCGCCATAGCATCGACGAGATAGGGGCGGCCGGAAAGCTGGGCGAGCTCGCCCATGAAATTGCCGCGCTCGTGAATAACGATCTGCGTCTTCTCGCCGCCGTTCGGCTTGGTCACTTCGACTATGCGCGCCAGCATCTCGCCCGCGCGATAGCTGCGCGGCCGGCCGAAGCGGGCAAGCCGCTTGATCTCGTCATCGTTGAAGCGCAGGAACATCTGATCGCCGCGCGTCGCGTAGATCTCCCCCTTCGAATCACTCATGGCCGTCCAGGCTCCGCGAGGAAGGACTGGATGGCACTGATCACCGCCTCCGGCTGCTCCTCCATCAGCCAGTGGCCCGAATTGGCGATGCTGATGCCGTGCACATGGTTGGCCGCGAAGCCGATCTCGCCGGCAAAGCCGATGCCGAAGCTCTTCTCGCCGCCGATCGCGAGCACCGGCATGTCAAGCTTGCCCCCGGCGAGAAATTTCTGGTTGTCGACCGCGTCCTGGCGGAAGGCGGCGAACTGCGAAAAGGCGTCGTGGATCGCGTGCGGACGCGAATAGAGCGCGGCGTAATGCGCACGGGTTTGCTCGCCGATATGGCGCGGATCGGCCGACAGCTCATTATAGAAGCGGTCGAGATAGAGGCGCTCACGGCCGGCGATCAGGCGCTCCTCATCCGGCCCGTAAAAGTCGAAATGCCAGGTCCTGTGGTCGAGCAGTACATCGGTCCAGTGCCCAAGGCCCGGCAACGGCGCGTCCATGACCACCCAGCGCGTGACCCGGCCGCGATTTTCGGCCGCGAAAGCGTAGCCAACCATATTGCCGATATCGTGGGTGACGAGGGCGACCGGCCCGCCGATCTTTAGAGCGCTGAGGATCGCCGCAATGTCTCGCCCTTCATTCTTCTTGTCGTAGCCCGTCTCGGGGTGCGACGAGAGGCCCATCCCGCGAAGGTCGGGAACGACGACGCGGTGATTTTTGACCAGCCGTGCCGCGAGCGGAGACCACATGTCCCCGCTATCGCCGAAGCCGTGAATCAGGACCACGGTCGGCCCGCTGCCGCCACTGCGGACATGGATGGTGGCACCGTTCGCCGCCACGTCTTGAACGCGGAAGACCGCCGGGAAAGGCCGGACCCCGTCCGCCAAGGCGGGGCCCGCGCACATTAGGGCGGCAACAGCGGCGACGATGATACGAATGTGTCTAGTCATTTTTACTCCAAGCGGTTGCCGGGACGCGTCGCCACGGCCCGGCGCGCAATCCGCCATTACGCCGGGATCGGCTCCGCGACGAGCGCGGGCGCGTCTTCGCCGGGGGTGCCGACCTGCTCACCGCGGATGAACGCGAGGATGTCGGCGTTGATCTCGTCCGGATGCGTGGTCATGCAACCGTGCGGGAAGGTCGAGTAGGTCTTGAGCTGCCCTTGCTTAAGCAGCTTGACGGCAAGCGGCGCGCTGTCGGCGTAGGGAACGATCTGGTCGTCCTCGCTGTGGATTACCAGCACCGGCACGTCGATCGCCTGCAGATCCTCGGTGAGATCGGTTTCCGAGAAGACCTTGATGCAGTCGTACTGGGCCTTGATGCCGCCCATCATGCCCTGCCGCCACCAGTTGCGGATCACGCCCTCGATCGGGAGCACGCCGGTGCGGTTGAAACCGTAGAACGGCCCCGCGGCGACATCGAGATAGATTTGCGCACGGTTGCCGGCGGTTCCGGCGCGATAGGCATCGAACGCTTCGATCGGCGTGCCGCCCGGGTTCGCTTCGGTCTTGAGCATCAGCGGCGGAATTGCCGAGATCAGAACCGCCTTCGAAACGCGGCCCGGTTCGGCGCGGGCGACATAGCGCGTCACTTCCCCGCCACCGGTCGAATGGCCGACGTGAATGGCGCCCCTGAGGTCAAGCTCCCGGGCCAGCGCCTTCACGTCCTCGACATAGGTGTCCATGTCATTGCCGGTGTCGGTCTGGGTCGAACGGCCGTGGCCGCGGCGATCGTGGGCGATGACCCGGTGTCCCTGACCGAGGAAGAACATCAGCTGGTTGTCCCAATCATCCGCGCTCAGCGGCCAGCCGTGATGGAAAACGATCGGTTGCGCACTCTTCGGTCCCCAGTCCTTGTAGAAAATCTCGGTGCCGTCCGAAGTCGTGATGGTGGGCATGGTGCCTCTCCAGCTTGAGGGCCGGCCGGCAGGACCGGTGCTGCGTCTCGTGATCAGGAGAAAACGGCAGGAACGGCGCCGCTCAACGCATCGACTCGGTCGCGAAACGATGCTCGCCTACTATCAACCGAGGATGACGGCGAGAGGACGACTCCACGCCTAGCGAACGAAAATATCACCCGCGCGAACGATTTCCAGCGAGCCATCGGGCAATAGCAGACGAAGCGCGCCATCGGGATCCACGCCGTCGAAGGCGCCCGATATCGTCGCCTCGGCGCTCGAATGGACCGTCAGGCGGGTCCCCAGCGGATAGGAGCGGGCGAGCCAGGCCTGGGCAAGCATGGCCGGCGGGCTCTGCCGCCACAGGCCGAGCAGGCGCCCGAAGCTGGCGGCGAGCAAGGGCGCGAAGGCTTCGGGGGCGAGCTTGCCGCCAAGCGACGCGCCCTCCCGGTCGGGCAGTTGCGGGGCCGCGGCAAGATTGACGCCGAAACCCACGGCAACGCGGTCGCCGCTGCGTTCGAGCAGGATCCCGGCGAGCTTCTTGCCCGCGAGCATCAGGTCGTTGGGCCATTTGAGCAGCAGCGGCTGGCCGGGCACGGCGACCTCGACCGCCTCGATCAGCGCGAGCCCGGCGGCGAGCGACAAGGTTTGCGGAGCGGGATCGCCGGAACGGAGCCTGACCAGGGTGCTGCCATAGAAATTGCCCGGGACGGAGAGCCACGTCCGCCCCTGCCGGCCCCTCCCCGCAAGCTGGTCGAGCGCGACCAGCCAGCCGCCTTCGGCCGCGCCGTCATCGGCAAGGATATCGGCGTTGGTCGAGCCGGTGGACTCGACGATCCGGATGCGGGTCAGAAGAGGCTTCCCGCGGCGCGATTGGCGATCGCACTCAGCGAGTTGATCAGCAGATAGCCGAGCGGTGAAATGACGACCGCCGCCACGAGGATCAGAGCCCCCTGCACCGGCTGGCGCGGCCGCGCGAACGGCTGCGCCGGCTCATCCATGAACATCACTTTGATGATCTTCATGTAATAATAAGCGCCGATCACCGTGCCGAGGATGCCGGCGACCGCGAGGGCGACATAACCGCTGGCGATCGCCGCGCGGAACACCACCAGCTTGGGCCAGAAGCCGAAGAATGGCGGGATGCCGGCCAGGCTCCACATGAAGGCGCTGAACGCCCAGGCGTAAGCGGGCCGCGTCTGGGCAAGACCGGAAAGGCTGGCGATGGTTTCGATGGGGCGGCCTTCCTCATCGCGCATCCACAGCACGCAGAGGAACGCGCCCAAGGTCATCACGACATAGACGGCCATGTAGAACAGCACCGAAGAAGCGCCGCGCGCGCCGCCTGCAGCGAGTCCGATCAGGGCGAAGCCGACATTGTTGATCGAGGAATAAGCGAGCAGGCGCTTGATGTTGGTCTGGCCATAAGCGGCGACCGCGCCGAGGAAGATCGAGGCCAGCGCTGCGAAGATCACGATCTGCCGCCAGGCGTCGGTCGCGGTCCCGAGCCCCTCGACGCACAGGCGGGTCGCCAGCAGCACCGCGGCGGCCTTGGGGGCGCTGCCGAAGAACATGGTGACCGGCGTCGGGGCGCCCTCGTAAACGTCCGGGGTCCACATGTGGAACGGCACCGCGCTGGCCTTGAAGGCAAGCCCGGCGAGCACGAACACGAGGCCGAACAACAGGCCGAGCGACGGTACGCCGCGGCCGAACGCGGCGGCGAGCCCGGTGAAGCTCATCGTGCCCGTAAAGCCGTAGAGCAGCGAGATGCCGTAGAGCAGGATGCCGCTGGCAAGCGCACCGAGGACGAAATATTTGAGCCCGGCCTCGGCCGAGCGTTCATCGGTGCGGCGGTAGGCGGCGAGAACGTAGGCGGCGAGGCTTTGCAGCTCGAGCCCGACGTAAAGGCTGACGAGGCTGGTGGCGGAAACCATCACGCCCATGCCGACGGCGGCGAACAGGATCAGCACGGCATATTCGGATGCGTGCTCGGTCCCGCGCTCGAACCAGCCGTGGGCGGCGATGATCGCGACAGCCGATGCCGGGTAGATGATCGCGCGGCCGAAGCTTGCGAACAAATCTTCGCTGACCAGCCCGTCGAACACCGGACCGGCGTGCGACGGAGCGCCGACGAGCAGCGCCGTCGCGGCGAGCAGCAGGGCGACCGCGAGCCAGCTCACCAAGCCCGAGCCGCGGCGGCCGGTGAAAGCGGCGACCATCATCAGGATCGTGCCGCCGACCGACAGGAGCAGCTCGGGCAGGAGTGCTTCGAACCGGCCCATCAGCGCGCCACTCCCTTGCCAAGTATCGGAACGGAATCGCCTGCCGGAGCGACGCGCTCCATGCGCACCAGCAGCCGGCCGACGTCGTTGCGCATCGGCCGCAGGAAGCTTTCGGGATAGATGCCCATCCAGAACACCGCGAGCGCGATCGGCGCCAGCAGCCACCATTCGCGGACGCTGAGATCCTGCATCGCCGCCGCGTCGGCATGGCGCTGCGTGCCGAAGCAGATGCGCCAGTACAGCCACAGCATATAGGCCGCGCCGAGGATGATCCCGGTGGTGGCGACGATCGCCGCCCAGGTGGAGGCGCGATAGGTACCGACCGAGCTCAGGAACTCACCCGGGAAGTTGCTGAGGCCCGGCAGCCCGACGCTGGCCATGGTGAAGACCATGAAAAGCAAGGCATAGCCCGGCATATTGTCGGAAAGGCCGCCGTAGCGATCGATCTCGCGGGTGTGCAGGCGGTCGTAGACGACGCCGACGCACAGGAAGAGCGCGCCCGAGACGAGACCATGGCCGAGCATCACCAGCATCGCGCCCTCGATCCCCTGCCGGTTCATCGCGAACAGGCCGAAGGTCACGAACGCCATGTGCGCGACCGACGAATAAGCGACCAGCTTCTTCATGTCGCGCTGCACCAGGGCGACGAGGCTGGTGTAGACGACCGCGATCCCGCTCAGCACGAAGATCAAGGGAACGAATTGCGCCGATCCGTCGGGGAACATCGGCAGCGAGAAGCGGATGAAGCCGTAGCCGCCGAGCTTCAGCAGCACGCCCGCCAGGATCACCGAGCCCGCGGTGGGCGCCTGGACGTGCGCGTCGGGAAGCCAGGTGTGGACCGGCCACATCGGCAGCTTGACCGCGAAGCTGGCAAGGAAGGCGAGGAACAGGAAGGTCTGCGCCTGCCGCGGGAAGTCGTAGGCCATCAGCGCCGGGATCGACGTCGTTCCCGCGCTGCCCGCCATGTACAGCATGGCGATCAGCATCAGCACCGAGCCGGCGAGCGTGTAGAGGAAGAATTTATAGCTCGCCTTGATCCGCTCGGCGCCGCCCCAGATGCCGATGATGAAGTACATCGGGATCAGGCCGCCTTCGAAGAAGATATAGAACAGGAACAGGTCCTGCGCGGCGAAGGAGCCCATGATGAGCGCCTCCATCAGCAGGAAATAGGCCATGTACTCCGGCACGCGCTTGTCGATCGCGCGCCAGCTCGCGCCGATGCAGATCGGCATCAGGAAGGCGGTGAGGACGATCAGCAGCAGCGCGATACCGTCGATCCCCAGCGCCCAGCTGACTCCGCCGCCAAGCCCCGCCTTCTCGACGAACTGCCATTGCTGGCCGTCGGGGTTATATTGTGCCCAGAGGTAGAGGCTGAGGGCGAAATCGAGCGACGTCGCGATGAGCGCCATCCAGCGCGCGCCGCTCGCATTCAGGAACAGGCAGATCACGCCGGCGACGAGCGGAATCGCGATGAGGATGCTGAGCAGCGGGATAGCGCTCAAAGCCCCTCTCCCCCTTCAGGCGGGAGAGGGGTTGGGGAGAGGGAGAATTCCCCTCTCCAAGCTTCGCTAGGCGGCAAGCCGCCAAGCTTCGCTATCCTCCCCCGCAGAGGGGGGAGGAGCTTGGTGGTGCTCGTGGGACTCATCGGGCCCACCAGATTGCCCAGCTCGCGGCGCCGATCAGGCCAAGCAGCATCACCAGGGCGTAGGAATAGAGGTAGCCCGACTGCAGCCGCGCGGTGACGCGGTTGCCGGTCGCGACGGCCACCGCGGCGCCGTGCGGGCCGAAGCGGTCGATCGTACCCTCGTCACCGCCGTGCCACAGCAACCGGCCGAGCCACAGCGAGGGACGGACGAAAAGGAAATCGTACAGCTCGTCGAAATACCATTTGTTGGCGATGAAACGGTAGACGGCGGGGAATTGCGCGGCGAGGCGGTCGGCCGCGCCCGGATCGCGGATGTAATTGTTCCACGCGATCCACAGCCCGACCAGCATGACGATGGTCGGTGTCAGCTTGACCCAGAAGGCCGAATGCTCGGCGGCCTCGGCCAGCTCGCGGCTGAAGGCGACGGTGCCGCGCCAGAAGGTCGGCGCTCGTGCCGCATCGATGAAAATGCCGTGGAACAGCCAACCGGAAAACGCCGCGCCGAGCGCGAGCAGGCAGATCGGCACGAGAATGGTCAGCGGGCTTTCGTGCGGGTGGTATCCGCCGCTGCCGACGGGCACGCGATGCGGGTCGTGGGCGCTGTCCCCATGCTCCTCGTCCGGACTCTCGTGTTCGCCATGGAGCGCGTGCTGGATATGCTCCGAGGCGGCCCAGCGCGGCTCG
>WNFM01007871.1_pt1 | contig 19837 bp, 13 predicted proteins | sample 5400271 | NCBI WGS metagenome assembly WNFM01 (sample SAMN13153352, study PRJNA577476) | soil metagenome | isolation source: 60 cm saprolite on Douglas fir-dominated hillslope | place: USA:California | collected 2013-09-17
CGCGATCCTCGAGAACTACCAGCAGGCGGACGGCTCGGTGGTGGTGCCCGAGGTCCTGCGCCCCTACATGGGCGGCCTGGAGCGCATCACCAAGGGCTAAGGCCGGTCCTTGAACTCGCGGAAGAGGCGCGTGTGGCGCGTCTCCAGGGACTGCGCGACGCCGTCCACGAAGACGTGCGTGACCTGGGTGCGCGTGTCCATGATGTCTCCGGTGGCCACGAAGACGTCCGCGTCCCTGCCCACGGCCAGCGCGCCCATCCGATCCGCCACGCCGAAGATCTCGGCCGGCGAGAGCGTGATCGCACGCAGCGCGACCTCCGCGGGCAGGCCGTAGGCGCGCGCCATGGCCGCCTCGTAGGGCAGGTTGCGGATGTCCGCGGCGTCGTCGCTCACGATCGCGAAGCGCACGCCCGCGCGGTGGAGCACGGACGGGTTCGTGAAGGCGGCGTCGTAGCGGTCCGACTCGCGGCGGGGCAGGCGGTCGACGCTGAGGAGGACGGGCACGTCCTTGTCCTTCAGGAGGTCCGCGCAACGCCAGGCCTCCAGGCCGCCCGCGATGATGAGCTTGAGGCGGTGCTCGCCCGCGAAGCGCACCGCGCCGCGGATCTCGTCCTCGGCGTCCGCGCGCATGACCACCGGCAGCTCTCCCCGCGCCACCGCGCCCAGCGCTTCCTCGGCGAGATCGACGTCCGAGGGCACGTTCGCGCCGCGGCGCTGGCCCAGGGCGCGCGCGTCCTCGATCAGGTTGCCCAGCCGGCGCAGGTCCTTCTCCTGGTTCTGCCGCCGGTCCTTCAGCCGCTCCTCGAACGTCTTGAGCTCCGGCTCCTCGAACAGACGGGCCAGGCTGAACGAGGGGCGGCCGGTCGGATAGACCATGTGCATCGCGACGGGCTGCTTCACCGTGAGCGCTTCCGGCGTGGAGCCGGCCAGGCGCAGCAGCGCGCTCTGCCCGGACACGAGGCCGCCCAGGGGGGCGGTGAGCACCACCGTGGTGCCGTTCGCACGCGCGATCGGGATCAGCTCGCTGTGCGGCTGCACGGCGAGCCAGGCCCGGGCCTGGGGGTTGATGTCTCCGGTCTCGGTCGTATCCACCGAGCCCGGGACGCTGCCGATCTCGGTCAGGCCGAGCGTGGGGAGCCCGTTGATGAGGCCCGGGGACAGGACGATCGTGCCCTTCTCGATGACGGGACCGGACACGGTGACGATGCGGGCGCCGCGGATCGCGATCGCGCGGGGGGCGTCCGCGGCGAGCGCGATCGTGGCCACCAGCGGCGCGACCGCCATCATCCCGAAGCGCGCGGCCTTCATCGCCCGCCTCCCGCGACCGCGATCGTGCCCTTCCCGTCGTCGTGGGCGCGGTCGAAGTAGACGATCCCGTCCACCAGGGTCATCTCCACCCGCGTGGCCGGATCGAACGGATGGGCGCTGAAGATCGCGATGTCGGCGTCCTTGCCCACCTCGATCGAGCCCACCCGCTTGTCCACGCCGAGCTGCCAGGCCGGATTCAGGGTGACCATCTTCAGGGCCTCGACCTCCGAGACCCCGCCGTACTTCACGGCCTTGGCCGCTTCCCAGTACAGGCGGCGCGCCCGCTCGTCGTCGTCGGAGTTGAGGGAGACGTTGACGCCGTGGGCGGCCATGATGGCGGCGTTGTAGGGGATGGCGTCGAAGGCCTCCATCTTGTAGCCCCAGAAATCCGCGAAGGTCGAGGCCCCGGCCCCGTGCTTCGCGATCTCGCTCGCGACCTTGTATCCCTCGAGCACGTGCTGGAACGTGCGCACCTTGAAGCCGAACTCGTCCGCGAGGTGGATGAGCATCAGGATCTCGTCCGCGCGGTAGCAATGGGCGTGCACGTAGACCTTGCCCTCGAGGATGCCGCGCAGCTCGTCGAGCTGGAGGTCCTTGCGAGGGGCGAGGGGACGCTCACCCCTGGCCCCGGCCGCCCGGACCTTGGCGTCGTACTCGTCCCACTCCCGCTTGTAGTCCTGGGCGCGGCGGAAGGCGTCGCGCAGCACGACCTCGACCCCCATGCGCGTGGCCGGGTAGCGCGTGGTGCCGGGCACCCGGAAGTTCGAGCGCTTGGGGTTCTCGCCCAGCGCGAACTTGATCCCGGGCGGCGCGCCCTCGAAGACGAGCTCCTTGGCCGTCTTCCCCCAGCGCATCTTGATGACGGCGTTCTGTCCCCCGATGGGATTGCAGGAGCCGTGCAGGACGTTCGCGGAGGTCACGCCCCCCGCCAGCTGGCGGTAGATGTTGACGTCGTGCTGGTCGAGCACGTCCGCGATGCGCACCTGGGCCGTCACCGCGTCCGTGCACTCGTTGACGCCGCCTTCGATCGCGGTGTGCGAGTGGGCGTCGATGAGGCCGGGGACCACGTAGCGGCCGGCGGCGTCGATCACGCGTGCGGCGGCGGGAACGGCGACGTCCGTCCCCACCGCGGCGATGCGGCCGTCGCGGATGAGCACGGTGGCGTTCGCGATCGTGCCCTGGGGGCCGACGGTGATGACGGTGCCGCCGCGGATGGCGATCGTCTCCGTCGCGCGGGTCGGCGCGGGCGCGGCCGCGAGGACGGCGAACAGGCCGAGGACGAGGGGATTCATCGCAGGTCCTCCACCGCGGGCGAAGGGCTGGGCTTGGTGTCGTGCTTCTCGTCGGGCTCGTAGAGCACGCCGTCGACGAAGACCATCTTCGCCTTCGTGTCCTTGGCCAGCGGCTCGCCCGCCCAGACCACCACGTCCGCGATCTTCCCCGCCTCCAGGCTGCCCAGCCGGTCGGCGACGCCCAGCACCTCCGCCGGGGCCAGGGTGACGGCCCTGAGGGCCGCCTCCGCGGGCAGGCCGCGCTCGATGGCCTTGCGCACGCCGGCAAGGAAGTCGGGGGCAAAGGCGGAGACGAGAGCGAAGGTCACCCCCGCCTTGTGCAGCTCGGCGGGGTTGCGCTCGGCGTCCGCGATCTCCTGGCGCTCCTTGTCGTCGTCGGGGGCTCCGAAGTCGGGCGCGCGGGCCGGGTCGAAGTTCACGCTCACGAGCAGAGGCAGCTTGCGCGCCTTGACGATCGGGGCGACGCGGGCGGCCTGCGGCGCCTCCGCCACCGCCACCCGCACCTTGAACTCGTCGGCCAGGGCCAGCGCGCGCAGGACGTCGTTCTCGCGGGACGCAGTGACGATCAGGAGCTCCTTGCCCGCGAGGACGTCCTGCCAGGCCTGCAGGGCGGCGTCATAGGTGGGCCGCTTGTGCCCGCGCGCCCCCGCCTCGTACGCCTTCCACTCCTCGCGATACCGCGCGGCGTCGTAGAGGGCTTGTCGCGCGTAGGCGACCGTGCCCATGAGCGAGCCCGGGTAGGTGCGCGGCAGGGAGGTCAGGTGGAGGTGCAGGGCCGCGGGCTGCCGCAGCACCATCGCCTCCAGCTTCTCGCCGCCCAGGTTGAGGAGGACGCTCTGGCCGGGCAGCACGCCTTCGCGCGGGATGACGAGCGCGGTCGTGATTCCGCTGTCGCGCGCCTTCAGCGCATCGGCCAGCCGCACGCGATCGAGGGCGAGCGCCTGCGGCGCGAGGGGGTTCGCGGCCGGAGTGGGAGCCGGCCCGCCGCCGGACGCCGTCCGCGCGGGAAGCCCGATGGCGCCGAAGCCGTCCACCAGCCCGGGGGTGACGGTGAGGCCCGTGACGTCGATGACCCGCGCGCCCACCGGGACCGCGACGCCGGCCCCCACGGCGTCGACCAGACCGTCGCGGAGAACGACCGTGCCCTTCTCGATCACGGGGCCGGAGACGGTGAACACGCGGCCGCCGACGAGCGCGTAGATCTCACCGTGGGCGGCCTGCCCGCGCGGGGAGACGAGGACGGCCAGCATCAGGCCGGCGAGGATCGTACGCGCGCGCATCAAGTGCGAGAGGGGCCGTGGCGGAGGGCGAAGACCCAGGCCGCGGCGGCGCGGGAGGCGTAGGCCTCCATCAGCCGGTCGTCATCCGATTCGCCGTCCGGATCCGCGAGCACGAGCGTGCCGACGTGGACGTCCGGAATGGCCAGGGGAACGAGGAAGAGGGGCTGGCGGTCGAGCCCGACGGAGGGGGCGACGCTCGCGGACTGCTCGGCGTCCAGCCGCCGCGCCGTACGCGTGAGGAGCGCGGGGGCCACCGGTTGGTCCGACACTCCCGCGCCCTCGCCGCGCGCGGCCACGCGCGTATCCCCGTCGCCTTCGAGCACGAGCACGCCGCCGGCGTAGGACCCGATGCGCAGGGCCCCGTCGAGGATGATGCGCGCGAGCTCCGCGGGCGTGCGGCCGGCGAACACGGCCTCGTCGACGGTCACGACGCGCTCCATCAGCGCGGCGTAGCGCCGCACCTTCTCCAGGAGCTGGGCCTTGCGGATGGCGGCCGCGGAGGAGAAGGCGACGGCCTTGGCCCGGTGCAGGTCCTCCTCGTCGAAAGGGTCGACGCGGTGGCGGTCCAGGCAGAGGACGCCGATGACCTCGCCTTCGACCAGGAGCGGGATCCCGGCCCAGGAGCGGATGAGCTCGGCCCCTTCCTCGCGCGTGAATCGCTCGTCGATGGTGACGTCGGACAGGGCCAGGGGCGCGCGGCCGTTGCGCAGCGTCTCGTGGAGGGGGGACTGGAAGGTGCGCCCCCGGATGCTGGCGGGATCCGGGAACCCGCGCGAGGCCAGGATGCGGAACGACCCATCGGCCTCGAGCAGGCCGAGCGAGCAGGAATCGAAGACCACGATGCGGGCGAGCTGCTTGAGGACCTCCTCGATCGTGTCGTCCAGGCTGGGCTGGCGGTTGATGGCCTCCAGGACGTCGCGCAGCGTCTCCGCCTCCGCGCGCCGCTCGCGCTCCGTCTCCACCGTCGCGTGCGGGGTCTCCCAGCGCCGCTCGCGTGCGATCTCCTCGCGCAAGGCGTCGAGCGCCTCCGCGCGATCCTTTTCCGCGAGGTGGGCCAGCCGCTTCTCGACCTCGCGGAGGAGCCGGTCAGTGTTCATGGATGGGTCCGGGGGAGTCTACAACAGCCCGCGCGGGACATAGAATCGAGGATGGTGGAAGACCCGGCTCGCGAGCACATCCTCTTCGTCTGCACGGCCAACGTGGACCGGAGCCGTACGGCGGAGGACCTCTACCGCGACGACCCCCGCTTCGAGGTGCGCTCCGCGGGTACGGCGCCGTTCGCGAAGAACCCCCTCACCCGCGAGCTGATGCAGTGGGCCGACCGCGTTTTCGTCATGTGCGAGAAGGAAGACCGCCACCACACGCTGATCAAGCTGCGGTTCCCGGACACCGATCGGCCGGTGGTGGACCTGGACGTCGAGGACCGCTGGCCGCGCGGCGACCCCGAGCTGGTGCGCCGGGTCCTCAAGAGCCTGCGCCCGCACCTGGGAGCCCCGCGGCAGAAGGGCGACGGCCGGCACTAGTCGCGCCCGCCGCGGTCAGTCGCGGGAATGGCGGAGAGGACAGGATTCGAACCTGCGGTACCTTGCGGTACTCCGGTTTTCAAGACCGGCGCCTTCAACCACTCGGCCACCTCTCCGCCCGCAATCTTACGCGCTCGAAAGGTGGTAGCCTAGGCGTCTAACCCGAGCCTGCGGAGAGGTGCCGGAGCGGCCGAACGGGCCAGGTTGCTAACCTGTTGTAGGGGGTAAACCTCTACCGGGGGTTCGAATCCCCCCCTCTCCGCCATTCCACTCGTTGCGATCAGGGCGTCCTAGACCAGGATGACTTCCAGCCCTCTCGCTCTCAGCCCCGCCACCATCGCCGGGGCCAGCCCGTCGTCCGTGATGATCTTGTGCACGCTGTCGAGGGGCGCGATCAGGGACAGGTTGCGGCGGGCGAACTTGCTGGAGTCGGCCACCACGATCACCTCGCGCGCGACGCGGATCATCATGGCGTTGAGCTGCGCTTCGAGAACGTCGGGGGTCGTGAGCCCGATCTCGGGGTCGAGGCTGTCCACGCCCAGGAAGAGGCGGTCGGCGTTGAGCCCCTTCAGGGTGTGCTCGGCGTGCGGGCCCACCAGCGAGTACGACATCTGGCGCAGGATCCCGCCTATCATGATCACGCGCAGGTGGGGCAGGTTGGCCAGCTCCATCGCGATGTTCAGCGCGTTCGTGATCACGGTGAGCGCTTTCAGTTTCAGGAACTTGATGTGGCGCGCGACCTCGGCCGTCGTGGTCCCCGAATCCAGCATCACGATCTCGTTGTCGCGGATCATCTGCGCGGCGGCGTGGCCGATGCGGACCTTCTCGCCGTGATGCAGGGTCTCCTTCACGTTGATGGGCACGTCCTGCAGCGCGCCCACGCGCTTGAGCGCGCCCCCGTGCGAGCGGATCACCGCCCCCGACTGCGAAAGCGCGTCGAGGTCGCCGCGCACCGTGACCGCCGAGACCCCGAAGCGGTTCACGAGCTCGTCCACCGTCACGCGCGCCTGCTTCTCGACCAGGTCGAGAATCTTGCGGCGGCGCTCCTCCACGAGCAGGCGCGGCTGTCCAGCAGTGGGCATGAGCGGGGATCATAGCATCGCTGTTGTTTTCTATCCTTTTCTTTCGTTTGCCTATGGTATGTTCGCGGGGGTGTCGGACATGCGCTTCCTCGCCCTCCCGCTCACCTGTCTGTCGGCGGTCGCAATCGTGGCCGGGGCGGCTGCCGCCCCCGCCGCGGACACGAGCGGCGAACGCTGGTTCAAGCAGATTCGCCTCCTCGTCCTTCCCGACGAAGAGGCGCTGCACGCCACCCTCGCGGATCCCGCCGACCGCGCGGAGTTCGAGCGGATCTTCTGGGCGCGGCGCGATCCGGATCCCGCGACCCCCGTCAACGAGTTCCAGGGCGCGGTCGCGCGCGCTCGCTCGCGCGCGGACGAGAGGTTCACGCGGTCGGGCCAGAAAGGCTCCGACACCGACTGCGGGCAGCTCTTCGTCCTCCTGGGAGAGCCGACGGAGGTGATCGGACGTGAGACCAAGGTCCACTTCGACGCCGCGGAAGCCTTGCGCGGCTCGCGGCGCCCGGAGGTGTGGATCTACCGCAGCCGGCCCGGCGACGCCGTCGCCTTCACGGGCGGCGAGCTGCGCGTGGCCCTGGACGAGGAGTGCCGTTTCGCGGAAGGGGCACGCGTCCGCGACGACTTGCTGCGCGTGGCCCGGTCCAAGGTCGTCCAGTCCCGGCTCGGCTACCTGAAGAAGCCGGACGGACACCTGGCGCGCCTCGAGGACGTGCGCGCGGCCCTCAGCGCGGCCCCCGTCCCGACCGCGCTGGGCGCGATGCGCGCGGACTTCCCGTTGGCCCTCGAGCCCAAGATGCTCCTGCATGCGCCCGGCGGCGAAGCCTACTCGGCAGGGCTCATCCGCGCCGACCTGAAGGGCCTGCGCGCCGGCGACGGGGCGCCGCCGCCAGCGCTGGACGCCACCGTCACCGTGCAGGCCGTCGATGCGGCCGGGCAGGCCGCGCCGATGATCGAACGCGCCGTGCGCGGCGCCGTCTCCGCCGACGGCACGTTCACCGCGTCCTACGGCCTGCCGCTCCGGCCGGGCCGTTACGTGCTGCGCGTCGGCCTGGTGGCGGGGGACAAGACCTCGGTGGTCTCGACGCCGATCGAGGTGCCGGACTACGACGCGCCCGGCCTGAAGCTGGGCTCGCTCCTCGTCTATCCGGAGACGAGCGCGGCGCCGCCGGCGGACGCCCGAGACCCCTACTCCGCGTTCACGGTCGGAGCTCTGCGCCTGCGCCCGCATTTCGGCAACGTCTTCACCAAGGTGGAATCCGTGCACGCGGTGTGCGTGATCTACGGCGGCCAGCCGGACGCCGCCACGGGCAAGCCCTCGTTGCGCGCACGACTGAGCTTCAACAAGGAGGGCCGGCCGGTGGCCATGGGCCAACCCGAGACATTCGATACGACCTCCGCCGTCGTGTCCGTCGGCCCCGTGCCCCTCGCCGACTTCGCCCCCGGCCGCTACGTGGCGAGAATGGAGGCGATCGACCTCGTGTCCGGAAAATCGGAAACCCAGGAGACCGCGTTCGAGATCCAGCCGTGAGGCGCGCGCCGCTCGTCGTCCTGGCCCTGCTCGCGGCGGCCTCCGTCACCATGGCCCGGCCTCCCGAAGGCAGCATGGGCGACCCGGGCGCGCCCCCGTTTCCGATCTGGCCCCTCCCGCAGGAGTCGCGCTACGCCGACGACCGCCTGCTCCTCGGCGACGCCGTCATCGTCGCGCCCGCGGGCGACGCGCGCGCGCAGTACCCGGCCCGGCTCCTGGCCGCGCTCCTCGCCGATCACTTCGGCGTCGCGATTCCGGTCGTCCTCGGCGAGGCTCCCGCCGGCCGAACGCCGATCCTCGTGGGCGAGATCGCAAGCCCGCTCATCGCGTCGGCCCTGGCCAGCCTGTCGCCCACCTCGTCCGTACCCACCGACAAGGAAGGCTACTGCCTTCACGTCGGCGACCGCGGTGCGATCGTGGCCGGGCGCGACTATCGCGGCGCGCTCTACGGCGTCTCGTCTTTCGCGCAGCTCGTCCACGAGTGGGGCAAGCAGAGCCTGGCCGTTCGGAAGGCGACCGTTCGCGACTGGCCGCTCCTGCCCATCCGCTGGGTCCATCTCTATCTTCCCGGGAAGGACCAGCTCGCCTTCGCCGAGCGCTACTTCCGCGACTTCCTGCTGCGCAACAAGTTCAACGGCGTGGTCCTCGAGGTGGGAGGGGCGATGCGCCTCGATTCCCATCCCGAGATCAGCACCGGCTGGCGGCGCACGGCCTCTGAGTGGTACGCGCACGGGGAGACGATGGACAAGCTGGGCGAGGGCATCCCCCTGGGGACCGCCCATCGATTTGCGGCCTCCCTTCACGTGGGCGTGGGCGGCGGCGGCTACATCGAGAAGGACGACGTGCGGCGCCTGGCCGCGGCCGCGGAGCAGTACGGCCTCGAGATCGTTCCCGAGATCCAATCGCTCTCGCACGCGTACTACATCGCCTGCCCGCGGCGGGACGTGGCCGAGGATCCGGACATGACCTGGCCGGACTCCTACTGTCCCTCGAACCCGGAGTCGTACCGGATCCTGTTCGACGTGATGGACGAGTACCTCGACGTGCTCAAGCCCCACCGCGTCCACATCGGGCACGACGAGTGGCGGGCGGGAGCGTTCTGCCCGCGCTGCCGCGGCAAGGACACGGGCGAGCTGTACGCGCAGGACGTCCTGAAGATCCAGAAGCACCTGGCCGAGAAGGGCATCGAGACCTGGATGTGGGGCGATCACTTCGTCGACTGGCACAACCGCTTCGGCAAGCGTTGGTCGGAGGGCGGCGTCGTCCGCTACGAGCGGCCGGACACACGCAGCGCGCGCGACCGGTTGGCGGCGGCGGCGGCGCCCCTTCACATCCTCAACTGGTCGCGCGAAGAGGGCGACGCCACCTTCAAGTCGCTGGGCTGGCCGTTCATCATCGGCAACTTCGCGGGCAGCGAGGAGAAGGACTGGCCCGGGCGGATCAAGCGCGGCGGCACTCTCGGGGGCGAGGTCTCCTCGTGGGGGGCCTTCGAGGAGTTCCTGCTCGGCAAGCTCCAGATGCCCGAGGCCGCCTTCAGCATCAACCTGCTCTGGTCGACACACTACCCGGCGCGGGAAGTCGCGCTCGAGCAGGTGGGAGCGCTCATGCCGGAGGTCCGCCGGCTGTTGTCCGCGCATCCGGCGCCGTCGCTCACCGCCGATCCGATGCGGTTGGAGGTGCTCGACCTCTTCTCCGCGTTCAACCACGCCGCGAAGGGCGAGGGCTGGGACCTCACCCTCCTCCGCCCCGGGCGCGGCTACAGCCATGGGCTTCCCTACGCGATCGGCGACGGCGCGCGCGGGCCTTCCGTGGTCACGGTGGCGCGGCGGCCCGGTCCGGAGCCCAACCGCGTGGCGCTGCCCATCAGCGGACGCTGGGCCTCGCTCGTCTTCCTGCAGACGGCCAGCGGCGAGGGGCGTCCGAGCATCCATGCCGGCGACCAGACCCACTTTCCCCACGAGTCCTCGGAGCTGCTCGGCCACTACGAGATCCGCTTCGCGGACGAGCTGGTCCTCACCCATGAGATCCGCTTCGACGAGACGGTCGGACCGTGGAACGCCGGCCTGGGGCGGACCTACTACCTCACGCGGCCGGTCGTGGCCGGCCGCCTGCCCGACGGCAGAGCGGCCGTGGCCTGGGCCAGCGAGTGGACGAATCCGCGGCCGGACGTCCCCATCGTGTCGGTCACGCTCGTGGGGTCGCCCGGTCCCTCGGACGCGCGTCCGATCCTGCTCGGCGTCACCGCCGTCGAGAAGCCCCGGGTGGAGGACTACCGGTGACACGCGCGGGGCTCGCTCCGTAGGGAATGCGATCGCCGGCAACCGGGTATTGAGGAAGAACCCACACCGGGAGGAAGCAGGATGATCACCGTCAAGCCGGCGCTGACCCTCCTTGTTGGTCTCGTCCTCGTTCCAGCGACCGCCCGCAGCCAGGCGACGCCGCTGCCGCCTCCGACGGGTGATTCCCTGATCCAGGAGATTCGCCTCCTGCGCCAGGCCGTCGAGAGACAGGCCAGCGGGTCCGCCCGGGTGCAGCTCATGGTGGGGCGCCTTGCCGTCCAGGACCAGCGTGTGGCGCGGACGCAAGACGCCGCCGAGCGAATGGAGGAAGAGGCATTTGCCCTCGAGCAACAGCGCCGTCGGATGGACGCGGAGGTCCGGGAACTCACGCGTTTGTTCGAGCAGGAGGCGGACGACGCACGTCGCACGGAGCTGGAGGGAAAGCTGCGCATGGCGAAGGCCCGGTACGGCGAGCACACGGCGACCACGGCGCAACTCGAGGCGCGACGGTCGCGGGCCAGGCAGTCCGCGGCCCAGGAGCAGGCCCGGTACCAGGAGCTGGACGCCAGGTTGACCGCGCTCGAACGCGAGCTGCTCGGCTCCGCTCGCTAGGCGCCCGTCAAGAGAGCCACCGGTCGAGGTTCTCCTGCACGAACGCGTCGTCGTTGAGGCGCGGGTAGACCCGGCCCACGCGGTCGATCTCTTCGAGCTGGCCGGGCGACAGGTCCTCGTCGGGATCCAGGCACCAGCGGCCGGCGAGCAGGCCCTGGCGCCGCAGGACTTCGTGAATGCCGGCGATGCATCCGGCGAACGCGTTGCGGGCGTCGAAGAGCGCGGCGTTGGCGTCGGTGAGCTGCGCGCCGACCGCGAGCAGGTCGCTCACCCCCTCGCCGCCGGTCTGCACGCAGCGATGGGCGCGCGCGAGCAGCGCGACCGCCTCGCTCGTCCACACCGCCCACTGCCCGAGGAGGCCGCCCACGAAGCGCACCGGCCCGCGGCCGGGGCGGCCCGGGAACGGCGTCACGAGGTCGGCCACGATCGCGTCGTCGTTGCCGGTGTAGAGGGCGACGTCGTCGCGGCCGCTGACGGCGAGGGCCCGCGTCACGTCGAGGGTGGCGTAGCGGTTGAAGGGCGCCACCTTCACCGCGACCACGGAGCCGATCTCGAGGAACGCGCGCCAGAACGCCTGGTCCAGCACCCGGCCTCCCACCGCCGGCTGCAGGTAGAAGCCGAACAGCGGGATCACCTCGCCCAGGCGCCGGCAATGGGCGATCAGCTCCTCGTGGCTCGCCGCGCGCAGGGCGGCCAGGCTGACCAGGCCCACGTCGTAGCCGAGGCGCCGCGCGAGCTCCGCCTCCGCGAGGGCCTGGGGCGTCGGACCGCAGATGCCGGCCACCGCGATGGGCTTCGTGCCCGTCGCCTTCTCGCGGTCGCGCAGGACCTGCATGGCCAGCGCGAGCACCGGCTCGAGCAGTCCCACCTTCGGATCGCGGATCGCGAACTGCGTGGTGTGCACGCCCACTGCCACCCCGCCCGCGCCCGCGTCGCAGTAGTAGCGGGTCAGCGCGACCTGCCGGCGCTCGTCGAGCTTCCGGTCGGCGGTCAGGGCCAGGGGATGCGCGGGGATCGCGATTCCGCGGCCCAGCACTTCGCGCACGGCGCGGTCGCGCCCGGCCCTCGTCTCAGAATCGCCCATCGATCCGCTCGAACTTCGTGGGCTTGCCGAGGCTGCTTCCGCCCTGCTCGACCCAGGCCGCCGTCCATTCCACGAGCCGGTCCAGGGAGACCTCGGGCGGCCCCAGCCGGGACAGGCAGGCCGCGGGATTGCCCAGGAGGGCGAGCGGCCCCTCTTCGCCGGTGAATCGCAGGGGCCGGCCGAAGCGGGCCGCGAAGCGCTGGGCCACGTCGCGCACGGAGAGGGGGTCGGGTCCGGTCACCACCAGCGGTTGGGCAGGCGAGGCGCAGAGGGCCAGGGAGCGCAGCGCGTAGGAGCTCGCGTCGCCCTGCCAGATCGCGTTGACGCGGCCGACCTCCAGATCCACCGGCTCTCCCGCCCACACGTGCCGGGCGACGTCCACGATCGTGCCGTAGCGCAGATCCACCGCGTAGAAGAGGCGGAAGAGGAGGCAGGGCGTACCGCGCTCGCGCGCGAAGTACTCGAACACGCGCTCGCGGCCGAGGCAGGACTGCGCGTACTCGCCGACGGGGCCGGTCGCGTCCTCTTCCGTCGAGCCCGACGACGAGCGCGGCGAGAGCGGATAGACGTTGCCGGTGGAGAAGACGACCATGCGCGCCCCCTCGAAGTGCCGCGCCACGTGCATGGGCACGATCGTGTTGTGGGCCCAGGTGAGGTCGGGGCGGTCGGTGGATCCGAACTTGCGGCCGGCCAGGAAGAGGACGTTGCCGGCTCGCGGCAACCGCGCGACCTGCTGCGGGTCGAGGAGGTCGCAGGCGAGAGCCTCGATCCCGTCGTGGGCGAGCGCGGCCACGAGATCGCGGTCCGAGAAGCGCGAGGCCGCGAGGACGCGATACCGCGCGCCCGCGGCCGCGCCTGCGCGGCGCGCGCGGCGCGCGAGCGAGGGTCCCATCTTTCCGCCCGCGCCCAGGACCAGGACGTCGTCGGTCAGGGTGCGCGCGAAGGCCACGTCGGCGGCGGAGGGGCGGGCGAGGAGCTCCTCGAGGTGGGCCTCATCCTCGACCGTCGGTGGAAGCGTGTCGCTCATGGGTCCACTCGACGGATATCACGAAAACGAAAGCGGCGTGACCCCCCTCCGAGGAGGGATCACGCCGCGGACATGGGTCGGCTAGAACGTGGCCCTTATGCCGACCCTGAAGACCCTCCCCGGCGCGAACCCTTCCACGTTGGCTATCGCGCCCGCGCCGAGCACCCCGGTCGTCCCGTTGTTCGGGTCGCCGTCGTTCAAGAACGACGAGAGGTCGGAGAAGTCGCCCCCGTAGTTCGTGAAGAACTGGGGATGGTTGAACGCGTTGTCCAGGAGCGCGGAGAGCTGCAGACGGAAGCGCTGGCTGGCAACGAGGTCCTTGTAGAAGGCGAAGTTGACGACCCAGGTTCCCGGCCCGCGCAGGCTGCCCTTCTTCGCGTTGCCGTACTTGCCGGGGCCGGGGACCGCGTAGGCGGCTTGATTGAAGAACTTGTCGCGTGAGCCGCCCGTGTTGGGGTCGCTGATCTGGTCCGGACGCCAAGCGCAGCAGAAGGCGTTGCCCAGGCCGTCGAGCGGGAGACCGACGTTCCAGGGGCTCGTGGTGTAGTAGCCGGTGAAGAACGGGGTCAGGTTGTTCCCGCTACGGGCCTGGACGATGCTCGACACCGTCCAGCCGCCGAAGAGCGCGTTCGCCCATCCCGGCATGTTGGCGCCATGCTTCCGGTTGTGGCCGAGCGGGATGTCCCAGGTCGCGTTGGCCACCACGCGGTGTTTCACCACGTTGGGGTCGGGGCCGCGGTCGTCTTCGATGTTGAACGAGTTGTACTGGACCACGCCCAGGCTGCTGTTGCCGGAGTCGGGGGCGTTGCTGTCCGAGTGGGCCAGGGTGTAGGCGACGTTGAGCGCGAAGCCGTTCCGCCAGGCGCGCTGCAGCTCGATCTGCCCCGCGTGGAGCTGGCCGCTCCCGAGGTTGTAGGTCAGGTTCGTGAAGGTGTTGACGATCGGGAAGAGCGGGAGACGCGCGAGGTCGGCGTCGTTCTCGGGATCGAACGGTGTCGTGCTCGCGGGCAGCTGGTTCTCGAACCGGTTGACGAGCAGACCCCGCATCGTGGAGCCGATGTAGCTGAGACGCAGGCCGACGTTGCCGGGCAGGGAGTGCTCGTAGGTGAGGTTGTACTGGTAGATGTCCGGGCTCTTGATGTTGGGATCCACGCCTTCACTGCCGTAGTCCCCGGGGTCGAGGGAGATCGCTCCCGTCGTGTAGCCGTGGGCCAGGGTGACGCCGCGCCGGACGACGCTGTACCGGAACTCATTGGTGGCCAACAGGTCGCGCACGCCTTGGACGGCGACGGTGGGGTGGAAGATGCCGAACCCGCCCCGCAGCACTGAGCGGTCGCTGCCGCCGATACGATAGGCGAAGCCGATGCGGGGGCTGAAGTTGTTCTTGTCCGTGTTGATGAGACCGTCCCCTACGCCGATCTGGTCCGCGGTCTTGATGCGGTTGAGCGCGCGCACGGCGGGCGGCAAGAGCCCCGCGATCGACGAGTCCGGCACCTCCCAGTAGCCCTGGCCGTTCTGTACGACGAAGTTCGCGAGCTCCTTGTTCTTCTCGTGCCAGACGCCGACGATCTCGTAACGCAGACCCAGGTACAGGGTCAGGTCGCGGCTCGCTTTCCAATCGTCCTGGATGTAGGCCGCGAAGTCGTCGGAGTGCCCGTCCATGGGCCCGCGGTTGGCGACCTGGTCGATCGACTGCCGAGGCACGCCGATCAGGAAGTCGGTGAAGGCGTTGCCGGTGACCGCGCCGTTGAACTGATAGCGCCCGCCGAAGTTGATGCCGGTGCCGAACCCGTCGCGGGCGAGATTGCGGTTGAAGAGCGCGCCCGCCTTGAAGGAGTGGCCGCCCATGATCCAGGAGACGTTGTCCGCCACCGACAACGAGTTCTGGATGACCGTCCGGTCCACGCCGCGGCCGGAGTCCACGATGTTGGTGGGCCGGAACGAGCCCGTGGTGAACTGGAAGGAGGGATAGCCGAGGCGTCCGGGAGAGATGTTGGGCGGGCTCTCCAGGCCGAGCTGAGTGGTCACCGCGGCGTTGTTGTACACGCTCTGCCGCGAGGTTTTGTCGAAGTTGTAGCCGGCGCGGAACTCGTTCACGAGCGTGCTCGAGAAGATCTTGGTCCAGCCGGCGATGGCGGACGCGGTGTCGAGCTTGCGGTTCTGGATCGACAGGTTGGTGAGCGCGTTGCCGCCTTCGAACGTGATGGCGTTGGGGTCGAAGCGCTGATAGCTGCCGCGCAGGAAGATCGAATCGTTCTTGCTCGCCTCGTGATCGAACCGCAGGTCCGCGCGGTTGCGGTTGCGGGTCTCGGGCAGGAATTGCTGGTAGATCCCGTAGCCGCTCGCCTGCGTGCCGTGATTCGGAAGCGGGTAGAAGAAATTCATGATGGCCGTCGCCTGCGGGCTGATGCGATTGGCCGGGATCACCTTATCGGGGAAGGGCTGGCCGGTCAGCGGATCGCGCGGAACGATCTGCGTACCCCGGAAGTCGCCGCCGCGCATGGCCGCCGTGGGCACGGTCGCGCGGCCACCGCCGAAGATCGCCTTGTCGTTGGAGCCTTCGTAGTTCGCGTAGAAGAAGGTCTTGCCCGTCTTCAGGGGGCCGCCCACGCTCGCTCCGAACCGGTGCTGATGCGTGTCGGAGTTGGGGTCGTTGCGCAGGCCGGCCAGGTCGGCGTCACTCAGCCCCAGCTTCTGGTTGTAGGTGAGGGCGTTCAGGCCGTTCGAGTTGAAGTCGTAGAACGCAGTCCCGCGATAGCTGTTGCTGCCGCGCTTGGTGGTGACGAGGACGCCGGCCAGCCCGCCGTACTCCGCGCTGTAGGAGTTGGAGAGGACCTGGACTTCCGCGATCGCATCCAGGCCGGGGGCGGAGTTGCCGACGGTGCCGAAGATCGCGTTCGTGGAGGCCTGGCCGTCCTGGATGTAGGAGACGCCGTAGGTGCGGCCGCCCAGGAACTGGATGTCGTCGGAGCCGCCGAGCACGTTCGGGTTCAGGAGCAGGAACGACTGGATGTCGCGGCTGTTCCGCGGCAGGTCGTGGAGCTGCTGCTCGTCGAGGCCGCGTGCGATGGCGCCGCTGTCCGTCGTGATGTTGTTGATCGCTTCCGCGGTCACGGTGACCGTCTCCGTCCGCGCACCCAGCTCGAGCTTCACGTCCAGGTTCACGCTGCCGGCCGCGCGCAGGGTGATCCCCGTCTGCTTGAACTCCTTGAAGTTGGGCGTGGCCACCTCGATCCGGTAGGTGCCGGGCTTGAGGTTCGGGGCCTCGAAGCGCCCCTGCGCGTCGGTGCTCACGGCGCGGGGCACTCCCGTGGCCTCGTCGACGACGAGCACGGCCGCGTCGGCGACCCCCGCACCCTGCGGGTCCGACACGGTGCCTCGTATCGTGCCAAGGAAAGACTGGGCGTGGGCGGCTCCGGCCGCGCCCAGGACCGTCAAGAGCAGGACCGCAAAGACCCGTGTTCGCATCATCTCCTCCTCGACAACGCCCCGATCACCGCGCACAAGGAAGCGAGGGCGGGAGAGCGACCTCGCGTCGACCTCCCGATGCCCCTAGCCAAGTAATCGCAAGCAAAAGATAGCTATTGGAGCTTTCTATACCTTCTCTTTGGCTTCTGTCAAACTCTTTTTCCAGGGGCCGGGAGGGCTTGAGAGGCCCGGTCACCTTTTGTACGCTTTCGAAAGCCATGGCGCCTCGATGAGCCCCCGACTCCACGGCGTCGCCATTCTCGCGGCCGGTCTGATGTTTACGGGATGCGCGCGGCGTTCCGCTCCCACCGCCCCCGCCTCCCGGCCCAACGTCCTCCTCGTCACCATCGATACGCTGCGCGCCGATCACGTCGGGTGCTATGGGCACACGGGAGCGGCCACGCCGACCCTCGACGGCATGGCCGCACGTGGGGTCCGCTTCGCCACCGCCGTCGCGCACGTGCCGCTCACGGGTCCGTCGCATGCGTGCCTCCTCACCGGCCTCACTCCGCTCGGCCACGGCTTCCGGGACAACGGAGGCTTCGCGCTTCCCGCTGCCGTGAAGACGGCCGCGGAGGATTTCCGGCAGGCCGGCTATCGCACGGCGGCGTTCGTCTCCGGCTACCCGCTCGACCGGCGCTTCGGCTTCGATCGCGGCTTCGACCTCTACGACGACCATCTCCCCAAGGGAAACGATCGGCGCCGCACTCCATACGTCGAGCGCTTCGCCGACGCCACCACCGACGCGGTCCTGCGCTGGCTGCCGGCGACGGCGGCGGCGGGCGCGGCCCCGTTCTTCCTGTGGGTCCACTACTACGATCCGCACGCCCCCTACGAGCCGCCGGGAGACCTGGCCGAGCGCTTCCGCGCCGCGCCCTACGACGGGGAGATCGCGTTCGTCGACACGCAGCTCGCGCGCCTGTTGCGTGCCCTCGAAGAAAAGGGAGCGCTCGCGCGCACGGTCGTCCTCGCCACCGCCGATCACGGCGAGAGCCTGGGCGAGCACGGCGAGGGAACGCACGGCCTCTTCGTGTACGACGCGACCCTGAACGTGCCGTGGATCGTCGCGGGTCCGGGCATCGCCGCGGGACGAGTTCCGGACACCGTCGCCCGCAGCATCGACGTGCTGCCCACGCTCCTGGACTATTCCGGCTTGCCCATCCCGCCCGCCATCGAAGGGCGGTCGCTGCGCCCGGCTCTGGAGGGGAGGGAGATGAGCGACGCGCCCGCGTACGCGGAGACGCTCTATCCCGAGCGAGAGTTCGGATGGGCGCCCCTGCACGCCCTGCGCACGGCGCGGTTCAAGCTCATCGAGGCGCCGCGCCCCGAGCTCTACGACCTGGCCGCGGACGCGAAGGAGACGACGAATCGCCTGGGCGAGCAGGGCGCGCAAGCGGAGGAGCTTCGGCGCAAGCTGGCCCTGGCCCTCTCGCGTCCCGCTCCGGATGCGGCGGCGCCGGTCGACTCCGAGACCGCGGAGCGACTACAGGCCCTGGGCTATGTCGCGGGCGGACGCGCGCAGCCTTCGCGCGGCGCCACGGCCCGAGATCCCAAGGACGGCGTCCGTCTCATGCCGCGGATCAACCGGGGTATGTCCCTGGCCCGCACCGATCCCGCCACCGCCATCCGCGATCTCACGTCCGTGCTCGCCGAGGATCCCGGCCTGCTCATGGCCCGGCGCACCATCGCCGTCGCCTACGAGACGGCCGGGCAGCACGCGCGCGCGATCGAAGCGCTGCGCGGTCTCGAGAAGGAGGGGCAGCTCACGGTCGAGGACGCGATCGTGCTCGGAGACAACCTGCGCTTCGCGAATCGCCTTCCCGAAGCGGTCGAGGTGCTCGAGCGCACGGCCCGGGAGAACCCCAAGTTCCCGCAACCCTGGCTCTCGCTGGCCGAGGTCCACATCAAGCAAGGCAAGAACGCGGAGGCGGCCGCGGCCTACGAGCACGTGCTCGCGCTCGTCCCCGATCACATCGAGGCCCTGCGCGGTCTGGGCGACCTCGCCCTTCTCGAGGGGCGTCTCGACGCCGCGGCCTCCCGCTACGGCCGCATCCTCGAGATCGATCCCGCGGACGCGGGCGCGATGACGAAGATCGGCGTGCTGCGCATGCGGGCCGGCCGCGCCGACGAGGGGATCGCGCTCTTCCGCAAGGCGGTGGACCGTGAGCCCTCGAACGCGGAGGCGCTCCTGTACCTGGCCGGCGCGCTGTCCTCGACCGGCCACCCAGCGGATGCCGTGCCGTACTTCGAGCGCGCGCTGGCCGCGGGCCCGCGGACGACGATGGCCCTCAACGGACTCGGGCTCACCAAGCTCGCCCTGGGCGACCGCACGGGGGCGGTGGCGGCGCTCCGCGAATCGCTGCGGATGGACCCGCAGCAGCCCGACGTCGCGCGCACCCTGGCCGAGATCCGCGGCGGCCCGTCGTAGGCGCGCGCCGTTCCGTCCACGGCGCTCGAGACCTATCCGCTCAGGATCCGCCCCGCACCCGTTCCGGAACGGGTACGCGCGGCCGCCGCGCCGAAGCCGGTCGCTGGAGCCTCGCCAGCGGCGGCGGAGCCCGCGCGCGTCGCATCCCTCGTCCGGCGCTGGCCGGGCCCGAAGAACAGATCGACCTCGTGCCCGTTGTGAGCCCGACAGCGAAGCTGGATGTTCGCGACGGTGGCGGCTCCGCCGACGGCGCGTGGCATGACGTGATGGAACTCCAGGAAGCGGCGCTCTTGGCACCGGTGTCCGTCCTTGGAGACGAACGCGCAGCGACTCGCGTCGCGCGCGGCGACCTCCCGGCGCACGGCCGCAGGCACGGCATCCGACCCCGCGCTGGGGACACGACTCGCTCGCGGCTTCGACGTGGCCGCGAACTTCCGCCGCTTGAGGTCCGCGACCAGCACAGCCAGAGCACGATGGACCACGGTGGCGAGGTCTCCGGTGGGTACGGCGTGACCCAGGAGATCCTGCGCTTCCCGCAAGAGGGCCCGCGTCTCCGCGCTGGCCGTGAACCGGACCTCGTAGCGCTCGGGCGCGAGGGGCCGGACGAGCGGACGAGGGCTGGCTTCGACGGCATGCCGCTCGATGAGAACGGAGCACAGGGCGCCGCTGAGGCAACCACGACTGGATTGGCCGGAGCTCCGCGCATTTCGGGAAGAGCGATCTCTTCGGTGACCACGACACGACTGGGCAGTTTCCGCACCGAAGGCGACACGTCCGGCTGCGGGAACCAGGTTGCCAGCAGCTCCTCGACGTCCTGCTTGCCCTTGCCCGCGGCGGCGGCCAGGAGCGGCTCGTGGTTCTCCGCCGTCAGGTGCGGCGCGAGAAGGCGGACCGTCGTCGGACTGAGCTGACCGTCGATCAGCATCGGC
>WNFM01197338.1_pt4 | contig 19827 bp, 16 predicted proteins | sample 5400271 | NCBI WGS metagenome assembly WNFM01 (sample SAMN13153352, study PRJNA577476) | soil metagenome | isolation source: 60 cm saprolite on Douglas fir-dominated hillslope | place: USA:California | collected 2013-09-17
CACGAGTTCGTGTGCGACCGTGCCGCACTCGGGCGCGGCGAGGAAGATGCCTGCGGGCGGTCCGAACCATCCGTCACCGCGAGCGTGATAGGCGCGCACGCGCGCCGGGCCGATGCCCGGAACTTCCTGCACGGGGCCGCCTTCGCCTTCGTGGATCACTTCGGCCCCGCTCGTCTCCGCGCCGGCGTCGCCGTTCCAAGCGTGGACGCTGACCGCACGCCGGAACGGACCGAGCGCCTCACGGACGGCGACGAATGCCGGAGCGACCGCAGCCTCGAACTTCGGCGTGTCGACGTCGTGGCCGCCTTCGGCGTAGAGCGACCAGCCGTCGAAGCGCGCGACCGGGTGCCACGTCGTGCAAGCCGAGAGGGCCAGGAGCGCGATCGAGAGGAAGACGCGCGCCCCTGCCGGTCGCCATCGTCGCGTCGGGCCCTCGTGCGCGCGCATCTCTCCATTCATAGGCGCAATCGTCTTCGCGCGCTATCCTCGTCCGCTCCAGGTCCCGATCCGGGAAGGAGATCCATGGCCAGCTTCCGCGTCGAGCTCGATGCCCCGAGCCACATCGTCCTCGTCATGGTGACCGAGGACGCCGGCAGCGAACACGACTACCAGTTCGACTTCGATCCGCGGTCGGGTCGGTACGAGTTCAGCGAGTACGACCTCCTCGAACGCGACTTCGGCCGCGAATGGGTGGAGGAGATGGATCGACAGATCCGGGAGACGATCCAGCGCGCCGTCTCGGCCGGGAAGGGCTGAGGTCCGGCAACCGACGTGGAGCGGGTCTTCGTCCTCGTCCTCGACTCGCTCGGCGTCGGGGCGCTGCCCGACGCGGCAGAGTTCGGAGACGCGGGTGCGCACACACTCGACCATCTCGTCGCCGCAGCCGGCGGGCTTGCGGCGCCGCGACTCGTGGCGCTCGGATTGGGCGCGATCGAGGGCGTTCAGTCGTTGCCCTCCCCTCGAGCTCCCGAGGGCGCGTTCGGTCGCGCGGCCGAGCTCTCGCCGGGGAAGGACACGCAGACCGGTCACTGGGAGATGATGGGCTGTCCGCTGGATCGGCCCTTTCCGGTGTTTCGGGAGGGCTTCCCGATCGCGATCATCGACGCGTTCGTGCGCCGGGCGCGGATCCCCGGAGTTCTCTGGAATCGCCCCGCGTCGGGGACCGAGGTGATCGAGCGCTTCGGCGCGGAGCACCTCGCGACCGGCAAGCCGATCGTCTACACGAGCGCCGACAGCGTGTTCCAGATCGCCGCGCACGAGGAAGGCTTCGGGCTCGAGCGACTGTACGAGATCTCGGAGATCGCACGCTCGATCCTCGATCCGATCGGCATCGGACGCGTCATCGCCCGCCCGTTTGTCGGCGAACCCGGATCGTTCCGGCGCACGTACAACCGACGCGACTACGCGACGCCGCCTCCGCGCGAGACGGTTCTCGACCGCCTGGTGCGCGCCGGCCGGCCCGTCGTCGGCGTCGGCAAGATCAGCGACATCTTCGCCGGTCGCGGGATCGACGAGTCGATCCACACCGAGGGGAACCGCGATGGCATGCGAGCGACGACGGAGCTCGCCGGTAGGATCGAACGCGGGCTCGTCTTCGTGAACCTCGTCGACTTCGACACGCTCCACGGACACCGGCGCGATCCGCGCGGCTACCGCCGGGCCCTGGAAGAGTTCGATGCGGACTACGCGCGCTTCGAGGATGCGCTCCGCCCGGGCGATCTCGTGATCCTCTCGGCCGACCACGGGAACGATCCGACGAAGAGCGACACGACGGATCACACGCGAGAGTACGTCCCGATCCTGGCGACAGGTCCGGGCCTTCGCCGAGGCGTCGACCTCGGGACGCGCGCGTCCTTCGCCGACATCGGAGCGACCGTCGAGGAGGCGCTCGGCCTCGTGCCGCGAGGCCCCGGGAGCTCGTTCCTCGGGAGGATCGTGTGAACCGCGAAGACGACGTGGTCCTCGCGCTCGCCCGCTCGCTGGAGGAGCGAGGAGCCGGGGGCGTGGAGCTCGCCCTCGTGCTCGGCTCGGGGCTCGGCGCGTTCGCGGAGCGACTCGAGAATCCGGTCGTGATCCCGTTCGCGGAGCTCGAAGGCATCCCCGAGAGCGCCGTCGCCGGACACGCCGGGCGCATCTTCGTCGGAGAGATCCAGGGCTCGCGCGTGCTCGTTCAGCAAGGGCGCGCGCACCTCTACGAGGGTTGGAGCGCGCCGGAAGTTGCGCGGTCGGTGCGCGCGTTCGCGAAGATCGGCTGCCGGGCGCTCGTCCTGACGAACGCGGCGGGCGGCCTGCGAAAGGAGGGGATCCCCCCGACGCTGATGCGCATCACCGATCACCTGAATCTCCAGGGTGGAACTCCGCTGGCGCAGGGCGAGGCCGGGAACAACCCGGTCTACGACGCGGCTTTCGGAGAAGCGATCGACCGCAGTGCTCGGGACGCGGGCGTGACCCTCGAGCGCGGTGTCTACGCGGGCGTGCTCGGACCGTCGTACGAGACGCCGGCCGAGATACGGATGCTCGCCTGGATGGGTGCGGATGCAGTCGGGATGAGCACGGTCTGCGAAGCCCAAGCGGCGCGAGCTGCTGGGATGCGGGTCGCGGCGATCTCGTGCATCACGAACCACGCGGCCGGGATCGCGACGCGACCGCTGTCGCACGCCGAAGTCCTCGAGAGGAGCGGCGCGGCCGCGGAGAGCTTCGCCCGGCTCCTGGAGCGAACCGTCCCTCTCGCATGCGAGGCATGGGGAGCGGGCTGATGGAGTCCGCATCCCTCCCGGCGGGGAGAGACCTCCACGAGCTCGCGCGCAAGATCGATCACACGCTCCTGCGGCCCGAGGCGACGGCGCTCGAGATCGATCAACTGTGCGCCGAAGCGCTGCACTACGGCTTCGCCTCCGTGAGCGTGCACGGGATCTGGGTGCGGCGGTGTGCCGAGCGACTCGTCCGCTCGCCCGTGGTCGTGTGCGCCGTCGTCGGTTTTCCGCACGGCGCGACGACGCCGGACACGAAGGTCTTCGAAGCCCGACGCGCGATCCAGGATGGAGCCCTGGAGATCGACATGGTCCTCGCCATCGGCTCGCTGAAGGGCCGTGACGACGCGTTCGTTCACGACGACATCGCGGGAGTCGTCGGGGCGTGTCACGGAAACGGCGCGAAGCTGAAAGTGATCCTCGAGACGGCGCTCCTCACCGAGGAGGAAAAAGTGCGCGCATGCGAGATCGCGAAGGCCGCTGGAGTGGACTTCGTCAAGACGTCGACCGGCTTCTCGAAGAGCGGCGCCACGCTCGCCGACGTCGCCTTGATGCGGCGCGTCGTCGGTCCGAACATGGGCGTCAAGGCCGCGGGCGGGATCCGCGACGAGGCCACCGCCCGCGCGATGCTCCGGGCCGGCGCGTCGCGGATCGGAACGTCGAACTCGGTGCGGATCGTCGGCGGCCGGACGGGCGGGACCGACTACTGAAGCTCGGGCCCGATCTCTCCGGCCATCAGCTGCGACGCGATCAGGAATTCGTCCGGTTCGACTTCTCCGTCGGCGACGAACAGCAGGACTTCGCGCCGCCGGACGTTCTCCCTGGACGCCGCCAGTTCGCAGACGCGCAGCACGTCGAGGACGCGGTCCTCGAGGCGCCGGCCGGCTGGCAGTTGGAGGGCGTACTCGATCATCCCCGACCGGACCGCCGGGAGATCGATCTCGGGCGGCTGGTCGGCGGGCAGGATCCGCAGTCGAACCTGGCTCTTCCCGATGACCATCGCGCGCTTCCCGACGAGGCCGCAGAGCCTCAGGCCGTCGTGGGCGCGCACCCGGAATTCTTCGACTCGCACCGAGCGCGACGACAGGTCCTGGCGCGGGGTGTAGAGCGCCGAAGGTCGAGCTAACCTCAATGCCTGCAATCGATTACGCCAATATTCCTGCTCGAGCAGCAGGGGGTGCGGCGGACGACGGCGCTGACTGGGCATGAGGCGACCCAGCCGGCCCCATCCGGCAACCGAACGACCGCCCTCCTCGATCCCCCCGCGAAATTCGGACTCTGCAAGGCCGAGGGCACTCTGCGACCGGTAAGCCAGTGGTAATTGGACCGGAGGTGCCCGCGTCGGATGGCCGCCCTGAAGTTCCTTTCCATATGATGCTCGCCCGCTGGGGAAGGCCCGCCCGGTACGGAGAGCGCCGGGCTCGCACCACGCCAGCGTCCCTCTCGGGATACCCACGTTTCCCTCGCGGCGCGGATCCCTCCGCTCCTCGGAACTCCATCCACAAGAAGACACGCATGCGCGCCATTGCGGGTTCGATCCTCGTCGGCCTGTGCGCCGGCTCCTGGGTGCTTCCGGCCCGGGCCGACGACAGTCGGCCGACTCTGTTCATCAAGGTCCAGCGCCTGATCCGCCGGCCGGGCGACGAGCTGCAGAACGCGGCCCTGATCGTTCGAGGCGGGAAGATCATCGCCGTGGGCACCGATCTCCAGAAGCCCGACGGTGCGCGGGAGATCGACGGCGCCGTCGCGTGCGCCGGGTTCATCGATGCGTGGGCGGCGGTCGGGATCGGGGCTGATTCGCTCCAAGATCCGGGCACGAGCGCGGCGACGCGAACCGTCGACGGCATCGACCCGTGGTCGAACGAACACATCCGGAGGGAGGTCCTCCGCGCCGGGGTCACCGTAGTCCGCGTCCAGGCGGGGCTCTCCTCCCGCGTCGGCGGCGTGGGCGCGATGCTCCGCGTCGCGCCTGGGCTTCCGACCGGACCGTCCGGAGAGGACGTCGTGCTCGCCGACTGCGACGTCTCCATGAGCATCGGCCTGGCCGTTCCCTCGAGCGATCAGGGCGAGAAGACGGATCCCTTCGAGCGCGTCGCCGACCTCGACCGGGTCGTCTCCGCGGTGGAGAGCGGCAAGGGGTACCTCATCGCGCGCACCGAGCACCGCTACGAGCTCGAGGAGTGGGAGAAGAAGATCTCCGAGAAGGAGACCGAGCTCACGAAGGACGCGAAGAAGGCCAAGAAGGACCGCGAGAAGGAGCAGAAGGACGCGACCGAGAAGGGCAAGCCGTTCCAGGAGAAGAAGTACAAGGAAGACAAGCGTCCGCAGCCTCCGCGATTCGACGAGGAGAACGAAGTCCTCGCGCGCGTCGCCGACGGGAGCATGCCCTTGCTCGTGCAGGCGAATCGTTCGGCGGAGATCCGCGGGCTCCTCAAGGGGACCTCCGGCTTCGATCGCCTGCGACTGATCCTCGCCAGCGGCGCGGACGCGCTCACCTGTGTGCAGGGACTCACCGAACGCGGCGTCGCCGTCCTGATCGCGCCCGTTCCTCGCGGAAGAGTCGCCACGGAGGACAGCAGCGAGGCGAGCTTGTCGCTGGCCGGCGACCTCGCGCGCGCGGGCGTCCAGATCCTTCTCGGAAGCGGAGGGATGAATCCCGGGTCGAGCCGGGACCTGCCGCTCCTCGCGCAGCTCGCGATCGGCAACGGACTGGACCGCGAGAAGGCCTTCGACGCGCTCACGCTCGGCGCGGCGGCGGCGTTCGACGTCGCGAATCGTCTGGGCAGCCTCGAGCCGGGCAAGGACGCGGAGATCCTCGTGCTCGACGGTGCTCCGCTCACGTCCACCGCGCAGGTCCGCTACGTCGTCTCGAGCGGCCGTCTGGTCCTCGAGCCGCAGAACTGAATCCGATGATCCGCCTCATCGCTCCGGCGCTCTGTTCTCTCGCGACCCACTCTTCGACCCCGCCCATTCCTTCGGATGCGCGGCCGGAAGCGCACGTCCTGGCCATCCAGGCCGATCGCGTGCTCCTCGGCGACGGTCAGGTTCTCGCGCCCGGCGTCATCCTCACGGAAGAAGGCCGGATCACCGCGATCGGGACCGATCTGCCGATCCCCGAAGGCGCGCTCCTCGTCGTGCACAAGGGGACGGCGAGCGCGGGCCTGATCGCGCTCCACTCCCACTCCGGGTCGCCCGGAGAGATGCGCGATTCGACGAGGACCGTTCTGCCCGAGGCTCACGTCGCGGCGGCGTTCGATCCCTCTCACGAGGACTTCGAGTCGGCGATGGAGGCGGGCATCACGAGCCTCGTCCTCACGCCGCTGCCGTTCTCTCTGTGCGGCGGAACGAGCGCCCTCGTGAAGACGTCGGGCGGGATCGTGCTGGAGAAGGAAGCGCAGCTCTCGCTCGGCTTCTCCGCGCAGTCTCTGCGCAACGACCGCGCGCCCACGAGCTTCGGCGGCGCGCTCGCCGAGCTCGAGCGTCGTCTCGTGCAGCCGGAGGGCGCCTTCGCGCTCGCGGCCAAGAAGAAGCTACCGATCCTCTTCGAGGCGTCGACCCGCGAAGACGTCCTGCGCGCGGTCGAGTTCGCTTCTCGACACGAGCTCAGCGGCTCGATCCACGGAGCGGCCTGGGCTGGAGAGCTCGCCGATGCGATCAAGTCCGCCGGCCTCTCCGTGATCTGCGGACCGTTTCAGGTCGGGGGGGCACGACGCGACCTCCTCGCGGTGATCGCGCTCGGCAAGGCGGAGATCCCGTTCGGCTTCGGAGTCGATGCGCCGTGGAACCATCCGGCGGCGCTGCGCACGAGCGCGGCGATGTGCGTCCGCGAGGGACTCGATCGCGCCACGGCCTGGCGCGCGCTGACGTCCGACGCGGCCCGGATCGTGGGGGCGCAGGACCGTGTGGGCGCGCTCGCGAAGGGGCTGGACGCCGACATCGTGCTCTGGAGCGGAGATCCCCTCGATCTCGCGAGCTCCGTCGATGCGGTCTACGTCGACGGCAAGCGCGCCTGGGAGAAGAAGCTGTGATCACCGTGCTCTCCATCCTCGCAGTACTTCCTCTGCTCGGTTCGCAGGAGCCGCAGCGGCGCTGGACGATCTTCGCCGACGAAATCTACACCTCGGCGGGGAAGACGATCGCGAACGGCGCCGTGGTCGTGAACGGCGGGACGATCGGGCTCGTCGGCGTCGGACGCGAAGAAGCTCCCGAGAAGGAGATGCTCAAGGTCCACGCGGTGACCGCGGGGCTCATCGATGCCAGCGTCCGGATCCACGCCGACGCAAAATCGGTGGAGCAATCGAGCGAGGTCGTACCGTCCATCCGAGTGGCGGATGGTCTCGATCCCTTCGCCATCGACTGGGATCGCGAGCTGCGCAGCGGCGTCACGACGGTCCTCGTCAGTCCGCCCGATCTCGACGTGATCGGCGGCCTCGGGGTCGTGCTGAAGACAGGCGGTCCCGACTCGATCCAGAAGCGCACCGTACGGGCGGACGCCGTTCTCCGCGGATCGATGGGGAGCCAGCCGAGCGCCGGGAACCATCCCGCGTTCGGACGGCCGACGGACTTCTACTCGAGACGCCCGACGACACGGATGGGCGTCGAGTGGGAATGGCGCAAGGCCTTCTACGACGCCGCGGCGAGCCGGAGCGACACCGCCCGCACCTTCGCCGGCAGCAACTTCGTGCTGCGCGCCCTCGGCGGCGACCTCACGCTCGCGATCCAAGCCTGGACGACGCAGGACATCCGCACCGCGGTGTTCCTCAAGGAAGAGCTCGAGCGCGAGCTCGGCGGTCATCCGCGCGTGATCCTCGACGCCGCCGCCGAGGCGTGGAAGGAACCCGACCTCCTCGTGCGCAGCAAGGTCGCCGTGGTCCTGCCGCCCTTCCCTCCGTCGGGCAGAACGGGCGAGGGCGCGTTCATGGCTTGGAACGTCGCGCGCCTCCTCCACGACGACGGCGTTCCGATCGCGCTGTCGAGCCACGGACTCCCCGGCATCGAGGATCGCCTGCCGATGCAGGCGGCCTACGCGATGCGCGGCGGGCTCTCCTTCGAAGCTGCGCTCGACGCCGTCACGCTCGCGCCGGCGCGGATGCTCGGCGTGGAGAATCGCGTCGGCAGCATCGAAGCGGGCAAGGACGCCGACCTCGTGCTCTGGAGCGGAACGCCGTTCGAGCCCGGATCGCGCGTCGTCGGCGTGATCCTCGACGGCGTCCTCAAGGTGGATCCCCGTGTCCAGGAATGACCCGCAGCGCGCGCCCCACCGACTTCAAGCCAAGAGAACGATCGAGTACCGGAGTCCATCCATGCTGATTCGCAAAGCCCTGTTCCTGCTAGCTCCTGCAGTTTCGATCGGTCTATCCGCGCCCGCGTCCGCGCTCTCATTCGGCGGCGGCAAGATCGCGATCAAGGTCGGGAGGATCATCACGCAGGCCGGCCCCGACATCGTGAACGGCGTCATCGTCATCGAGGACGGCCGGATCAAGTCGGTCGGGCCCGACACGAAGGCGGCCTGGGACGTCGAAGTGCTCGACAAGCCCGAGCTCGTCGCCTTCCCCGGCTACGTCGAGGCGCACACGACGCGCGGCATGGACCGGCCGAACGAGAACATCGACGTGGCGCCGTTTCTCGACGTGCGCGACTCGATCGACCCGATCAGCTTCTTCTTCGAGGACTGCCTGCGCTCGGGGATCCTGACGATCAACGTCCAGCAGGGCCCGCCGGCCGCGTTCAGCGGAGGCTGCGTGATCGGAGCGCAGGGGCTCATCGTGAAGCCGGTCGGACTGACGATCGAACAGATGCTCGAGAAGACCGACGCGGGCATCAAGCTCTCGGCCGCTCCCAAGGGAGGCAAGTCCCGCGCGACGCAGGCGCAGGCGCTGCGCAAGGCGTTCACGGACCTGCGCCTGTACCTCGAGAAGCTCGTCCAGGACAAGAAGGACGGCAAGGACACCGCGCGGCGCGAGGCGCTCTACCAGGGACGCGATCTCGAGAAGGAAGAGAACAAGAAGGGGCGCGCGATGGAGAGCGCCGCGAACTGGAAGGTGAAGGACCTCGAGACGATTCCGCGCGGCGAGGTCGACGACAAGCAGGAACCGCTCCTGCGCCTCGTCGAAGGCAAGATCCCGGCCTTCTTCTACTGCGACGCGGCCGCGGCCGTCCCGCTCGCGCTCGCCGTCGCGCGCGAAAACGGGTTCCTCGCGCGAACGACGCTCGTCCTCGACGGCGACTCCTGGAAAGCCGCGGACCTCATCGCCGAAGCGGGCGTGCCCGTCGTCCTGGGAGCGAACCTCGTCCACGTCGAACGCGATCCGGTCACCGGCAAGGAGATCGAGACCTTCGTTCCCGGCGTCTTCAAGAAGAAGAAGATCCGCTTCGCGCTCCAGTCCCTCAATCCGCAGGGCCAATCCCTTTGGTACCAAGCCGCTGTGTGCGTCGGGTACGGGATCGATCGCAAGGAAGCCTTGGATGCCGTGACGCGGACACCCGCGGACATCCTCCATCTCGGCGACCGCGTCGGAAGCCTCGAGCCCGGCAAGGACGGCAACGTGCTGCTGCTCTCGGGCGATCCGCTCTCGGCGACGACGACCGTGCAGTACGTCGTCCTCGACGGGAACCTCGTCTACGACCGCAGCAAGGACGTGCGCGTCAAGCACATCCTCGAAGGCATCGAGCAGGAGAACGCCGGCCCCGGCGGCGCGGACGCGCAAGCGAAGCCCAAGGACGACGACGAGAAGGAAGTCCCTGCCGACAAGGGCGAGAAGAAGAAGGACGCCGGCGAGAAGAAGAGCGGCGACAAGGACAAGCCCAAGGACCCCAAGGACAAGGGCTAGCCCAGGAATCCGTACGGGAAGGACAACGATGATCCTCGCGCTGCTCGCCTCCGTTCCGGCCTCGTCTCCTGCTCCGTGTGCGGGTGAGCTGATCGCTCTCCGCGCCGGGACGATCTACGCGGTCGAAAACGATCTCGTGATCGAAGGCGGCGGCGTCGTCCTCCTCCAGGACGGTCGCATCGTCTCGGTCGGCAAGGATCTCGAGATCCCTGCGGGCGCTCGCGTCGTCGACTACGGTCCCGACTCCGTATTGGCTCCAGGTCTCGTCGCGGCCGACAGCACATTCGGTTCGTTGCGTGCCTCGGAGCGGACCGCGGACCTCACGGTCCTCGGGATCGACGGCTACGACTCCTACGCCTCCTACGTCTTCGCGCTCCAGGAAGGCGTGACGAGCGCCTACCTTCCGCCCGCGCGAGGGCGACTGATCGCCGGACAAGGCGCGGTCGTGAAGCTCGGAGGACACGGCGGTGCTCGAGGCGACGAGCGCGTGCTCAGTCGGAGCGCCGCGATCCACGGAGCCGTCAGCGCGGAAGCTCGCGCGACGCCGGGCTACTGGCAGCCGCCGATCCCGGCGACCGTCGACGTCGGCATGGGTTTCGAGCAGCCGCAGCTTCCGCGCTCGCTGATGGGCGCGATCGTGGGGCTTCAGGAAGTGCTCTCGCTCTCGCAGGGCGGCGAAGACCGCTGGGGATACGGGCCCGGACTCGGGGCGAGTCTCCGCGAGCTCATCGCTGCGAAGCGTCCCTGGCGCATGGCCGCCGTGAGCGAGCCCGAGATCCGCGCACTGCTCGAGTTCTTCGAAGGGAAGGGCATGCCGCTCATCGTCGACGGAGTCGGCGGCGCGGAAGTCTCGGAGTCCCTCGCCGCCGCGATCGCCAAGTCGGGCGCGAGCGTGATCGTCGACGCGCCGTTCGATCCCAATCGTCTCGGTCGGGACCTCGGGAGGGATCGCACCGTCCGTTCTCCGCGCTTCGACGTCGCCGCCGCCCTCGACCGCGCCCACGTCAAGTTCGCGATCGCCCCGTCGAACCAGACCTCCGCCAGCGAGCTGCGCTTCGCCGCGGAGTTGGCTTCGCGCGGCGGGCTCGCGCGGAAGGACGGGCTGCGGGCGGTGACGCTCTCGGCGGCCGAGATCCTGGGCGTCGCCGACCGCGTCGGCAGCCTCGCGCCGGGTAAGGACGCCGACTTCGCGATCTTCAACGGCCACCCCCTCGAGCCCGGCGCGAGCGTCCTCGCGACGTGGGTCGACGGCGAACTCGCCTACAAGCGCGGCCACGGCGCCGCCGTGGTCCTCTGCGTCGACGAAGTCCATACGGGAGATGGAGAGGTGCTCCGACCCGGCGAGATCCTGATGCAGGACGGGCGGATCGCCGAAGTCGGTCTCCGCGTCGGTCGGCCGGCCGGCGCGACGATCGTGCACGGCAAGGCGGCGATGCCGGGGATGATCGACGCCCTCGGACACCTCGGGCTCGAAGGCTCGACGCACGTGCCGGCGACCCGCTTCGATCTCGCGCGGATCGTCGATCCGGGTGACGTCTCCGCGCGCCGCGTGGCCGCCGCCGGCGTCACGACGGTCGTGCTCTCGCCGCGCGGCGCGAACCGCACCGGCGCTCCGATCCTCGCCTACAAGCCCGCCGGGAACGATCTCGACAAGATGATCGTGCGCGACCCGACCGCGCTGCGCTTCCAGTGGACGGAGAAGAACCGGCTCGAGTCCGGCAAGTCCATGCGCGAGGTCCTCGAGAAGGCGACCGAGTACTCGAGGAAGTGGGACGAGTACGAGAAGAAATTGGCCGCCTGGACGCCGCCCAAGGAAGGCAAGGAAGGCGCGGAGGCGAAGGCCGACGAGAAGAAGGAAGGTGACAAGGCAGGCTCCGATGAAGCCAAGGGAGACAAGAAGGACTCCGCCGGAGATTCCAAGCCCGAGGGCGGCAAGGACGAGAAGGCCGCCGAGAAGAGCACGGAGAAAAGCGGCGAGAAGAAAGCCTCGGGCAAGAAGGGCGAGAAGGATGCGCCCAAGCCGATCACCGGCGCCTGGGAAGGCCAAGTCGTCGTGCCCCCGTTCGAGAAGACGCGCCTGCGCCTCTACGTGCTCGACGAGGAGGGTCACGTCTCCGGCTCCCTGCGCTGTAGCTCGCTCTCCGAATCGCTCATCCAAGTCTCCGGCGAGCGCAAGGAGAAGAGGGTCGAGCTCTCCGGCGAAGCCGATCGCGGAAAGGTCTCCGTCACCCTCGAAGCGAAGGACGGCAAGCTCGTCGGGAAGCTCACACAGGGAGTGGCGAGCGCCGACGTCGAGCTCGCCGAGACCTCGACGGAATACGAGGTCGCCAAGCGCGCGGAGCGGCGCAAGCCGAAGGAGGCCCCCGAGAAGAAGGAGATCAAGGGCCAGTCGCGCGCGCCGAGCGCCGATCCCGAGCTCGAGCCGCTGCGCCACGCGATGAAGGGTCAAGGCGCTGTCGTCGTCGGCGTCGATCGCGAGGACGAGATCCTCGACTGCGTCGCCGCCTGCGAGAAGGCCGGGATCCGGCCGATCCTACTCGGCGCGAAGGACGCCTGGAAGGTCGTCGAGAAGATCCGCGGTCGCGTCGCGGGAGTCCTGCTCGGCGAGCAGATCACGTGGATCGAACCGAAGACCGGCGCGCAAAAACGCAACCGCTACGCCGAGATGGCGGAAGCGCAGATCCCGATCGCCTTCCACAGCGGCGCCGAAGACGGCGCGAGCGATCTCCCGGCGATGGCGGCCTACGCCGTCTCGCAGGGCATGAGCGCCGAGGCCGCGCTCCGCGCGCTGACCTCCGACGCAGCGCGGATGTTCGCGATCGAGCACCGCGTCGGCCTCCTCGCTCCCGGCCTCGACGCGGACGTCGCTCTGCTCGACGGCAGCCCGCTCGATGTGTCGACGCGCGTCGTGCGCGTCTGGGTCGGCGGCGAGGAAGTGCGTTGAGCCTCGGCCCGAGGATTCTGGCCGCGGCGGCGGCACTACTCGCGACCTTCCCGCTGACGGGCTGCGGTCGAGGGAAGACGGAGCAGCCGGCGCCCACGGCGGGAGCCCCGGCCCCGGAAGCCGCGCGCGCGGCGCGTCGGCGCGGCAAGAGCTTCGCCATGCGCGCGGCCAAGGCGGTCGTCGTCGGCACGGAGGGACGGGAGGTCGTCGACGACGCGGTCGTCATCGTCCGCGACGGGAAGATCGAGCGCATCGGCGCGGCGCGCGAGGTCGAGATCCCGAAGGACCTGGAAGTCGTCGACTGCGGCCGCAGCTGGGTCTGCCCGGGCTTCGTCGACCTGCACTGCCACATCGCGGGCAAGAGCTTCCTGATCAACGACATCAACGACATGGTCTACATGACGAACCCGGAGCTGCGCGTGAGCTCCGCGGTCGAACCCAAGAATCCGAATCTCGAACGCGGACTCGCGGGCGGCGTGACGAGCGTGCTCTTCATCCCGGGCTCGGGCACGAACATGGGCGGCCAAGGCGTGCTGCTGAAGACCGGCCTGTCGACCTACGAAGAGATGGAGATCCGCAATCCCGGCTCGCTCAAGCTCGCGCAGGCCGGCAACCCCGAGCGCTGGTCGATCGGCGTCGGCCGTTCCCTGATGAACTGGAACACGCGCAACACGCTGCGCCGCGGTCTCGCCTACGCGCGACGCTACGTCGAGGAGAAGAAGCACGCGGAAGCGAAGGCCGAGCGGAACATCCAGGGGGACGCCTTCCCGCCGCTCCTCGAGAAGAAGACGCAGATCTCGACGCACACGCAGATGTACCAGGTCGTGCTGATGACGTTGACGATGGTGCGCCAGGAGTTCGGTCTCGACGTCTACATCGACCACGGCGAGTTCGCGGGGATGCGCGCGGCGCCGCTCGCTCAAGAGCTCGGCGTCCAGGCGATCATCGGTCCGCGCGAGGTCGACGGAACGATCGTCCCGCTCTGTCCGGGCACGGACGGCAAGTTCGTCGGCATCGCCGCGGGCTACCAGCAAGCGGGACACAAGATGATCGGCTTCAACACGGACTCGCCGATCATCCCCGAGGAGGAGCTGCCGGTGCAGGCGACCGTCAGCGTGCACTACGGCTTCGACGATGCGCAGATGGATTCGGTCCGCGGCCTCACGATCGTCCCGGCGATGACCGCGGGGATCGCCGGCCGAGTCGGGAGCCTCGCGCCGGGGAAGGACGCCGACATCCTGGTCGTCACCGGCGACCCGATCGATCCGCGCAACTTCGTCGAGCGGGTGTTCATCGAGGGCGAACGCGTGTACGACGAAGCCCGCGACGGAAGGAGGTGGTAGCCGTGCGCGCAGCGAACCTCCTCACCACCATCATCATCGTCGCGCTGGGCAGCGCTCCGGGGCGCGGCCAGTCGAAGCCGCCGCGCGCGCCCGCGGCCGGCGAAACCGGGGGCGTCGGGCTCGCGCTCGTCGCGAAGAAGGCCCTGACCGTCCCGCCCGAGGGGCCGCAGTTCATCGACAACGCTGTCCTGCTCGTCAAGGACGGCCGGATCGAGGCGGTCGGGTCGCGCGCGGACACGCCCATCCCGGCCGGCTACCAGGTCGTCGATCTCGGCAGTCGCTGGATCATGCCCGGCATGATCGACCTCCACAGCCACGTGGCGGGGACCTTCGACATCAACGACATGGTCTACCTGTGCAATCCGGGGCTGCGCGTGTCGTGCTCCGTGATCCCGGCGAACCCCCGCTTCAGGCTCGCCCTCGCNNNAACATGAGCGGACAGGGCGTCCTCGTGAAGACCGGCCTCGATCGCTACGAGGACGCGGTCGTGCGCAACCCCGGCTCGCTGAAGATCGCGCAGGCGGGCAATCCCGAAGGCTGGACCGTCGGCGTCGGACGCTCGTTCATGAACTTCGATCTGCGCGAGGTGCTGCGGCGCGGCAAGGCCTACGCGGAGCGCTGGAAGGCGTACGAGGAGAAGAACGGGCCCGACGCGAAGAAAACCGCGGACACGCCCGAGAAGAACTTCGACCTCGAGATCTTCCGCGCGCTCCTCGACAAGAAGGCGCAGATCTCCACCCACACGCAGATTTTCCAGGTCGTGCTGATGACCCTGACGATGCTGCGCCAGGAGTTCGGCTTCGACGTCTTCATCGACCACGGCGAGATGGCCGGCTACAAGCTCGCCGCCATGGCTCGCGACCTCGGCGTACCCGTGATCAGCGGTCCGCGGGAGGTCGAAGTCCCGACGCGCCAGTTCATCAGCTGGACCGGTAGCAACCCCGAGGCGATCCTCGGCATCGCCGCGGAATACCAGAAGGGCGGCGTGAAGATGCTCGGGTTCAACACCGACGCTCCCGTCGTGCCCGCGGAGGAGCTGCCCATCCAGGCGACCGTGAGCGTGCACTACGGGCTCGACGATTCGCAGGCGGAGTCGGTCCGAGGTCTGACGATCGTCCCGGCGCTGACGGCGGGCATCGCGAACCGGGTCGGCAGCCTCGAGGTCGGCAAGGACGCGGACATCCTGGTCGTCACGGGAGATCCGATCGACCCGCGCAACACGGTCGAGAAGGTCTACGTCGACGGACGCGCCGTGTACGACATCGCCAAGGAGAAGCGCCGGTGGTGATGCGGTTCCTCGCGATCGTCGTGCTGCTCGCGGCGTGCTCTTCCGCGGGGCGGAAGAATTCGCTCGCGGCCTTGCCCGCCGGCGAGGAAGGCATCGCCGTCCTGTGCGGCAAGGTGCTGACCGTCGACGACCACGACGAGATCTTCAGCCCGGGGATGATCCTCGTGCGCGGCGGGAAGATCGCCTACGTGGGCGAGCGCCGGCCGATCCCCGCGGGCTACCGCGAGATGGATCTGGGCGACGCCTGGGCGACGCCGGGGATGGTCGAGCTCCACTCCCACATCCAGACCGGCGGATGGGGCGACATCAACGACATGGTGATCCCCGTCAACCCGGAGCTGCGCGCCTCGGCCGGACTGCGGCCGGCGAATCCGTTGATCAAGCGCGCCTGCGCGGGCGGCGTCACGACGCTCTTCGGCATCCCCGGCAGCGGCACGAGCAACAGCGGCTTCGGCGTCATCTACAAGGCGAAGACGCGCGGCGGATACAGCGACGTCGTGGTCCGCGATCCGGGCGGAATGAAGATCGCGCAGTCCTACAACCCCGAGCGCGGCTCCGGCGACCTCGGGCTCACGCGCGCGGGGCTGTGGTACATCCTGGAAGATCTGAATCACAAGGCGATCGGGGCGATGCGGGAGAAGAGCTCCAACCCGGCGCTCGCGAACCTCGTGAAGATCCACGAGAAAAAACTGCCCGTGCTCATCCACTGCGCCGGCAGCGACGGCTTCCCCGCCGCGGCGCGCATGTGGAAGGTCGAGTACGACACGCGCTGCGTGCTCTCCCACGGCTGCTTCGACGCGCACGCGACCGCACCGTGGATCGTCGCGACCGGCGCGCCGATCAACGCCGGCCCGCGCACGATGGACTACTTCACGACGCACAACGGGGCGATCACGGGCACGGTCGAGAAGTACCTCGAGGCCGGATCGAAGAACATCTCGCTGAACACCGACTCGCCGGTCATCCCCCAGGAAGAGCTCTTCCTCCAGGGAACGATCTCGGCCCGTCTCGGCGCCGACGCCTACACGATGCTGCGAGCCTGCACGATCCATCCGGCGCGGGTGTTCGGGATCGACGACCGCGTCGGCAGCCTCGAACCCGGCAAGGACGCCGACATCGTCATCCGCACCGGCGATCCCCTCGATCCGCGCGCGCGCATCGAGCTGGTCCTGATCGACGGCGCGGTCGAGTACGACGCCACCCAAGGGCAATGGTTCTGAATCCAGCGATGCGGAAACGAAGATGAACCTCTCCATCCTCCTCCTCGCCCCTCTCGCGATCCCCGGCCCGAATCCTGCGCGCGTGATCGGCGCAGCGGCGCCGAGCGCGGGCGGCGCGCTCGCCATCCGCGTCGGCCGAGCCGAGACCGCGACGAAGGGCACGATCGAGCACGCCGTGATCCTGGTCGAAGACGGGAAGATCGCGACGATCGGCGAGGACTTGGCCGTCGAACGCGGCATCCCGATCATCGACAAGCCCGGTTGGGTCGCGATCCCCGGCCTCGTCGACGCCTACTCGCGACTCGGTCTCGACGGGGAGGGCGGTGAAGACAACAGCCCCGAGGTCCACGCCGCGGCCGAGCTCTACTCCGGCGCCGAGGAATATCCGGACGTCCTGAAGTACGGCGTGACGACGCTCGGTCTCTACCCGGCCGGCAACGCGATCCCCGGCCAGGCGGTCGCCGTGAGACCGACGGGCAAGACACCGGAGGACATGAAGGTCCAGGATCCGGCCTACCTGAAGATCATCGTGCGCGCGACGTCGAGCTCGAAGAAGCTCCTGAAGGAAGGCTTCCGCAAGTCGGACGACTACGTCGAGAAGGAGAAGAAGGCGCGCGAGAAGTGGGACAAGGATCAGGAGGCGAAGAAGAAGAAGGCGCCGGCGAAGAAGGACGAGAAGGCCGACGAGAAGAAGACCGACGACAAGAAGGACGAGAAGAAGGACGACACGAAGGAGGAAGGCAAGTCCGACGCGAAGGACGAGAAGCCGGCAGCCAAGGACGACGTCTTCGTCCCGCCCGTCCCCGATCCGAAGGTCAAGCCCTTCCTCGATCTCCGCGCGGGCAAGCTGCACGCGCTCTTCAGCGTCTCGAGCGCCGCCGAATACCTGCACCTGATCGACGCGCTCGGGAAGGAGAAGCTCACCTTCGACCTCCGCATCCCGCTGTCGCGCGAGTGCGACATCTTCTACGTCGAGGACAAGAAGACCTACGAGCTCGACGTCGACGGCATCGGCGACAGGAAGTGCCGCGTCGTCCTGGAGCCTTTGCTCACTCTCCAGCCTGGGACCATGCGGCAGCGCAACCTCGCGATGGAGCTCAGCCACGCCGGGGCGAAAGTCGTGTTCATCCCGCGCAACGACACGCTCCCCGATCTCCGGGACTGGCTGCCGAACGTCGGCGAAATGGTGGGCGCCGGCTTCGATCGAGCCGCCGCTCTTCGCGCCGTCACGAGCGAGCCCGCCGCGATGCTCGGCCTCGAGGCGCGCCTGGGCAGTCTCGAGAAGGGCAAGGACGCGAACATGGTCTTCCTCTCGGGCAATCCCTTCGAGCCCACGAGCCGCATCCAAGCCGTCATGCTCGAAGGACGGTTCGTGTACGGGGAGGTGAAGCCGTGATCGGTCGCGTCGCAACCCGGAATCGAAAGATGAACTGGAACGGACTGCTCCTCGTCGCCGCCGCCGTGCTCGGACTGCGCACCGAATCGCTGGCTTCTCCCGTCCAAGAGCCGGAGTCCGGCGGCGAGAGCTCGGCCGGCGCGAAGAAGGACGAGAAGCCCGAGAAGGTCGAGGATCGCTGGTACGCCGTCGTCGGCGGCGAGGTCCACACGGGCACCGGGGCGGTCCTCCGCGGCGCCACCGTCCTCGCGAAGAACGGCAAGATCACCGCGATCGGCTACGACCTCGACATCCCGCCCGAAGCGAAGAAGCTCGACGCGTCGCGGTTCGTCGTCTACCCCGGGATCGTCGCGATCTCCTCGCAGGGTCTCGTCGGAAACTCGGGAAGCGACTTCGAGGACACGATCGATCCGTTCAACTCGAGGATGATCCTCGGGCTGTCCTCCGGGATCACGACGTCCGGCGTCGCGGGGACCGCGGTCAAGCTCAAGCGCTTCAGCGTCAAGGACCCCGTGGTCCGCGAGAAGCTCTACACGACGCTCTCCTGGAGCGATCGCAATCCTTCCGGCAAGCGTGCGCTCCGCGAGAAGTTCCAGAAGGCGGCCGACTACCTGCGCCAATTCCGCGACTGGGAGGAGAAGGTCAAGAAGGACAAGGAGCTCAAGGAGCCGGCGAAGAAGGACATCGATTCGAGTGTCCTCACCGTCCTCAAGGGCGAGACGATGGCGAAGTTCACCGCCAACGACCGCGACGACATCCTCGGCATCGCGCGCCTCGCGCAGGAGTTCGGCTTCCGCCCGATCGTCGAGGGCTGCATGGAGGGCTGGACCGTCGCCGGCGAGCTCGGCCGGGCGGGCGCCTTCGCCATCGTGACGCCGCGCGACCGGCGCGCCAAGGACGAGCAGCTCGCCGCCGAGGGCGGTTCGAACATCAAGAACGCCGCGATCCTCCACCAAGCCGGAGTGCAGATCGCCGTGACCCCCGCCTCCGAAGGCGTGGACCTCGGCGGACTCGTCGGTCGCGACATCGTGGCGATCGCGATCGAAGCCGACTTCGCGGTCCGCGGGGGCCTGTCCGAGGATGCGGCGCTCGCGTCGATCACGATCGTCCCGGCGCGCATCATGGGGATCTCGCATCGCGTCGGATCGCTCGAGGTCGGCAAGGACTGCGACCTGATCGTCACGGACGGCGATCTGCTCCACTACAAGACCTTCGTCCAGTTCGCGGTCGTCGACGGGAAACTCGCCTACGACAAGGAGAAGGAGCTCTTCTTCGCCCACATCCGTCCGCGGCCGGTCGTCGCGCCGGCCGAGAAGAAGATCGACAAGGGCGAGACTCCGGCCGTCCCCGCCGAGGAGAAGGCGGGCGAGGCGAAGCCCAAGGAAGGCGAGAAGGAAGACGGCGCGAAGGACGAACCCAAGAAGAAGGACGAGAAGAAAGAAGAGAAGAAGGACGGTCAGGAGAGCGGGGAGGGTGGCGGTCAGCGGTGAAGGCGAGTCGGGTCCGCGCGAGAACCCCGCGGTCCGTTGGAAGTTTCGGCTCCTCGCGCTCTCGATCGGAGTGGCGATCGCAGGCATTCTCGCGGCGATCTTCTGGCCGCGGCCTCGTCCCGAACCGCCCCCAGTCCAGCTCCTCGTCTCCTTCGCGTCCGCATGGAATCCGGCTACGGCCCCTCCGGGCCGCCGTCACCTGCCTCGGTTCCCGATCCCCGAGCGAGCGGTCCGCGAGCTGTTCCCGATCGAACCGGGCAAACAGCTCTGGGACGAGCTGACCTACATACGACGCCCCGGAAACGAGGACTTCCCGATGAGAGTTCCCGAGCACTCGGGGGGCAGAGTCCGGATCCGCACGAACTCTTTCGGGATGCGCGAGAGCAGCGAGCCTCAGGCGACGAAACCGGATCTGCGGATCCTCGTGACCGGGGATTCTCACACCGAGGGGGTCTGCAACAACGTCGAGTCCTTTCCCCACGTGCTTAGGCGGACGCTCCTGGAGCACCACCCCGGAAAAGTGATCGAGTCCCTCAACGCCGGCAAGGGCAGCTTCACTTTCTACA
>WNFM01019826.1_pt1 | contig 19822 bp, 18 predicted proteins | sample 5400271 | NCBI WGS metagenome assembly WNFM01 (sample SAMN13153352, study PRJNA577476) | soil metagenome | isolation source: 60 cm saprolite on Douglas fir-dominated hillslope | place: USA:California | collected 2013-09-17
TTATTCCGACGTCATCGATGCGGCGGGACGATGACGATCGCGTAGCGCTGCGGGATTCCAGCCACGCGAATGAAATTGCGCACAATCTCCGTCTCGATCGGCTTCGCATCCGGAGCACGCCATGACATCTTTAGCCGACAGCTCTTATCCTCGACCAAGCACAGCAACACAAATCCGTGTCGCACGATGTCTGCCTCGGTTGGCTGCGGTAACGCCGTTAAGGCGCGCGGCCGGTCGGCCGCGTAGGCGATAACCCCATAAGCGAGATCAGCATCACCGCCAACAAAACGTAGCGGTTGTGGCGTCGTCAGGTGCCAAAGCCGCTCGACCTCGTTCGCCAGCAGTCGTGTCTGCGCGGCAGCTGGCGCGGGGCCGGAGAATTGCACCATAATGGCGATCGCCGGCGATGCGATTAGCATAACGACCGGCAATAGCGCCGCTCCGAACAGAATGCGCCGCGCATCGAGCCCACGCACCGTTATCGACGTCGATGACAACAGCACGACCGGAAATAATGAGAAGACCGGCATCGACCACAGCGAATTAATCTCGGCTCGGCCCGCCACCGCTCCGACGACCGGCAGCAATAGCGGGGCCCAGAATACGGTCGCAGCTACCCGCCGTTCATTTTCGCGTGGCCAGATGATGTCGGCGAGCATTTTTGCATTCGGCCGCGCAGTCGCCAGGACGATGATTATCGGGACTGCCGCATAGCCGCATACACCCCCGAGATACCCCAGCGCGCTGACGAACGCGCCAGTGAGCGACTTGTCGCCATGCACAATTAGCGCATAGGTGAATGGCTCAAACTTAGAATCAAGGAGCCAGATGAGGTGCGGCAACATCGTAAACAATCCGGCCGCAACGGTGATCCACGGCGCCGTCGAGCGCAGATATTGAACCCGATGTCTGTCGGCCAGCGGGGCCAAGGCCAACCCCGCAATCAAAAAGACCGACCAGTATTTTCCCAACATGGATCCGGCGGCGGCAATGCCGGCGAGTGCGGCATAAATTGCGCCGCGAGACCGGATCGAACGCAAGAAAAAAAATGTCGTTGCCGCCCATAACGGCAACAGCACCGTATTCACATTGAACTTCAGCGCATGGAAATTGAAGAAAGGCACAAAGGTCAGCAACGCGAGGCCAAAGATGCGCTTCTCAATATCGAGATAGTCCGCCGATATTCGCCAGATGATCCACAATGTGATCCCCGGCATAAGCATTGCCAACAAATAGTAAGACCACTCGGCGAGCGGAAATACCGAAAACCAAAGCCATACCAGCCACGCGGCGAAGGGCGGATGCTTGAGATAACCAAGGCTAAGGTCGCGCGACCAGGCGACAATCTCGGTCATATCAGGATGCAGGCCCTGACTACTCTTGGCGATGGTGCCATAGACGGTCCACAGCAACACATAGACCAAGAGCGACGCGAGGACCGTGCGCTCGCGGCGCGCCGGATCGACGATCGCGTCGTGCCAGCGACTGACCAATCGGCTGGCGGCATAAAATGGTGCAGAAAGTTGCATGCGCGGCTCCTATCGCATGCGTAGCGATATTCGTCCATCTTGCACCGAATAACGCCCGGCTCGGCTTGAAGCTTGGAACCGCGGGTGTTATCTCGCCGCCATGACGGCGTCTCCGATCCAAAATATCCGCAACTTCTCCATCGTCGCACATATCGACCACGGCAAATCTACGCTCGCCGACCGGCTGATCCAGCTGACGGGCGGGTTGGAAGAGCGTGAGATGAAGGAACAGGTGCTCGATTCCATGGACATCGAGCGTGAACGCGGAATCACCATCAAAGCGCAGACCGTGCGGCTCAACTACAAAGCGCGCGACGGCAAAAGCTACATACTCAACCTCATCGACACGCCTGGCCATGTCGACTTCGCTTACGAGGTCAACCGTTCGCTCGCCGCTTGCGAAGGCTCTCTCCTCGTCGTTGACGCAAGCCAGGGTGTCGAAGCGCAAACGCTGGCGAATGTCTATCAGGCGATCGATAACGGCCACGAAATCGTCCCGGTGCTCAATAAAGTCGACCTGCCCGCCGCCGAGCCGGCGAAAGTGAAACAGCAGATCGAGGATGTAATCGGCCTCGACGCCAGCAACGCAATCGAGATTTCCGCCAAGACCGGACTGAATGTTCCGGAAGTGCTGGAGGCGATCGTCACCCGCCTGCCACCCCCCAAAGGCGACCGCGAAGCGCCGCTGAAAGCATTGCTGGTCGACAGTTGGTACGACCTCTACCTCGGCGTCGTCGTGCTGGTACGCATCGTCGACGGCGTCCTGAAGAAGGGCCAGCGCATCCGCATGATGGGCACCAATTCTGCCCACGATGTGGATCGCACCGGCGTGTTCACGCCAAAACTCACGCCAGTGGATGAGCTCGGCCCGGGCGAGATCGGCATGCTTACCGGCTCGATCAAGGAAGTGGCCGACACCCGCGTGGGCGACACTATCACCGACGACCGCAATCCGGTGGAGAAGCCTCTGCCCGGCTTTCGCCCGGCGATCCCCGTTGTGTTCTGCGGACTGTTCCCGGTTGATGCCGCACAGTTCGAGGAATTGCGCGCGGCCATGGGCCGGCTGCGTCTCAACGATGCGAGCTTCACTTACGAGATGGAAACCTCAGCTGCGCTCGGCTTTGGTTTCCGCTGCGGCTTCCTCGGGCTGTTGCATCTGGAGATCATCCAGGAGCGTCTGTCGCGGGAGTTCAATCTCGATCTGATCGCGACTGCCCCGTCGGTGATCTACAAGATCAAGCTGACCACCGGAAGCGCGCTCGAAATTCATAATCCGGTCGATATGCCGGAGCCAAACCACATCGAAGAGATGCAGGAGCCGTGGATCGAGGCGACTATCCTGACGCCGGATGAATATCTGGGCTCGGTGCTTAAGCTCTGCCAGGACCGCCGCGGCGAGCAAAAAGAGCTCACCTACGTCGGCAATCGTGCGATGGTGAAATACGACCTTCCGCTCAACGAGGTGGTGTTCGATTTTTACGACCGGCTAAAGTCGGTGTCGCGCGGTTACGCTTCGTTCGACTATCACCTCACTGATTACAAACCGGCCGACCTGGTGAAGTTGCAGATGCTGGTCAATGGCGAGCCGGTCGATGCGCTGGCCATGCTTGTTCATCGCACGCGTGCCGAGAGCCGGGGCCGTGCCATGGCCGAAAAGCTCAAGGAGCTGATCCCGCCGCACATGTTCCAGGTTCCAATCCAGGCGGCAATCGGCGGCAAGATCATTGCCCGCGAAACCGTGCGCGCCTTCCGCAAGGACGTCACCGCGAAATGCTATGGCGGCGATGCCACACGCAAGCGCAAGCTTCTCGACAAGCAGAAGGAAGGCAAGAAACGCATGCGGCAATTCGGAAAAGTCGATATTCCGCAGGAAGCCTTCATCGCGGCGCTCAAGGTGGACGTCTAGCGCGCAAGCGGGCCCAGCGCCGCGACCGTATTTTTGCCTGGGATGTGCTAATATACAGTCGCTGACAGGCGAAGTCGGAACGGAACCGCTGCACCGGAGACGTGATGTTCGCTCGGACAATGACCTTATTCGCCTTGTTCGTCGTCGCGTCGGGTGCAATCACCGCGGCTGACCGCATTGCCTTTGCAGAGACGCCCGCGACTGTAGCGCCCTCGCCCCTTCCGGCACCAAAACCTGCGACCACGGAAGCGGCAAGAGAGAAAACCTTGCCTGCCAAGGAGTTGTTCGGCGCCAAGCAACTGCCGTCGATCGGCAAAGCCGTGGCGATCGGCTACTACCCGCGCGGTTGTCTTGCCGGTGGTGTCGAGCTGCCGGTCAACGGATCGACCTGGCAAGTGATGCGGCTGTCGCGCAACCGCAATTGGGGCCATCCGGAGTTGGTCAAATTCCTCGAACGATTTGCCCCGCTTGCAGCCAAGGCGACCGGCTGGAAGGGAATTCTGGTCGGCGATATGGCGCAGCCACGTGGCGGCCCGCTGGCGTTTGGACATTTGAGCCATCAGATCGGGCTCGATGTCGACATCTGGTTTATGCCAATGCCAGATCGCGTGTTGGGCAAAGACGAGCGCGAAAATATCTCGGCGACGAATCTCGTCTCCGACGACTGGAAGCATCTCAATCCGCAAACCTGGACCCCTCAGCACATTGCCTTCATCAAGACCGCCGCGCAGCAACCCGAGGTCGAGCGCGTGCTGGTAAACGCGGCAATCAAGAAGGAATTATGCCGCGTCGAGGACAAGGCACACGACAGCTGGATGGCCAAGGTGCGCCCGTGGTACGGCCACCATGACCACATCCATGTGCGGTTGAAATGTCCGGCCGATTCGCCGAACTGCCGCGCGCAACCGCCAGTACAAGGCGGCGATGGCTGTAGCGCAAAAGAGCTCGACTATTGGTTCTCTGACAAGGTGTTGAATGCGACGAAAGCCAAGCCATCCAAACCGCCAAAGCCGGTGATGCTCTCCGACTTGCCGCCCGCCTGTAAAACCGTGCTCGAAGCACCCGACAATTCAGCCAGTGTAGCCAACGACAAGCGCTGATATTTTTTGGCGTGACGCAAACCGCCCAGCCCCAAACGCCGATGTCAAAATCCACGACCATTGCAAGCGCCGATAGCAAAAAACTGCAGGTGCTTGCCGCACTCGAGCGCAAGGTTCTTTGGCTTGCGAGTTGGATGATTCACAATGCCAATCACCTGCGAGAAAGCACGGACGGTTTGAAGGTTGGCGGCCACCAGGCCTCTAGCGCTTCGCTTGCCACCATCATGACCGCGCTCTATTTCGACGTGCTGCGGCCGCAGGATCGCGTGGCGGTGAAGCCGCATGCGAGCCCGATCTTCCACGCGATCCAATATCTGCTCGGCAAGCAGACCCGCGAGCGCCTTGAGGCATTTCGTGGATATAAAGGCGCGCAAAGCTACCCCTCGCGCACCAAGGACGCCGACGATGTGGATTTCTCCACGGGCTCCGTCGGGCTCGGTGTCGCGCAGACGTTATTCTCATCCCTTACGCAAGATTACGTTCGCTCCCATGGCTGGGGCCTTGATCGCCCGGAAGGCCGCATGGTGGCGCTGGTCGGCGATGCCGAACTTGATGAGGGAAATATTTTCGAGGCCCTGCTGGAGGGCTGGAAGCAAGGCCTGCGCAATTGTTGGTGGATCATCGACTATAACCGCCAGAGTCTCGACGCCGTCGTGCGCGAAGGCCTGTGGGCGCGCTACGAGCAGCTTTTCAAAAACTTCGGCTGGAACGTCGTCATCCTGAAATACGGCTCATTGCAGCAGGCCGCATTCAAGGAACCGGGCGGTGAGACGCTGCGCAAATGGATCGACAATTGCCCGAACCAACTTTATTCCGCACTGGTTTTCGCGGGCGGCGCGGCTTGGCGCAAGCGGCTCAATGACGAGATCGGCGACCAGGGCGATGCCAGCAGACTGATCGACAAGCGGAGCGACGATGAGCTGGCAGCCTTGATGAACAACCTCGGCGGGCACGACATGCCGTCCGTGCTCGAGGCATTCCACAATGCCGATCCTGAAAAACCGACCTGCTTCATCTGTTACACGGTGAAAGGCTTCGGGCTGCCGTTCGCTGGGCACAAAGACAATCACGCCGGTCTGATGACGCCGCCGCAGATGGAGACGTTTCGCGAGGTTATGGGCGTGCGGCCAGGTCACGAATGGGAAAAGTTCGAAGGCCTCACCCTGGCGCAGGAGACATTGCGGTCGTTTCTTGACCATGTTCCGTTCACGTCCGTCGGCACGCGGCGCTTCAGCGCGCCGACATTCGACGTGCCGGATAGCCTTCCCGTCGCCATTCAGCCGGTGATGTCGACGCAAACGGGGTTCGGGGCGATCCTCAACGAGATCGGCCGTGCTGAAAGCGACTTTACGCGGCACATCGTGACGACATCGCCTGACGTCACCGTGTCCACAAATCTCGGACCCTGGGTGAATCGGCGCGGCCTGTTTGCACGTCAGGCTATGGCTGACACGTTCAAGAGCGAGCACATCCCCTCGACCTTCAATTGGGAGTTCTCGCCCAAGGGCCAGCATATCGAACTTGGCATCGCCGAGATGAATTTGTTTATTCTGCTTTCAGCACTCGGCTTGTCGGGCAGTATCAACGGCGAGAGGCTCCTGCCGATCGGCACACTTTACGATCCGTTCATCGCACGTGGCCTCGATGCGCTGAATTACGCTTGCTACCAGGATGCGCGTTTTATTCTGGTCGCGACACCGTCGGGCATCACACTGGCCGGGGAAGGCGGTGCGCATCAATCGATTGCGGAACCGTTGATCGGGCTCGCGCAGGACGGGTTGGCCAGCTTCGAGCCCGCTTATGTCGACGAGCTCGGGGCCATCATGACTTGGGCTTTTTCCTATATGCAGAAAGATGGCGAAGCGGCGCCGTCCGAGCGCAATTGGCTTCGCGACGAGACGGGCGGCTCGATTTATCTGCGGCTGTCGACAAGGCCGATCGAACAAATTCAGCGGGAAATGACAGCGGAACTTCGGCAGCAGATCGTCGATGGCGCCTATTGGCAGCGCAAACCGGGGCCTAATTGTCAGGTGATTGTCGCCTACACCGGCGCGGTAGCGCCCGAAGCGATCGAGGCCGTTGGATTGATGGCGGAAGACCGCCGCGACGTCGGCCTGCTGGCGATCACCTCCGCCGATCGCCTCAATGCCGGGTGGACTGCCGCCCAACGCGCGCGCGAACGCGGCCTCGTGCACGCGCGCTCTCATATCGAGCGGTTGCTCGGCGATGTGCCGCCGCATTGCGGCTTCGTTAGCGTATTGGACGGACATCCGGCAACGCTGGCCTGGCTCGGCGCGGTCGCCGGCCATCGCACACGCGCGCTCGGTGTCGAGCATTTCGGTCAAACCGGCTCACTCGCCGATCTCTACCGGCACTATGGCATCGACGCCAATGCCATCGTCGCGGCGGCGCAGGCAATTGCGCCCGGCCGCCCGATCCGTCATCTCAAGGCGCTGCCCTGAGCTGCCACTCCGTCACCAGCCCATCCCGAAAAACATCGCGGGAACAGCGAAGATGATGGACCAGAGGATAATCGCGCAGACGATGACGGCGATCGTATAGAGCAACGCCTTTTCCGCCGGCGGCCTCATCAGGGCGGCGATGCCGGTGTGCAGCAAATAGAGGCTATACAGGCCAAGAATTCCCAGGATCGCCAGCGCGGGAATGATGTTGAACACCCCGGCCAGCCAGGCGGCGGTCGGCGCATAGGCCGACACCTTCATCGCGTTATCCAGGTTTTTCCGTGCGCCGAACGTCCCGGCAAGAAAATCGATAATGTAGGCGGCGATAAAAACGCCGGCCAAAGAGAGAGCATAAACGACGATCGCACGCAGAAGCCCGCCAACGATACCGACGCGGTAAGGGCCGAACCCGATGATGGAGGTGCCGATGAATGTGCATATTACCGGAATGGCGGCGACAATCATGACGTAGTTCGGAAACAGATAGCCTGGCTCTCCCGGCTCGCGTTCGATCGCCACCCACTCTGATTTTGGCTGCAGCAGGATTCCTTTAATTCGCTCCACGAGATTCATGACACCCCTCCATTTATCCGCGGTTCAACTAAAAACGCTTTTGATCTTCCAAAATCATCGCCGCCCCTTTTTCTGCAATCATCATGGTCGGCGAATTGGTGTTACCGGACGTGATCGACGGCATGACAGATGCGTCGACGACGCGCAGGGCATCGATACCGATCACGCGCAGGCGTGCGTCGACCACCGCGCGCGCATCGTCATCGCGGCCCATACGCGCAGTGCCGACAGGGTGGAAAATCGTTGTGCCGATATCGCCAGCAGATCTAACAAGGGCCGCTTCGTCATCGTTGCGCACCTGCGTTCCAGGCAGATATTCGACCGGAGAATATTTTTGCAGGGCCGGCTGCCCGACGATCTTACGCGTGACACGGATTGAATCGGCCGCGACGCGCCGGTCCTCCGGCGTCGCAAGGTAGTTCGGGCTGATCGCTGGCGGCTGCGAAGGATCCTTTGATTTAAGCGTCAGCGCACCGCGGCTGGTTGGCCGCACATTGGTGACGCTGGCCGTGAATGCGGGGAACGGATGCAATGGCTCACCGAATTTGTCGAGCGACAGCGGCTGCACATGATACTGGATGTTAGCGCTGCTCTGCGATGGGTCGGACCTGGTAAAAGCGCCAAGTTGCGATGGCGCCATGGTCATCGGCCCGCGCCTGCGCAGGGCGTAGTTGAGGCCCATCCCAAGCCGATTGAACAACGAAGCATATGTTTCGTTTAAGGTTTTCACGCCCGACACCTTGAAGATCATGCGCAGCTGCAAATGGTCGTGCAGATTGGCGCCGACACCGACTTTATCGAGCATGAGCGGAACGCCGTATTGTGACAACTGCGCCGGCGGACCGATGCCCGACAGCATCATGATATGCGGCGACCCGATAGCTCCGGCAGAGAGGATCACCTCACCACGGCATCGCGCGCTGCGCTGCTCGCCGTTTTGGCGCCAGCGCACGCCGGTTACGCGCTTCCCGTTGAATTCCAACGCCTCGACGAGACACCCGGTTTCGAGCTGAAGGTTTTTTCGGTGCAGCACGGGCTTGAGAAAACCGCGCGCGGCCGACCAGCGGCGGCCGCGTTTCTGGTTGACGTGGAAGTAGCAAATCCCCTCGTTGTCGCCGGTATTGAAATCCTCGACTGTCGGGATGCCATACTGGTTCGCCGCGGCACGGAACGCGTCAAGAATTTCCCAAGTGAGGCGTGGAAACTCAACCCGCCATTCGCCGCCGGCTGCGTGGTGTTCGGTTTTCAGAAAATGATCGACGTGTTTGCGAAAATAAGGCCGTACGTCGTCCCATGACCAGCCGGGCAAGCCGAGCTGGCGCCAGTGATCGTAGTCGCCGGCCTGGCCGAGCATGTAAATCATGCCGTTGATTGCCGAGGAGCCGCCAATCACTTTACCACGCGGATAGTTCAGGCTGCGGCCATTAAGGCCCGGCTCCGGCTCGGTCTTGAGCAGCCAGTCGGCGCGCGGATTGCCGATGGCAAACAAATATCCGACCGGCACGTGAAACCAGATCCAATTGTCTTTGCCGCCCGCCTCCAGCACCAGGACGCGGTTTGAGGATTCCGCCGACAAACGGTTCGCCAGCACGCATCCGGCCGAGCCGGCGCCCACAATGATGTAGTCGACCTCACCTTCGATGCGTGTCGCGACCGCCATTGCGCTCCCCTGCCGTCCCGAAGGCAGACTTTACCTTGGCCAGCGAGACTTGCTAGGCTTAGCCCGTTGCGACGCGCTGCGCGCGCGTCGCATGACACGGAACGGCGGTTCCGCTCTAACCGAAATTTAGGTCGCGTCCCAATGGGCGCGCGAGGAGAACCGCCATGCGATTGAGCGCGCGCAATCAAATTAAAGGTAGAGTGGTGGCCGTAACGAAGGGCGCTACCACTGCGCATGTTCGCGTCGAGATTGCGCCAGGACAGATAATTACATCGTCAATTACCAACGAAGCCGTCGATGAGCTCGGCTTAAAAACCGGCGCCAATGCGATAGTCGTCATCAAAGCTTCCGACGTCATGATCGCGATTGACTAGGAGCTGCAGATGATCCGGACCTCTATCGTCTTACTCTTTCTATTTGCCACGGCACCAGCGCTTGCACAGGAACCTGTGGGCTGTGACAAGTTCAAATGGTCGCTTGACCGCGAACGCGCCCTGCTCGCAAATCCCTCACCGGTTGCGTCGGGCGCAGAGCTCACCCCATCCTTGGACGCGGCAGTCAAGATGGCGCTCGTACCGTTCGTCGACGCGAAATTGCCGGCACCCCCCTCACGCCTCCCAAAGAAGCCCGACTCTTACGCCGGATTCATAAGTGTCCCGTATTTGCAGAAACCTGGAATGTACCGAATTTCTTTGTCGAAGGGCGCGTGGATCGAAGTCCTGCAGAACGGACACCAGGTGAAATCCGTCGCGTCTAGCGGGGCCACCGGCTGCGACGGGATCCGAAAAAGTGTGAAATTCGACCTCACGACCGCACCTTTTACAATCGAATTGAGCGATACAACGGAAAACAGCATCGCTATCGTTGTGACGCCCGACTGACGCCGCACAGGGAGTACTCAAAATGAGCAAATATTTTCGAGTCGTGGCCTGTCTTATTGCACTGACCACGATTGCGGTCATGCGGCCGGCCAAGGCGCAGGAACAATCGCTGACGATATTCGCGGCGGCGTCTTTGAAAAACGCGCTCGATGATGCCAATGCTGCCTTCACCAAGGCGACTGGAACCAAGGTCGTCGCGAGCTATGAGGCAAGTTCCGCGCTGGCCAAGCAAATCGAACAAGGCGCGCCGGCCGATGTTTTCATCTCTGCCGACTTACGTTGGATGGATTACGTGGCCGAGCACAAGCTGATCAAGTCAGATACCCGCATCAATCTCCTTGGCAATAAACTGGTGCTGATTGCACCCACAGATTCAAAACTTGATCATGTCGCGATTGGCCAAGGCTTCGACATCGCCAAGCTCGCGGGTGACGGCCGCATCGCGGTTGCCGATGTCAAAGCAGTTCCAGCGGGGCTTTATGCCAAGGCAGCGCTTGAAAAACTCGGTGCATGGGCCGCGGCCGAACAGAGGCTCGCGCAGGCCGCAAACGTACGCGCGTCGCTCGCTTTCGTTGCTCGCGGCGAGACGCCGATCGGTATCGTCTACGAGACCGACGCCAAGGTTGAGCGGAAAGTGAAAATCATCGGCACGTTCCCGGACGGCTCTTATCCACCTGTCACTTATCCGGTCGCGGCAACGGCCGACACAAAGAAAGCGGGTGTCGCGCAATATCTCGGTTTCTTGCGCTCCAGCGCGGCCAAGGCGATCTTTGAAAACTACGGCTTCAGTTTCCTGCTCAAACCGGTTTCATAGGCGGCATCAAGACGCGTGTTCGAGTTGTCTCCCCAGGATTGGACCGCGGTCCAGCTGTCGCTCCGGATCGCTGCAGTGTCGACGCTGGTCGCGCTGCCGTTCGGCATCGCAATCGCGACGTTGCTGGCGCGTAAGGATTTTTGGGGTAAGGCGCTCCTGGACGGCATTGTGCTTTTGCCGCTCGTCCTGCCTCCGGTGGTGACCGGCTATCTGCTGCTCATCACCTTTGGCCGCCGGGCGCCGGTCGGCGCCTTTCTCGCAGACCATTTCGGTATCGTGTTCTCGTTTCGCTGGACGGGCGCAGCGCTCGCGTGCGGTGTAATGGCCTTCCCGCTGATGGTACGCGCTATCCGCCTCTCCATCGAAGCGATCGACACTCGGCTGGAAGATGCTGCATCCACCCTCGGCGCCAACCCAATCTGGACCTTTGCGACCGTCACGCTGCCGCTGGCACTGCCCGGCATCATAGCCGGCGCGATTCTGGCATTTGCCCGTGCGCTCGGTGAGTTCGGCGCGACAATCACGTTCGTTTCCAACATCCCCGGCGAAACGCAGACGATTTCCGCCGCGATCTACACATTGACACAGGTTCCAAATGGCGACGCCGATGCCATGAAGCTGGTGATCGTCGCCATCATCATCTCACTCGGCGCGCTGCTGATATCGGAATGGCTGGCGCGGCGCGCGACTGCGCGTTTGCATGGCGCATGACAAGAACCACGCGCAAACAAAAAAGAGATTGAGATGTTGTCGGTCGACGTCGAAAAGCAGCTCGGCGATTTTGCTCTCCATGCGGCATTCGAAGCCGAAGGCGGCGCAACGGCGCTTTTCGGGGCGTCTGGCGCCGGCAAAACCAGCATCATCAACATGATTGCGGGACTTCTTGCTCCTGACCGGGGGCGAATTGCGCTCGACGGCGACATTTTGTTCGACAACGCGGCACGTATCAATCATCCGGCTTGGCAGCGCCGCGTCGGCTATGTCTTTCAGGAAGGCCGCCTGTTTCCGCACCTTTCGGTGAAGCGCAATCTCGATTTTGGCCGCTGGATGAGTGGCCAGACGGCTGACGCCAAAGCCTTCGCGCATGTGGCTGAACTGCTCGACATCGGCCGGTTGCTCGATCGCCGGCCCGGCAAGCTTTCAGGCGGCGAACGCCAACGAGTCGCTGTCGGCCGCGCCCTGCTGATGCGCCCGCGTCTCCTGCTGCTGGATGAGCCGCTGGCGTCACTCGACACTGCGCGCAAGCGGGACATTCTGCCCTATCTGGAGCGTCTTCGCGACGAGGCACAAGTGCCGATCATCTATGTCAGCCATGACGCTTTCGAAGTGAAACGCATTGCCAACCGTGTGGTGTGGCTCGATGCTGGAAAGGTCGTGACGACAGGTGGACCCGGGCTGCTCGACGCGGCACAGGCGGATATGCTTGCGTAAGGGATGTTTCCCCCCGAGCGAATCGTTTGCCTGACTGAAGAAACCGTCGAGACCCTTTATCTCCTCGGCGAGGATTGCCGCATTGTCGGTGTGTCGGGCTACGCAGTACGGCCCCCGCAAGTGCGACGCGAGAAACCACGCGTGTCGGCCTTCATCTCCGCCGACGTGCCGAAAATCCTCGCGCTTAAGCCGGACCTGGTTCTCACTTTTTCCGATTTGCAGGCTGACATCGTCGCGGACCTGATTCGCAATAACATTGCCGTTCACGCTTTCAATCAGCGCGATGTTGCCGGAATACTGGATATGATCCGTACGCTCGGCGCGCTGGTTGGCGCCCCGGAAAAAGCCGGCGCACTGGCAGGCTCGCTTGCCGCACATATCGATCAGGTGCATGAGCGCGCGCTGCAGTTACCGTACCGTCCGCGTGTCTATTTCGAGGAATGGGATGAGCCGATGATTTCCGGCATTGCCTGGGTATCGGAATTGATCGAAGCGGCAGGCGGCATTGAAGTGTTTCCACAGCTTGCCGTGCGCAAAAATGCAAAGGACCGCATTCTGTCGGCCAGCGAGGTCATCGCGGCGCGGCCGGACATTATCATCGGATCCTGGTGCGGCAAAAAATTTGTGCCGGCCAAGGTCGCCGCACGTCCCGGCTTCTCCGAGGTGCCGGCAGTCGCCAGCGGATGGTTGCGTGAGATCAAATCGACATTGATTCTCCAGCCCGGCCCCGCTGCCCTCACTGAGGGGCTGGATCGGCTGGCGGGAATTATCTCTGAATGGGTTGAAAAGCGCGCAAGCTAGGCCCATGAATGCGGAGCAATTCGAGGCCGATAGGAAATCCGAGCCCGGTTGTGATATGAACCAACAAACGTAACGCATAGGACCTGACAGCAATGCAGCCAAACAAGACCCGCGCCGACCTCTGGATGGACTTGCTGCTGGTGGTATTTCTGATCGGATTCGACATAGCCGCCCGCCTGCTCCCGCATGCGCCGGGCGTTTGGCCGTTTGCGGCGAGCGCGCTGTTCGCCGGGCGGATGCTGCGGATTCCGGCGCTCGCCGTGGTCGTGCCGCTCGCTGCGGTGCTGCTGAGCAATGTGGCACTCGCAGGCGATGACTGGCGCGTCACGCTTGTGGTCTGTGCCGCGATTACGCTGCCCGCATTTGCAGGCATGCTGGCGCGCCGTTGGCAGGGCGCGATTCCGGTCATAGCGGCCATGGTTTCTTGCTCGCTGATATTCTTCCTTGCCACCAACTTCGCGGTCTGGGCCTTCAGCGGCATGTATCCGCTGACCTGGCAGGGCTTGGTGCAGTGCTACGCGGCCGCGCTTCCGTTCCTGGACAAGACAGTGCTCGGCGACCTGTTCTGGACCGCGGTGCTATTCGGCGGTACCTGGCTAGTGCAACACGTCCCGGCTCTGTCGCGTCGCACGGTCTAGCCGAAATATTTCTGAATTCGTTTCCATAGTTTTTCGGCGCCGCCGACCAGATTGGTCTGCGTCTCTGGCTCGGCCAACCTCAAGCCGACCGTCACCACACGCCGGCCGACGACTTTTTGCGCGAGGAGCGCGATCGGTCCCAACTCGACAATATCTCCCACCTTGACCCGGCGCCGAAGCTGCTCGCTGAAATAGTCAGCGAGCGTTACTTCGGTATGGTCGGCGGCAACCTGTAGCCCATAAATGTCGGCGAGCGCGCCAAGTGTTGCAGTCCCGGGCACAAAAAAGTCGCCGAGCAACGCCGGATCGAGGGAGGTCGGCGGCGGCATTTTGACGAAGAAGCGATCGAGCGCCTGTGCTTTTTCCGGCGGCGCCAGAAGATAGACGTAGTCGCCTTCACGCACCGGGTGCGCCTCTGACGGCGTGAGGATTTCCTCGTTGCGAATGACCAATGTCGGCCGCGCCCAATTCGGAATCAGACCGCGCCGCAGGAACGGACTATTGGCTGGAACCGGATAACCGATGATCTCGCGAGCCAGCTGTCCCGGCAAATCAAGCTCGACGCGGCGTGGAAGCGGATCGGACCGCGCGAATGAGATATCGAGCTTGCGGGCAGCCAGCGCGACGGTCCAGCCCTGCACCAGCAGCGACGAGAGAACCACGACGAAGGCGACATCGAAATAAAGATAAGCCCCCGGCAACCCGACGAGCATGGGAATCGAGGCGAGGAAAATTCCGACCGCCCCGCGCAATCCCACCCAGGAGATGAAGAGCATCTCTCGCCATTGGAACTGGAAGGGCGCAAGACACAAGAATACGGCCACAGGCCGCGCAACCAGCATCAGCACCAGCGCCACGGACACCGAGCCGAATAGACTATCGGCGAGCCGGTGCGGCCAAGCTAGCAATCCAAGCAACACGAACATCACTATTTGCGCCAACCATGTGACGGCATCGAGGAAGACAACAACAGAGTTGTGCGCACGCGTCTGCTTGTTGCCGACCACCAGACCGGCAAGATACACGGCGAGAAATCCCGACGAGTGCACTGCATTCGCAAAGGCAAAAACGACCAGCGCGCTTACAGCGACGAAGGGCGCATGCAGGCCCTGCGCCAGCATCAACCGATTGAGCACGAAAGCAATGGTTTGCCCGCCAACGTAGCCGATCACGCAGCCGAGAATGGCGTCGCGCAAAAAGGTCGCGAGAGCATGCGACCAGCTCTGATCGCCGCGCAGCAGCACCTCGACCAGAAGGAGCGCGAGAAAAATGGCGAAGGGATCGTTCGTCCCCGACTCCACCTCCAATACGCCGCGCACGCGCGGGCGCAGGCGCAAACCGCGAGCATTAATCAGGAAAAACACGGCTGCCGCGTCGGTCGAAGCCACGACCGCCCCGATCAGCAGGGCCTGAATCCAGCCGAGCCCGAGCACAAGTTGTGCCACCGGTGCGGTGAGCAGCGCCGTGATCAGCACACCTACGGTCGCCAACGTCACCGATGGTGCCAGGACGTTGCGGAAGCTGGCGAAACGCGTGCGCAGACCACCGTCGAAAAGAATCAACGCCAATGCGATCGAGCCCACAATATAGGCGGTTCCGACGTCATCGAACTTTATGCCGCCCGGGCCGCCTTCGCCGGCCATCATGCCGACCAGCAGGAACACCAGCAGCAATGGCGCGCCAAAGCGCAACGCGATCAGGCTGGACAGAATGCCGGCGAGAACCAGCAGGCTGCCGAGCAAAATGGCAAAACTGACGCTGTCAAGCGAGGCCATTACACGAATCTCCTTCCGCTATAGGAAGGTTTCGCGCGCGCAAGAGCAACGGGAAACGTTGCCGCGTCTCAGCAGATCGTCAAAAAGCCACCTTGTCGCCGCCCTTGAGCGAGAGGATTTCCCGCGCCTCATCCGGGCCCGCGATCTCCAGCCCGAGGCCCTCGAGAATTTTGCGGACATTTGTGACCTGTTGAGCATTCGACTCGGCCAACTTGCCCGCGCCGATCCAGAGCGAATCCTCCATGCCGACCCGCACATTGCCGCCCATCGACGCGGCCATAGCCGCCACGCGCATCTGGTTGGCGCCTGCGCCCAACACCGACCAATGATAGTTGTCACCCAGCAGCCGGTCGGCGGTGCGCTTCATCATGATGATATCTTCGGGATGCGGACCGATGCCACCGAGAATGCCGAAGACCGACTGCACAAACAGTGGCGGCTTTACCAGGCCGCGGTCGAGGAAATGCCGCAAGGTATAGAGATGGCCGATGCGCAGGTGCTCAGGATGTACTCGATGTCGGCAAAGGTGTTCTTGAACATTCCGCCGCGCGACCGTTCCAGATAGGGCTCCTCCCAATCGTGTTTGAACTTGCCCTTGTAGCGCGGAATCATCGGATAAAGCCCGAAGTTCATCGTACCCATATTGAGTGAGGCAACCTCGGGCTTGAACGTCGCGGCCGGGCGAACCCGCTCCTCGGCCGTCATCGTCGGCGCGCCGCCGGTGGTGATGTTCACGACGACATTGGAGCGCTGTTTGATCACCTTAAGGAACGGCGCAAAGGCTTCCGGCGTCTGATCGGGACGTCCGTCCTGCGGGTTGCGCGCGTGGAGATGGACGATGGCCGCGCCCGCCTCAGCCGCCCCGATGGCCGCGTCGGCAATCTCCTGTGACGTCACCGGCAAATGTGGCGACATCGACGGCGTGTGGATCGACCCGGTGACAGCACAAGTAATGATGACTTTCCGCGACTTCGCCATGAGCATTCCATCCCGGTGAAGTGAGTGTTGTTGATTGGCAAATGGACTTCATGGGCGATCCTAGAGTATCAGCCGTACCGAAGTCACCCTGCTCGTCTTTAGCCTCTTGGAGCCCATGGCTGCACCCGAGAAAATGCATAGGCCGACAATGATCGTCGGCATCGTGTGCGGCACGCTCGCAGCCCTCGCGTGGGCGACGGGCTTCGTCGTTGCAAAGCATGGCATCCAGATCGGTTTTTCACCCGCCGATCTGGCGTTTCATCGCTTCTTCTGGTCCAGCGTGTTGATACTGCCGTTGATCATTCGCGAGGGCCTGCGTGATCTCGGCGGCATCGGCTGGGGACGCGGATTAGCGATGACAATCCTGTCCGGGCCCCCGCAGTCGCTGCTCGCCTATAGCGGCTTTATACTGGTGCCGCTCGGCCATGGCACTACGATTCAGCCCGCGTGCGCTGCGCTCTCTGGCCTCGTCCTCGCCTCGCTGGTGCTTCACGAAAAGCCGACCTTCCAACGCATTATCGGCGGCGCGACCATCATTGCTGGCCTGCTGATGTTTGGCGCTGAATCGCTTGCGACAATCGGTGGCGTTGGTGTCGGTGGCGACCTCTTGTTTGCCACTGCCGGATTGTTCTGGGCGACATTTGGGACGCTGTTGCGGCTTTGGAATGTGCCGGGCACACGAGCGGTCATGGCGGTGGGCGCCGCCTCTCTGATCGTGTTCGCACCGATCTATCTTTTCGTCTACGGTCTCAATGCACTGGCGCGACACAGCTTGCTCGAAAATCTCCTGCAGGCTGTCGTGCAGGGCGGGATTGCCGGATCGTTGCCAATTTATCTTTTCGCCCATGCGGTGATCGCGCTCGGCGGCGGGCGCGCAGCAACGTTTCCCGCTTTGGTCCCGATGTTCGGCGTAATAATCGGTTATCTTGCGCTCGGCGTAGTGCCAAGCCTGGCGCAATTCGTCGGCATGTTGATCGTCCTTGTGGGCTTCCAATTCGCACTTCGGCGCTGAAGCCTATCTACGCCTCCGGACCGGCGTATTTGCCTGCCGTCTCTGGGAACATGTTTTTGATGATTTTGAACTTCGAGATATCGACCGTCGCGTCCATATGCATGAAGATCACGGCGTCGCGCAGCACTTTTTCGATGCCGAAATCGAGCATAATGCCGTTGCCGCCATGCAATTCGACTGCGTGCTGGGCAACCTTCATGATCTCTTCCGAAGCGAACATCTTGGCCATGTTGACCAAAGTCTCTGCCTCCGGCGCATTCTCGTCGACGGCCTGTGCAGCGCGGTCCAGCAAGGCCCGCACCGCTTCGATTTTTGTCGCCATTTCGGCGAGCCGTAGTGCCACCGCCTGATGCTTGATCAGGATGCGGCCGCCCTGCACGTAATTCTGCACGTACTCCGCAGTTGCTTCAAAGGCGCGCACGCCAACACCGAGATTCTTCGCGGCCTGAATAATCTTGCCGGGACGGAAATAGACACCGGCCGAACCCATGGCGCTGTCCTGCACCAAGAGATGGTCGTCGGGGATGAACATATCCTCGAACACCATCTCTCCGTTGTTCATGAAACGGCAGCCGAGCGTCTCGTTGCAGCGCGCGACCGTGAAGCCTTTTGTCTCTCGCGGCACCAAGAACGATGAGGTGCCCTGCATCATGCCGACTTTGGGATTGGTGTTGGCATAGACGACATAGAGGCTGGCGTCGTAGCCGTTGGAAATGAATTGCTTGCGGCCGTTAATGACCCAACCGCCGTTGGTTTTGACCGCCTTGGTCTGCATGGCCGCTTCGGGCACGTTGTAGGGCAGCCAGCGGTCTGAGGCGCCGCGCGGCTCGGTCAAACAATGCGCCATCAGGAACTGCGGCTCGGCCACCAGACGCTTGAACCATTTCTCCTGCAAGTGCTTGGGCGCGAACTGGCGCAGCAGCACCGACACTTTCCAGTTCTGCACCATTTTGTCAGCGAGACCGGAGTCGCCGCGGGCGATCTCTTCCGATACGACGGCAAAGGTCTTGACCTCGGTGCCCTTCTCAAGCTCGATACCACCGAATTCTTCGGGCACGCCGAGGGTGCGAATACCGATCTTTTCAGCTTCCTCCAGGATGCGGATCGGTAGCCGCTCTTCCGGGACCATCGACCATTCGAGTTTCCAGTTTTGCTTGATGAACGGAAGGACGACCTCATCGACGAAATCGCGGCAGCTCTGCCGCATCATGCGCAATTCTTCGGACAAGCCCCGGTCTCTCGACATACGCTCCAACATGGATAATTTCCTTTTTCTGTTTTTTCCCGAGCAGACTTGTCGTTGCGATATTGACGCTACGCCGCTTTGCGACTCGCAAGGAAATCACCCATGCGGGCGAGCGCCTTCAAGATATTTTCGGTCGAATTGGCATAGGACAGTCGCACATAGCCTTCACCAAGTATGCCGAAATCGGGGCCGCCGATGATAGCGACGCCGGCGTCTTCCAGGAGCGATGATGCGAGCGCTTTGGCCTTCCAGCCGGTACCTTTGACATTGGGAAAAGCGTAGAACGCGCCCTTTGGGATCGCACATGAAACGCCGGACAATTTGTTGAGCCCTTCGACCACGACTTTCCGTCGTTTGTCGAATTCAGCGATCATCTTGTGTACATCGTCCTGCGAACCTTTCAGCGCGGCAAGCCCTGCATATTGCGCCGAAGCATTGACGCAGGAATGCAGATTCACTGCCAGCTTGCGCGCGTAGTCATAGAGCTTGCCCGGCCACACGGCATAACCAAGCCGCCAGCCGGTCATGGCGTAAGTTTTCGACCAACCGTTGAGCAGAATCAGCCGGTCGCGAATCGCGGGGTACGACAGCAAGCAAACATGGGTTTCGCCGTCATAGACCATGTGGTCATAGATCTCGTCCGACATGACCGCGACGTCCGGCCATTTCTCCAGCCCGGCGACGAGCTTGTCGACTTCTGCTTTGGGCGTGACGCCGCCCGTTGGATTGGCCGGCGAGTTCAGGATGAGCAAGCGTGTGCGTGGCGTGATCAGCTTGAGTGTTTCTTCCGCCGAGAATGCAAAGCCGTTCTCTTCACGGATGGGCACCGGCACCGGCTTGGCGCCGGTGAATTCGATCATCGATCGGTAGATCGGAAATCCGGGATCGGGATAGAGGATTTCAGCGCCCGGCTCGCCGAACATCAATATCGACATGAACATGGTCGGCTTGCCGCCTGGCATGATCATCACATGGTCGGGCGAGATTTCGACTTTGAAGCGCTTGGCAAGATCCGC
>WNFM01078688.1_pt1 | contig 19818 bp, 16 predicted proteins | sample 5400271 | NCBI WGS metagenome assembly WNFM01 (sample SAMN13153352, study PRJNA577476) | soil metagenome | isolation source: 60 cm saprolite on Douglas fir-dominated hillslope | place: USA:California | collected 2013-09-17
ATACCCGGGTAGTCCACGCCCTAAACGTTGCGAACTAGGTGTTGGTCGGATTGACCCGATCAGTGCCGCAGCTAACGCATTAAGTTCGCCGCCTGGGGAGTACGGTCGCAAGATTAAAACTCAAAGGAATAGGCGGGGGCCCGCACAAGCAGCGGAGCGTGTGGTTTAATTCGATGCGACGCGAAGAACCTTACCTGGACTTGACATGCTTGGGAAACTCTGGTGAAAGCCAGGGCCTCTCGCAAGAGACTCTTGCACAGGTGGTGCATGGCTGTCGTCAGCTCGTGCCGTGAGGTGTTGGGTTAAGTCCCGCAACGAGCGCAACCCCTGTCCTTAGTTGAATTTCTAGGGAGACTGCCGGGCGAAACCCGGAGGAAGGTGGGGATGACGTCAAGTCAGCATGCCCTTTATGTCCAGGGCTACACACACGCTACAATGGCCGGTACAACGGGTTCCAACACGGCGACGTGAAGGTAATCCCTTAAAACCGGTCTCAGTTCGGATTGCAGGCTGAAACCCGCCTGCATGAAGTAGGAGTTGCTAGTAAACGCTGGTCAGCACACAGCGTTGAATACGTTCCCGGGCCTTGCACTCACCGCCCGTCACACCACCCGAGTCTGGTGCTCCCGAAGTCGCTGGCCGAACCCGCAAGGGACGGAGGCGCCGAAGGAGTGCCCGGTGAGGGGGGTGAAGTCGTAACAAGGTAGCCGTACCGGAAGGTGTGGCTGGATCACCTCCTTTAAGGAGTTCTTCTTTTAGGGGAATTTCGTCAAGTCAGAGATCGGCAGTAACGCCAGGCAACTAGGTCCCGAAGAGTAATCGCGCCGGCCGCGCCGTCGCGACCAAGAGTACGGTCCCGAAACCAGGGCGGTCCGCTCGTACCGATTGCGAGCGGGTAGGTCACTCAGTGCGCAGTGAGAATCTGCTCAAACGTTCGCTTCTCTCACGGGGAGCAGACGAGTGCATTTCGGAATCAGAAACCCAAGCAACCAAAGCCTTGTCTTTCCCACTCTTCAGGCCTCAAGGTCTGGAGCAACCTCCCGCGGTTCGAGCTGTGAACAGTCTCGGTGCCGCACGCGGAGGGAGACGGCGGAAGCGTCGTCGCTCGTTGGCGCATGGCTTGTAGGCCATGCACGGGGATGTAGCTCAGCTGGGAGAGCACCTGCTTTGCAAGCAGGGGGTCGGCGGTTCGAGCCCGCTCATCTCCACCATGCACGTTGACAACCGAATAGGTCTTTAGAGATCTTCCGTAATGCCGAAAGCGTTAATTTGGATCCTCTGACTTAAAGCGTTCCTCAGTGTCTGAGGAGTGGTTATAGGTTAAGGACAAGCTACTAAGGGTCCGAGGTGGATGCCTAGGCGCCAAGAGCCGAAGAAGGACGTGGCTACCTGCGATAAGCGACGGGAAGTTGGAAGCGAACGTTGATCCGTCGATTTCCGAATGGGGCAACCCGACCGGAGTAATGTCCGGTCACTCCTGGATGAACACATAGTCCAGGTAGAGGGCACCCGGGGAACTGAAACATCTTAGTACCCGGAGGAAGAGATATTCCGTTAGTAGAGGCGATCGAAAGCGGAGCAGCCTAAACCATGTGCGTGCCAAGGCGGCAGCCGTTGCGCATGTGGTGTCGTGGGACTGTTCATGGAGCCCTGCCGAGCTCTGACACAGTTACAAAACCGACGTCTAGCCGAAGCTGGTGGAAACCAGCGCCATAGGAGGTGACAGCCCTGTAGGCGAAAGGCGATCGGACTGTGGAGCAGCACCCGAGTACCCCGGGACACGCGGAATCCTGGGGGAATCCGCGCAGACCACTGCGTAAGGCTAAATACTCTTGGCGACCGATAGTGAAGAGTACCGTGAGGGAAAGGTGAAAAGTCCCCCGGAAGGGGAGTGAAATAGTACCTGAAACCTTGGACCTACAAACTGTCAAAGGCCTAGGTTTGTGGAGCAATCCGCAAGCAGGCTGATGGCGTGCCTTTTGTAGAATGAGCCGGCGAGTTACTGTACGTGGCGAGGCTAAGGGGGAGACACCCGGAGCCGCAGCGAAAGCGAGTCTGAATAGGGCGTGGCCCCGTGAGGGGTGGAAGTCGCATGCAGTAGACCCGAAACCTGGTGACCTACCCATGGTCAGGGTGAAGCGAAGGTAAAACTTCGTGGAGGCCCGAACGGACTTAGGTTGCAAACTGAGCCGATGAACTGTGGGTAGCGGAGAAATTCCAATCGAACCAGGAGATAGCTGGTTCTCCTCGAAATGCCTTTAGGGGCAGCGTTGTTGTGGGTTGTCGCAGGTAGAGCACTGAATGGGCTAGGGGCGGTTCCCCCGTTACCAAACCCAATCAAACTCCGAATGGCGGCAAGTTATACAGCAGCAGTGAGACCGTGGGGGCTAAGCTTCACGGTCAAAAGGGAAACAGCCCAGACCATCGGCTAAGGTCCCCAAATACTGGCTAAGTGGCAAAGGAGGTCACTTTGCACAGACAACCAGGAGGTTGGCTTAGAAGCAGCCACCCTTTAAAGAGTGCGTAATAGCTCACTGGTCGAGTGAAGTGGCGCCGAAAATGATCGGGGCTCAAGCCAGTTACCGAAGCCATGGAGCGCAGCGTAAGCTGCGCTGGTAGAGGAGCGTTGTGCGCTGCAGTGAAGCATGAACGAAAGTCCGTGTGGAGCGCGCACAAGAGAGAATGCCGGCACAAGTAGCGTAAAGGTGGATGAGAAATCCACCCGCCGTAAATCTAAGGTTTCCTGGGCAACGTTAATCGCCCCAGGGTTAGTCGGGCCTAAGCCGAGGCCGAAAGGCGTAGGCGATGGACAACTGGCGCAAATTCCAGTACCACCTGACGTTCGTTATCACCGATGGGGGGACGAAGAAGGGTAGGTCAACCGGCCGATTGGATGTGGCCGGCTAAGGCTGTAGGGAGCTCGGATAGGCAAATCCGTCTGAGCATTAATCCTGAGAGCTGATGGGGAGCTCCGCGCGAGCGGAGCGAAGTGACTGATCCCAAGCTTCCGAGAAAAGCCTCTAGGGAGAACCAAGGTGCCCGTACCGCAAACCGACGCTGGTAGATGGGATGAGGATTCCAAGGCGATCGAGAGAACTCTGCCTAAGGAACTCGGCAAAATAGCCCCGTAACTTCGGGAGAAGGGGTGCCCTTAGCTGTGTAGGAATTTACTTCCGAAGCAGCCGAGGGTCGAAGCTAAGAGGCTCAACCGACTGTTTACCAAAAACACAGGTCTCTGCGAAACCGAAAGGTGACGTATAGGGGCTGACGCCTGCCCGGTGCTGGAAGGTTAAGGAGAGGGCTGAGAGGCCCGAACTGAAGCCCCAGTAAACGGCGGCCGTAACTATAACGGTCCTAAGGTAGGAAATAGCTGCCTTTCCCAGGGGTGACCCTGGGGTTGAAAATCTGGCTATTTGCTGGAACGTCTGGTTGTATCCGGCGGTACTCGTCGCGTACGCGGTGTGCGCGTCAGTGACAATCCGTCCGGTGCAGAAAATCAGCAGGAAAGACTGGAGTGACCGGCGTCGTTGTTTGGCACCATTCCAGAATCCTCAGAGGCCATACGCCAGACATCCTCGACGGCGAGGATGAAGATATGGTCCCAACTGCATGGCGACATGCAGGAACCGCAGTAAACGTGCGAAAGGAGCTGCGGTTCGCCTGAATGACTAGCGTGCGTTCAGGTAAGGCTTCGAGCGAAATTCCTTGTCGGGTAAGTTCCGACCCGCACGAATGGCGTAACGAGTTGAGCGCTGTCTCGGGCAGAGACTCGGCGAAACTGCAATACCTGTGAAGATACAGGTTACGCGCGGCAGGACGGAAAGACCCCGTGGAGCTTTACTACAACTTGGCATTGGATTGGGACTTAGTCTGTAGAGGATAGCTGGGAGACTTTGAAGCTCGGCCGCCAGGTCGGGTGGAGTCAACCTTGGAATACCAGCCTGATTAAGTTTTAGTTCTAACAGGACCCCTTATCGGGGATCCTAGACAGTGCCTGGTGGGTAGTTTGACTGGGGCGGTCGCCTCCCAAAAAGTAACGGAGGCGCCCAAAGGTTCCCTCAGCCTGGATGGAAATCAGGCATAGAATGCAATGGTATAAGGGAGCTTGACTGCGAGACTTACAAGTCGAGCAGGGACGAAAGTCGGGCATAGTGATCCGACGGCTCGGTGTGGAATGGCCGTCGCTCAACGGATAAAAGTTACCCCGGGGATAACAGGCTTATCGGGCCCAAGAGTTCACATCGACGGCCCGGTTTGGCACCTCGATGTCGGCTCGTCGCATCCTGGGGCTGGAGTCGGTCCCAAGGGTTGGGCTGTTCGCCCATTAAAGCGGTACGCGAGCTGGGTTCAGAACGTCGTGAGACAGTTCGGTCCCTATCCGCCGTGCGCGTAGGAGACTTGAGAAGGGTTGACCCTAGTACGAGAGGACCGGGTTGAACGGACCGCTAGTGTACCGGTTGTCACGCCAGTGGCAGCGCCGGGTAGCCATGTCCGGTTTGGATAAGAGCTGAAAGCATCTAAGTTCGAAGCCAACTTCAAGATAAGGTCTCCCACCGGATAACCGGGTAAGGCCCCTGGTAGACCACCAGGTTGATAGGCCGCAGGTGTAAGGGGAGTGATCCCTTGAGCTGAGCGGTACTAATAGGCCGAGGGCTTGTCCACCTATAACTCACTCTTCAGCACAGCTGAAGGCGCTTGAGAAACGGATTCAAAGGGCGCTGGAGGCAGAACGGAACGATCGATAAAGACCAAATTCGGTTGCTCATGCAATCAAAACCAAGGCCGGGTGCCGTCGCGCCCGGCCTTTTCCTATTTCTTGACGCGCGATATACTCGCCGCCGCGAAGGAGCCTATTCAGGAGCCAGGAGGGGGGTATTCAGCAGTGACCACGTTTCTAGACCGCACGCTCGTGTGCCGGGATTGCGGAATCGAATTCACCTTCACGTCGGGCGAGCAGGACTTCTACCAAAGCAAGGGCCTGGTCAACGAGCCCGGCCGCTGCCCCGAGTGCCGGGCGCTGCGCCGGGAAGGGCGCTCGGTGACCCGGGCGCGAACGATGCATCAGGTAGTCTGCGCGGTGTGCGGCACGACGACGGAGGTGCCCTTCCTGCCGACCCAGGGTCGCCCGGTGTACTGCCAGGACTGCTTCCAGCAGATCCGCACGCGCGCCTAACGGCCGACACGGAGTGGATGCGGCGGGCGCTCGAGCTCGCCGCCCGCGCCGACCACCAGACCAGCCCCAACCCGATGGTCGGCGCGATCGTGCTCGACCGCGAGGGAGAGTTCGCCGGAGAGGGCTACCACGCCCGCGCCGGCGAGCCCCATGCCGAAAAGCTCTACGTGACCCTCGAGCCGTGCACGCACCAGGGCCGCACCCCGCCCTGCGCAGATGCCGTGATCGCGGCTGGGATCGCCCGGGTCGTGGTCGCGATGACGGACCCGGACCGGCGCGTCGCCGGCGCCGGGCTGACCCAACTCAAAGAAGCAGGCATCGCGGTCGACCTGGGGGTTGAAGAGGAGGCGGCCAGGCGGCTCAACCGGTTCTACGTCAAGCACCGCACCACCGGCCTGCCCTGGGTGACGGTGCGCTTCGCCGCCAGTCTCGACGGCAAGATCGCGACCTCGACCGGTGAATCGAGGTGGATAACCTCGGAAGCGTCGCGCCGCGAGTCGCACCGCCTGCGCCAGGACCATGACGCGATCCTGGTCGGCGCTGGAACCGTAGTCGCCGACGACCCCGAGCTCACCAACCGACTGCCGCAACCCAAGCGCCAGCCGTTAAGGGTCGTTGTCGACTCGACTCTCCGAATCCCAACGAGCGCAAGGGTGTTGGCCGGCCCGAAGACCGCACCAACGCTGGTCGTGACAACTCAACGCGCGAAGGACGAAGCCAAGGCCGATCTCGGTAAGACAGGGGCGGAGGTGGTGCAGGTAGAAACCCAGGGCAGCCAGCGGCGCGTCGACCTCAACCAGCTTCTGCGGCTGCTCGGCGACCGCGGCATCCTCAGCGTCCTGGTCGAGGGTGGGGCAGAGGTCAACGGCGCCTTCTTCGACAACCATCTCGTGGACGGCGTGGTCGCATTCCTGGCGCCGATCGTCATCGGCGGCGGCAAAGCCCCAACGGCGGTCGGCGGCCAGGGCGCCGAACAGCTGAAGGACGCACTCCGGCTCAGCAACCTCCAGGTCAAGCGGATCGGCGAGGACCTGATGGTCACGGGCGAATGTTCACGGGAATAGTCAGCGGCCGGGGGCTGGTCGCCGAATATAGCCGTGGGCGGCTGGGCATCGAGCATGCGCCAACGGCGGTGAACACGAACATCGGCGCCAGCGTCGCCGTCAACGGCGTGTGCCTCACCGTCGTGGAGACCGAGGGCGACATCTTTTACGCCGACGTGGTGCCGGAGACCCAGAAGCGCACCAACCTGGGCCGCCTGAAGCCCGGCGACTTCGTGAACCTGGAGACGCCGCTCACCCCAACCGGGCTGCTCGACGGTCACCTCGTCCAGGGCCACGTCGACGCGACGGCCCGGGTGATCGAGGTCCGGACCCTCGAGCTCGGCAAGGTGGTCAGCATCGAACTGCCGCGACAACTCGCCAGGTACGTCGCCGAAAAGGGCAGCATCGCGGTCGACGGGGTCAGCCTGACGGTCGCAAACCTGGACGACGAGAAGAACGAGTTCACGATTGCCTACATCCCGCACACGCTCGGGCGGACGGTGGCCGGCACCTACCGAAAAGGAACGGAAGTGAACCTCGAAGTCGACGTGGTGGCCCGCTACGTCGAACGGCTGGTACGCCCGGGTACCGATCCGGGTATTAAATAGGCACAATCCAAATGCCCCTGGCGACCATCCCCGAAGCGATCGAAGAGTTCAAGGCCGGCCGTCCCGTCATCATCGTCGACGACGAGGACCGGGAGAACGAGGGCGACCTCGCGATGGCGGCCGAGATGGTCAGCCCGGAGTGGATCGCCTTCATGGCCAAGACCGGCGGCGGCCTGATCTGCATGCCCTGCATCGCGACAAGGCTCGACGAGCTCGAAATCGAGCCGATGGTGAGCAAGAACACCAGCCGCTTCGCCACCGCCTTCAGCGTCAGCATCGAGGCCCGGCACCTGGTCACGACGGGGATCAGCGCCTACGACCGCGCCGCGACCGTGAAGCACGTGCTCGACCCCAAGGCCAAGCCGAGCGACTTCGCCAAGCCCGGCCACACCTTCCCGCTCCGAGCGGCGGAGGGTGGCGTGCTGATGCGCGCCGGCCAGACCGAGGCTGCCGTGGACCTGGCGCGGATGGGTGGGCTCTACCCGGCGGGCGTCATCTGCGAGGTGATGAACGACGACGGCACGATGGCGCGGATGCCCGACCTCGAGCAGTTCGCAGAAAAGCACGACCTCAAGATCGTCGCGATCAAGGACCTCATTGCGTACCGAAGGCGCAACGAGAAGCAGGTCGAGTGCATGGCGATCACCACCATCCCCAACCGGCACGGCAGCTGGCGCGCCTTCGCCTACGAAGACGTGCTCAGAAAGGAGTCGCACCTGGCGATGGTCTTGGGCGAGATCGACAAGGAGAAGCCGACGCTGGTCCGAGTCCACTCCGAGTGCCTCACCGGCGACGTCTTCCACAGCCTCCGCTGCGACTGCGGCGAGCAGCTCGAAAGCGCGATGGCGACGATCGCCAAGGAAGGCACCGGGGTGGTCCTCTACATCAAGCACCACGAGGGCCGCGGCATCGGCCTCGTCGAGAAGCTGCGGGCCTACTCGATGCAGGATTCGGGGATGGACACGGTGGAGGCCAACGAGGCGCTCGGCCATCCCGCCGACCGCCGCGAGTACGGCATCGGCAGCCAGATCCTCTACGACCTCGGGGTCCGCAAGATGCGGGTCCTCACCAACAACCCCCGCAAGTACCACGGCGTGGAGGGGATCGGCCTCGAGGTGGTCGAGCAGGTGCCGATCAGGATCGACTCCAACCCGCACAACGAGCGTTACCTGAAGACCAAGAAAGAGAAGCTGGGACACCTCCTCGACTAGATGGGGGTCAAGGGCCGCCAACGCCAGGGCTCGCTCGACGGGAAGGGGCTGACCATCGGGGTCGTCGCCGCCCGCTACAACCAGGAGATCGTCGACGCCCTCCTCGAGGGCGCCCTCGCCGCGTTGGAAGAGAGAGGCGCAAAAGCCGACCCGATCCTCTCGGTCCCCGGCTCCTACGAAATTCCGCTGGCGGCCCAGGCGCTCGCTGACGGGGGCAACGTCGACGCGGTCATCTGCCTGGGCTGCGTCATCAAGGGTGAGACGGCGCACTTCGAGCACGTGGCCGAGGCGGCCGCCAAAGGCATCCTCGATGTCACCCTGGAGACCGGCGTCCCCTGCATCTTCGGCGTCCTCACCACCTACACCGAGGAGCAGGCAAGGGCGAGGATGGACAAGGGCAGGGAGGCGGCGGAGACCGCGATCGAGATGGCGAACCTGCTCAAGCAGGTGCGCGGCAGGAGCTAGAGCTAAGGGTTCAGTTCCGGGCGGTGGTGGAAGCGCTCAGGAAGTTCAACGCGTGCAGGTACGCCAGCACGCCGGCGGTGACGGAGTCGGTCGAGGCGCCCCGCCCGGTCACCATCCGCTCGGCGAGCGAAAGCTCGACCACCGCCTCCGCCATCGCGTCACGGCCGGGGGTGGCCGAGAAGGCGGCGAAGGACTCGACGCTGGGCGCCAGACCGGTCAGCCGCTCGATCGCCTTGAAGGCGGCGTCGAGGGGCCCGTCCCCCTGCTGGCGGCGCATCGCCGGGCCGCTCTCCAGCTGCAGGGTCACCTCGGCGGTGGCGGGCATCCCGGTCGTCGTTTGGATGGTGAGGGCGAGCAGCTTGACCCGCCCGGGGGCCTCGGCCAGCACCTCCTCGGTGACGGCCCGGATGTCCTCCCGGAAGATCGTCTCCTTGTCCTCGCAGAGGCTCAGCACGGCGCTGTAGACCTGGTCGAGGAGGACCTCGCCTTCGGCCAGCGGAAGGCCCGACTCGCGCAGCTCCCGGCCGAGGAACTCCCGACCGCCGGGGGTGCCGACGTGGCCGGCCGCGGGGTCGAAGCCGAGCTCGGACTTGGCGATCGGGCGGTCGGTGAGCGGCCCGCCGTGCGGCGTGATGATCGCCAGCCGCCGTTCGCCGTCGGTGACCACCACGTGCTCGCCGCCGGCCGCGACTTGGGCGACCAGCGCATCAGCTCGCTCTTTCAACTCGCTGACACTGACGAAAACGGACACCGGCCAAAGTCTACTTCCATGGCTAAGCTGGTCGCGAACCCGGAAATGAAACGGCTAGGCGCGGCCCTCGGGCTCACGGCTCTCGGTGCGGTCACCACCCTCACCGGGCTGGACTGGGACGCCTACCTCCACGCCCGCGACCCCAACCTGGTCCACAGCGAGAGCCTCTTCACGCTCAGCAACCCCGGCCACCTCCTGTTGATCACCGGAACCGCGGTCACCGTGCTCGGGATCGCCGCCGCCCTCCTGCTGCTTCCGGTCGCCAGGGTCGTTCGGGTGACGGCGACCGCCCTCATCGCGGCGACCGCCCTGAGCTCGGCCGGCGTCCTCGCCTGGGCCGCCCAGAAGGACTCCCAGCAGCAGGCCGCGGCCAGCCTCGCCTCGAAGGACCAGCTGGTACGCAGCGCCGGCGCCCCAGGCACGGCCGAGGCGGGGATCGTCACCCATCAGCACGCCCGCGCCGACCCGTCCCGGGCGACGGCAGCCGAGAAGGCGGCGGCGCAGCTGCTGCTCGAGCAGACCAAGCTCGGCACCGAGCGCTTCGCCGCCCTCCAGGCGGCGATCGCGGACGGCTACCGGGCGGTGACTCCGGTCGACGCGCCGATCGTCCACTACGTCAACCCGGCCTACCTGGTGACCGGCGATACGCTCAACCCGGAACACCCCGAGTCGCTGATCTACGGCAACAGCGCCAAGGGCCCGATCCTGCTGGCGGCGATGTACATCGCGCACCGGATCGGCCAGGCGGGGCCCGACATCGGCGGTCCGCTGACGCTCTGGCACGCCCACTCCAACCTCTGTTTCAGCGCGAAGACGAACATCATCGACGCCTTTACCGACGCGGCCGGCAACTGCCCCGCCGGCTCCTTCAACAGCGGCACCCCGGAGATGCTCCACGTCTGGGTCGTGGACAACCCGAACGGGCCCTTCTCGACCGACATGAACCCGCAGGCGCTGGTGAAGCTGCTCGAGGCGGGCTCGACGCCCTAAACGCGCCGGAAGCCCAGCGCAGCCACCCGCAGCATCTCGTCCAGCTCCTCGTTCACGACGCCCTCCGTACGCAAGAGCGACCGGAGCGCCTCCGCCCGCACGGCGCCGGCCCCCGCAGCGGCAAAACCGAGGCGGGCGATGGAGACCGACTCCGCCTCCAGGCGAGAAGCAAGCGTCATTGACGCAGTCATACCGGTGGCAGCGCGGCATGCGGCCGCGGCAAGCCGCGCCTCCAGCAGCAGCCCGTCCGCGGCCGGGCAACCCGCGGCGGCGGAGGTGGGGCAGAGGCCGACGATTTCCTCGGAGACGATCGATCCTCCGGCCGGCAGCCGGTGCAAGGCCGCCTCTCGGGCCAGGGCGGGGGTCGTCTCCCGGAGCCGGGTGAGGTTCATCGAGAGCTGGGTCCCGCCGGCGACTGCGAAGACCAGCGCCTGCACGCCGCGGACCCCGCCCGCCGACTCCCGCAGCCGCCCCGCGACCGCCGACGCCTCGGCCACCGAGACGCCCGCTAAGAGCAGGTTGTAGGCGACCAGCGGCTCCCGCGCCCCGACCGAGACGACGCCGGCGGAAGGATGCGCTCGATCGCCGAGGTCGAAGGGTGGCGGGTTGGCGGAGCGGACCTGCGCCAGCGTTGCCGAGCCGGCCGCGCCGTAGAAGTGGACCGGCACCCGGAGCTCGGACCAGATCCGCTCGCCCAGCTCCCGTGCCAGCCGGGCGGCCTCGGCCAGGGTGGCGGAGCCGAGCGGCACGATCGGCACCACGTCGGCCGCGCCCCGCCGGGGATGGACACCGGCGTGGACGCGGAGGTCGATCGACGAGACGGCCGCGGCGACCGACGCGAAAACCCCCTCCAGCAGATCACCGCCCGCCAGGGTCAGGACGACCCGGTGGTGGTCGGAGTCGAAGGATTGGTCGAGCACGTGGGCCCCGGCCGACGAAGCAGCGCTTACGAGCGAGGCGATCACGGCAGGGTCGCGCCCCTCCGAGAAGTTCGGCACCGATTCCAGGAGCACGGCCAAATCGATCAGGCCGAGTAGGCGAGCCGGCCGTCGCAGATCGTCGACGAGACCAGGTTGACGCCCAGCCGGTAGGGGATCTCGAGGTAGGAGTCGGCGTCCAAGAGCGCGAGGTCGCAGCGCTTGCCGAGGCGGATCGAGCCGCAGCGGCGCTGGACGCGCAGCGCGCGCGCCCCCCCGATCGTCGCGCCCGCCAAAGCCTCCTCCGGCGTCAGGCCGAGCTCGAGGCAGGCGAGACCGATGGTCAGGCACATGTTCTCGGACGCCGAGGTACCGGGGTTGAAGTCGGATGCGACCGCCAGCCGGACGCCGGCGCCGGACAGCACGCGGGCCGATCCCTCAGCCGCCATCCGGAGGTTGACGGCGGTGCCCGGGCAGAGGACGCAGACGACCTGGGACTGGGCGAGCAGGCGGGCGTCGCCCTCCCGCAGGTAGTGGAGGTGGTCGACCGACGCCGCGCCCAGCTGGACGGCCAGGCGGGCGCCGTCGCCGGGCGCCAGCTGGGCGGCGTGGAGCTTGAGCAGGTAGCCGAGCTGGGCGGCGCGGGTGAGCACCCGCCGGCACTGGGCGGCGTCGAACGCACCCGGATCGGACCACGCGTCGCAGAAGGCGGCCAGCCCCCGGAAGCGGGGCAGCATCACCTCGCAGACCTCGTCGAGGTAGTCGGCGGGCGTGCGGTCGTCGGGCACCACGTGGGCGCCCAGGAAGGTCGACACGACCGACTGTGGACCCTCCGCGGCGAGCCGGCCAGCGGCCTTCAGAAGGGCCTCCTCGGATTCCACCGAGAGCCCGTAGCCGGACTTCGCCTCGAGGGTCGTGACGCCGTGCTTGAGGAAGGAGCGGAGCCGCGTGCGGCCGATCGACACGAGGGCATCCTCGGAGGCGGCCCGTGTCGCCCGGACCGTCCGCATGATGCCACCGTCGGGGAACGCCTGGCCCCGGATCCGGGCCGCCGCCTCATCGGCCCGCGACCCGGCCCACAAAAGGTGGACGTGCGAGTCGACGAAACCCGGGATGACGCAGCGGCCGCCGGCGTCGATGACCCGCCCGCCCTCCGCGACGCGGACCCGGCGCAGCCAGCGGCCGGTGGGCCCGACCCAGACAATCTGGCCGTTGCGGGAGGCGACCGCGGCCTGCTCGAGGATGCCCAGCGTGCCCTCTCCCTGGCCGGCCTCGCAGGTGACCAGCTGGCCGATGCCGTGGAGCACGAGATCGGCCTGGATCACCGGCCTAGAGTGACAGAGTGCCGGGCAGGGTGGCGCTTGTCTACGACGACGCTTACATGGCCTACCAGCACGCCAGCTGGCACCCTCTCCAGCCCCGCCGCGTCAAGCTCACCGTCGAGCTCATCCGCGCCACCGGTCTGGCCGAGTTCGCCGAGCTGCTGCCGCCCCGCCGGGCGACTGACGCCGAGGTTGGCCTCGTCCACGCCCCCGGCTACATCGAGCTGGTGCGGCGGCTGGGGCACGGGGAGGAGCTGAGCCGGGCTGACCTGTTCCGAGCCGCCGGCGCCGGCTTCGCGAGCGAGGACAACCCCGTCTTCGAGCGGATGCACGAGGCCAGCGCGCTGATCGCGGGCGGCAGCATCGTCGCCGGCGAGGCCGTCCACGAAGGACGGGCGGAGCACGCGTTCAACCCGGCCGGCGGGCTCCACCACGCGATGCGCGAGATGGCCTCCGGCTTCTGCGTCTACAACGACGTCGCAGTCGTCAGCGCGTGGCTGAAAGACAGGGGCCACAGGGTCGCCGTGGTCGACGTCGACGTCCACCACGGCGACGGCACCCAGGCGGCCTTCTACTCCGATCCCGCGGTGCTGACGATCTCGCTCCATCAGCTGAGCCGGGGCTTCTTCCCCGGCACCGGCCACCCGGACGAGACCGGCGCCGGGTCCGGGGCGGGCACCTCGGCCAACCTCCCCTACCCGCCCTTCACCTGGGACGAGCCCTGGCTGCGCGGCTTCGACGAGGTCGTCCCAGCTCTCCTCCGCCGCTTCGCGCCGACCATCCTGGTGACGCAGTGCGGGTGTGACACCCACCTCCTCGATCCGCTCGCCAACCTCCGCTGCTCCACCCGCATCTGGCCGGTCGTCGGGCGGCGCTTCCACGACCTCGCCCACGAGCTCTGCGAAGGCCGCTGGGTGGCGCTCGGCGGCGGCGGCTACGCCGTCGAGGAGGTCGTGCCGCGGGCCTGGACGCTGCTCTTCGCTGAGATGGTGGGCCACCCCGAGCTGGCCGCCGAGCAGCTCGACCCGGAGCCCTACCCGCCGCTGCCGGAAGCGCAGGAGCGGGTCTGGCCCATGGTCGAATACGCGATAAAGGCTCTCAAAGCCAACCTCAGCGATTAGCCCGGCTGATCCGCATCACGACCAGCTGGAGGGGCAGCGCGGTGCCCAGCACCAGCCCGATGGCGGGCACCGCCCAGGTGTAGCCGTGGACGTGGCGAAGGGCGAAGGGGAGGATCCAGGCGGCGGCGAGGAGGAGGACGGCAACCTGCCAGGCGATCGCGAAGCGAGCCCATCGGAGCAGCGCGGCGCGGCGCAGGGCGAGGTCTTCCTGCTCCAGTCCCCGGCCGAGGAAACGCCGGTACGCAAAGTAGTGGACCGCGATCGCGGCGAGGCAGGCGACGACGCCCGCGACCACATAGGTGGAATCAGTCGTGACCGAATCCCGACGCCCGGCTTAGGTCGAGCGGAGCTAGGCGGTGGTGGCGCTGTGCGTGCGCAGGCAGCGGGTGCAGACCCGAGCCTTGACGGTCTTGCCGGCGACGCTCACCAGCCCGGTCTGGAGGTTCGGGAGGAAGCGTCGATTGGTGCGGTTTTTCGCGTGACTCACGTTGTGCCCATACTGAGGGCCCTTGCCGCAGATCTCGCATTTTCTGGCCATGATTGTTTCTCCGAGGAGGGGGTGTCGAAGGCGGATTGTACCATAGGGTTGCTTCACCGATGAGTACGGCCCAGCAGCAGACAGACCCCCACGGCATCCTTCGCCGCGCCCGCGACCGCGGCCGCATCGAGGTGTTTCCCTCGGTCGTCGCGGCCGTCGCCGGCCACGCCGCGGTGGCGTGCTACGGCGTCATGGGCATGTCGGCGCGGGGCCTCCGCGACGGCGTCGCGCTGCTCCTCCGGCGCGACAACCTGGACAAGGGCGTCGACGTGCGCGAGGTCGCCGGCCAGCTCGTCATCGACGTCTACGTGATCGTCGAGTACGGGACCCGGATCACGGCGGTGGCGAAGAACCTGCAGAGCACGGTCCGCTTCGAGGTGGAGCGGCTGCTCGGTGTGCCGGTCGGCGAGGTGAACGTGTTCGTCCAGGGGGTGCATGAAGACCGCACCGCGGGCTGAGCCAGAGGCGACCGGGCAGCCGCAGGTCGTCGACGGCCGGCTCTTCAAGCGCGCCCTGCTGGGGAGCCTGAGCTGGCTCGGCGCCAACCAGGAGGAGGTCAACCGGCTCAACGTCTTCCCGGTGCCCGACGGCGACACCGGGACCAACATGCTGCTCACGCTGCAGTCGGCGGTGGAGGACATCCGGGAGTCGGACGCGAAGGAGATCAGCAAGATCGCCGCCCTGGCCGCCCACGGCAGCCTGATGGGCGCCCGCGGCAATTCCGGGGTCATCCTCTCGCAGATCTTCCGGGGCTTTGCCAAGCACGTCCAGGGGAAGTCGGAGCTCACCCCGGCGGAGCTCGCCGACGCCCTCGAGGAGGCGGCCAACGCCGCCTACCGGGCGGTCATCAAGCCGACCGAGGGGACCATCCTCACCGTCGCCAGGGAGGCCGGCAAGGCCGCCCAGGCAGCCGCAGCGGCTCCCAACGCGGCGATCAACACGGTCATCCGCGCCGCCACCAGGGCGGCCAAGGCGGCCACCGACAAGACGCCCACCCAGCTGGCCATCCTGCGCGAGGCGGGCGTCGTCGACGCCGGCGGCTACGGCCTCCAGGTCATCCTCGAAGGCTTCCTGAAGACGTTCGAGGAGCTGGAGGGGATGCCTCCCGCCGGCCAGCCCGCGGTGGCTCACAAGGCCGCCCCGGCCCAGGTCAACCTGGAGCTGCCGGAGGAAGGCTGGGGCTACTGCACCGAGTTCCTCATCGAGGGCGAGGACATGAACGTGGACGAGATCCGCGACGCCATCGCCGGGATGGGCAACTCCGCCCTGGTGGTCGGCGACGAGGTCCTCATCCGGGTCCACGTCCACACCAACGAGCCCACCTCCGTCCTCGCCTACGCGTCCGGCGTCGGCACCCTGGCGCGGACCAAGGTCGACGACATGTCGAAGCAGCACCGCGTCATCCTCGACGGCGAGGTCCTGGCGCCCCCCGCGGCCACCGCCAACGGCAGCCGGCCGAAACCGGCGGCGGCGTCCCGGCCCAACGGGATCGGGCTCGTCGCGGTGGTCGCCGGCGACGGCCTCGCGGACATCTTCCGGGGCCTCGGCGTGGACGCCGTCGTGGAGGGGGGACAGACGATGAACCCCTCGACCCAGGACATGCTGCGGGCGGTCGACTCGATCCCCTACGACGAGGTCATCCTGCTCCCCAACAACGCCAACGTGATCCTCGCCGCGCAGCAGGTTCCGGACCTGACGAAGAAGAAGGTCCACATCCTGCGCAGCCGCACCGTCCCCCAGGGGATTGCCGCCGTCGTCACCTTCAACCCGACCGCCAGCGCGGTCCAGAACATGACCGCGATGGCGGGCGCCAAGGACCAGGTGCAGACGATCGAGGTCACCCATGCGGTGCGCGACAGCAAGGCGAACGGCGTTTCGGTGAAGAAGGGCGACGTGATCGCATTGATCAACGACAAGCTCAAACACAGCGGCGCCGACTACGGGACGGTCGTCAGCCTGGCCCTCAAGGAGATCAAGCCGGAGGACTACGAGCTGGTCACCGTCTACACCGGCAAGGGCGCCCAAAAGAAGGACCTGAAGCTGCTCACCGAGGCGATCAGCCGCGACTATCCGGGCCTCGAGGTCGAGGTCCAGGACGGCGGCCAGCAGCACTACCCGTTCATCCTCAGCGTCGAATAGCTGTCTCCACCAGCAGCACTTGCCGAAGTTCCGCGTCGTAACCGACTCCACGGCCGACCTGCCGCCCGCCTGGCGGGAGAAGTACGCCATCGAGGTGGTGCCGCTCAAGGTTCTCTTCGGCAGGGAGACGTTCAAGGACGGCGTCGACCTGACCGGCGACCAGTTCTTCGCCAAGCTCGAGGCCTCCCCGCAGCTCCCCACCACCAGCGCGCCCAGCCCGGGCGACTTCGCCGCCGTCTACCAGAGGCTGAGCGGCGAGTGCGACGGCGTGGTCTCGATCCACCTCGGCTCCAATCTCAGCGCCACCTGCGAGTCGGCCCGGCTCGGCGCGGGGACGGTGGAGGGCTTCCCGGTACACGTCGTCGACTCCCGGAGCACCACGATGGCGATCGCCTTCCTCTGCCAGGTCGCCGCCGAGTCGCCCGACCTGGCGAGCGCCGTCGAGGCGGTCGAGGAGCGGGTCGACAAGCTCGGCATCCTCGCCCTCCTCGACACCATGCGCTTCATCCAGATGGGCGGCCGGATCAGCAAGATCCAGTACCTGCTGGGGTCGATGCTCGACGTCAAGCCGCTGCTCAAGCTCGACGGCGGGGAGATCAAGCCCCTCGACCGGACCCGGACCCGGGCCAAGGCGATCCCGGGCATGGTCCGGCGCCTCAAGGAGGAGGGCCCGCTCGAGCGGCTGGCCGTGATGCACGGCAGCGCGCCCGAAGACGCCGCCAAGCTCCGCGACCTGCTCGGCCCGGAGATGCCCGGGATGGAGATCGGCATCGGCCAGATCGGGGCCGTGCTGGGCACACACACCGGCCCCCGCGCCCTCGGCCTCGTCTACGTCAAGAAGTAGGCTCGGTCTCTCCGGCTGCCGGGTAAGGAGCCGGCTCCCCCGCGGCCCTGATCAGGAAGAGGGGTACCAAGCCGGCCGCCACCGTCAGCACCGCGGCGAGGACGAGGGTCGAGGTCAGCGACCGGACGACCAGCTGGCCGGCAAGCGCCGCCCCGATCGGGACGCCGGAGAAGTTCATCGCCATCGAGATGGCGAAGGCGCGGCCGAGCCAGGCCGGGTCGGTGCACCGCTGGCGGAGCGTGAAGAGCGCGATGTCGATCGGGCCGATGAGCAGGCCGGCAACCGCCAGCGCGGCGGCGACGACGAAGAGGTTGGGTGCGAAGGCGATCGCCAGCATGGGAACCCCGAGTGCGAGCTGCGGCCAGGCCAGCCACTGCCGCTCCCTGCCCTCGCTGTTCAGCCGGCCGAAGAGGGTGGTGGTGAAGAGGCCGGCGACGCCCATCACGGCGAAGAGCAGGCCGACCGTCGCCGGGCCCTGGTGAAAACGCTGCAGCACCAGCACCGGGAGTGCGATGTAGAGCATCCCGTTGGCCAGGTTGGCGACCGAGATCATCGCGGCCAGCCCGCGCAGGGTCTCGTTGCGGAGCACGTAGCGAAGGCCCTCCCCGGCGTCGCGGAGGATGTTGCCGGTGGTCTCCGTGTTGGTCTCCGGGTCCTTGATGCGGAAGAGGAAGATCGCTCCCACCGCGAAGCAGAGCCCGGTGGCGATGATCGCGGCTTCGCCGCCGGCGACCGCCACGACGAGGCCCGCGAGGGAGGGGCCGATGATCGATGCCACGACGTAGCCGTTGCTGTCGACCGCGTTCATCCGCTCCCAGAGGTGGCGGGGGACGAGGATCGGGTAGAGGGTCCGCAGCCCGGTGTTGCCGAGCGGTGCCGTGAGCGAGGAGAGAACCGTGATCAGGAGCAGGAGCGGCACCGGCAGCGCGTGGAGCAGCGCCAGCACCCCGATCAGGATCAGCGTGACGGCGGCGGAGGCGTAGTCGACGATGATCAAGTGGCGACACGAGGGGGCCCGGGAAGATGCTCAGGAAGGCCACCGTCCCCGCCAGCGCGGGCGAGTGGTAGCGGGTGAGCACGAAGAGGACCATCGCGATGCTCCCCATCTGGCCGCCGATCCGGCCCAGCTGGGCGGCAGCGACCGCCTCCGGAAACGAGCGAACCGCGAGCAGGGCCCGGTAGGAGCGCTCCTCGCTCATTGCAGGTGCTCGAGCAGGAAGGTCCAGAGATCGGCCTCCTCGGGCACCAGCTTGGTCACCGGCTTGCCCTGGCCGTGGCCCGCCCGCTCCTCGACCCGGAGCAGGGTCAGGCTCTCCGGGTGGGTCGCCTGGAGGAGGGCGGCGCACTTGAAGGCGTGGCTGGGGTCGACGCGGGCGTCGTCCTCGCCGGTGAGCAGGAGGAGCGGAGGATAGGAGGCGTCCGGGCGGACGTGGTGGTAGGGCGAGTAGGCGTGGAGCCAGCGGAACGCCTCCGGGTCGGCGGCGCTCCCGAGCTCCCGGTTCCAGAGCTGGGCGATCCGGAACCGCTCGTAGCGGACCATGTCGAGCAGCGGCACCTGGCAGACGACCGCGCCGAACAGCTCCGGCCGCTGCGTCATGGCGGCCCCGACGAGGAGGCCGCCGTTGCTGCGGCCGTGGATGCCGAGCGTCTCCGCCGTGCAGTGTCCGTGCTCCTGGAGCGCCTCGGCGGCGGCGATGAAATCGTCGAACACGTTCTGCTTGTCGCCCAGCATCCCGGCCCGGTGCCACGCCTCGCCGTACTCGCCGCCACCCCGGAGCACCGCGACGGCAAGCAGCCCGCCGGCCTCCAGGAAGGGGACCGCGGTCGGGGTCCAGGCCGGGGTCCGGTTGAGGTTGAAGCCGCCGTACCCGGTCAGCACGGTCGGGCCGCTGCCCTCCTGCCGGCCGACCAGGAACATCACCGAGGAGCTGCCGTCGCGGGAGGTGAAGCGGACCTGGCGCACCGGGTGGGCGGCGGGGTCGAAGCCGGCCGGCGGCTCCAGGCCGCCCAAGGGCGTGAAGTGGCCGGTCGCCGGGTCGACGGCGATGACGAAGGCCGGCCGGGTGAAGGTCTCCACGGTCAGGAACACCTCGGTCGCCGAGGGGTGCGCGCCGAGGCCCGTCACCGTCGCCAGGGGGGGCAGGTCGACGATGCCCTCGAACCCTCCTTCGAGGTCGTGGACGGAGACCCAGGAGCAGGCCTCGACCAGGTGGTGGACCAGCAGCCGGTCGGAGCTCGACTCGACGTCGAGGAGCAGGTTCTCGCTCTCCCCGACCAGGTCGCTCCACTCGGATCGGTCGGGCCGCTCGGGGTCGATCTCGACGAAACGCCAGTTGGGAGCGCCGGCGTTGGTCAGGGCGACCAGCCGGTCGCCGCTGAACCAGGCTCGGACGGTCTCCGCGTCACCGTGGAACACCTCCCGGAAAGGGCCCTCCGCGCCGGCCAGCCAGAGCGAGCTCTCGCCCCAGCCCCGGTTGACGTTGATCGCGGTCCAGCGGCCGTCGGGGCTGACCGAGATCGGCTCCGGCGCCTCGGTCCGGTCGCCCGGCCGGAAGACGACCTCGTCTTCCTCGACCGGCCGCCCAAAGACGTGGCGGCGAACGTGCTGGCCGTAGAACTCGCCCTCCGAGTAGACCGCGTAGAGGATCGAGGACCGTCCCGGCTCGAACTCGACGAAGCCCCACTGGCAGTTGGGG
>WNFM01136360.1_pt1 | contig 19814 bp, 19 predicted proteins | sample 5400271 | NCBI WGS metagenome assembly WNFM01 (sample SAMN13153352, study PRJNA577476) | soil metagenome | isolation source: 60 cm saprolite on Douglas fir-dominated hillslope | place: USA:California | collected 2013-09-17
CGAGGCGATGGCGCCGGAAATGCAGAGCGTGTTCCTGCCGGCTTCGCCGATGGCGCGCCCGATCACTGCCACATTGGTGCGGCAGATCGCGGGGATGGGTGGCGACATCTCTCCTTTTGTGCCCGCATCCGTCGCCGCGCGCCTGAAAAAGAAATTTTCCCGTTAGTTAGGAGCTTCCATGATCCGCGTTCTCGCCGTCGTATGCGCACTCGTTTGCGTCAGCCCTGCGCTGGCGCAGGCGCCGAAACTGCCGGCCGGTCTCGATCCGCAGAACACCATTCTGCTCGACACCAAAGGTGGCCGCATCGTCATCAAGCTGCGCAACGACATCGCGCCCAAGCACGCCGAGCGCATTAAGCTGCTCAGCCGTGAAGGCTTCTATAACAATGTGCCGTTCCATCGCGTCATTGCCGGCTTCATGGCACAAACTGGCGACGGACAATTCGGTAATGGTCCCGGCGGCTCGAAATATCCGCCACTGAAATCCGAATTCTCGCAGGTACCTTTCGTGCGCGGCATTGTCGGCATGGCGCGCTCATCCGATCCGAACTCGGCCAATTCGCAATTCTTTATCATGTTCGGCACCAATTCCGGCTTGAACGGCCAATATACAGTGGTCGGCGAAGTGGTGTCGGGGATGGACGTAGTCGACAAGGTCAAGAAGGGCGCGGCCGAGCAGAACGGCTCGGTCACCGATCCCGACAAGATCGTGAAAATGCAAGTCGCCGCCGACGCCAAATAGCGGGGGATGTCATGCGGCCGGTTTGTGCGCTCCTCGGCGTTGTCGCCTTGGTGGCCACGGACGTTGCTTGTCCACCGCTCGCGTCTGCAACGACGGATTTTCTTTGGTTGGCGCAAAATGAATTGCGGCGAAATGCGCAGCCGCAAAAACCAGCGAGCGAATTGAATACGCTCAATGACATTTTTACTGCATTACGCCGCTGCTATCGACCGCCGAGCCTGGAAAAGGCTTTCCCGGGCATGCGCATCACCGTGCAATTTGCTTATACGCGCGCCGGCGATATCTTCAAAAAGCCCCACATTTCGTTCGAAACTCCCGGTATTTCCCCAGAGCAACAGTCGGCCTACCGCATGGCGGTGGCGGCCGCGCTGGTGCGCTGTGCGCACCTTCCCTTCAGCGATGCACTCGGCAATGCCGTCGCCGGGCGCATTTTCGCAATCCAATTTGTCGACGAACGCACCCTCAGACAAGCGGAGTATTCAACATGGCCAAGCCCGAAGACATACTGACGCTTGAGACGACCAAGGGCAATGTTGTGATCGAGATGCGCCCGGATCTCGCGCCCGGCCACGTCGCGCGCATCAAGGAGCTAGTTAAAGACGGCTTCTACGATGGCATCGTTTTCCACCGCGTTATCGACGGGTTCATGGCGCAAACGGGTTGCCCGCATGGGACCGGGACTGGCGGCTCGGGCAAAAAGTTGAAAGCGGAGTTTAACCGCGAGCCGCACGTGCGCGGCACGGTGTCGATGGCGCGCGCCAGCAATCCGGATTCCGGCGACAGCCAGTTTTTCATTTGCTTCGACGATGCGGGCTTCCTCGACAACCAATACACCGTCTGGGGCAAGGTGATTGAGGGCATGGAAAACGTCGACAAGATCAAGCGCGGCGAGCCCGTGAGTAACCCGGACAAGATCGTAAAGGCGACGATGGGAGCGTAAGTGTAAACCGAGCCGCAGTTATCGCGCCATGGCCGGGCTCGTCCCGGCCATCCACGTCTTTGAAACATGCTAAGGCGGCCAGACGTGGATGCCCGGCCCAAGGCCGGGCATGACGATGAAAAGACATGAAAACCGACCTCTTCAACTTTGATCTGCCGCTTGAGCGCATAGCGCTGAGACCGGCGAGCCCACGCGATGTGGCGCGGCTTTTGGTAGTGAAGCCGGGCGGCGCCCCCGTGTTGGAAGATCGCACCGTTCGCAATCTTCCGGACTTGCTGCAGCAGGGTGATTGCCTGGTCGTCAACGACAGCAAGGTGATTGCGGCGCGGCTCCGGGGCCGGCGCATCGGCCGGGGAGACACAGAACCTGCGATCGATGCCACCCTTCACAAACGGCTAGATGGGTCGCGTTGGCGCGCCTTCATTCTTGGGGCCAAGAAGGTGCAGGTGGGGGATACCCTGCGATTCGGAACCGAGGGCCGGGTGTGTTTCCTGGGCGAATTAGATGCTCAAGTTTCACATAAAGATGAGGGAGGGGAGGTAACCCTTTCATTTTCCTTCAGTGGCCCAGTTTTGGATCAAGCTGTCGCGGAACGCGGTGAAATGCCCTTGCCGCCTTATATTGCCTCGCGCCGGGCGCCCGATGAACGGGATCTGACCGATTACCAGACGCTCTTCGCCCGCGATAAAGGGTCCGTCGCTGCGCCGACCGCCGGCCTCCATTTTACCGAGAGCCTTTTGGGCAGGCTCGGCGAACGTGGAATTGGACTGCACAAGGTAACCTTGCATGTGGGGGCCGGCACATTCCTGCCCGTGAAAACGGACGACACCGAAGGCCACAAAATGTATGCGGAATTCGGGAGCGTTTCGAACGAGGTGGCGCAGGCGCTCAATTCGGCGCGCGCCAAGGGCGGCCGGCTCGTCGCCGTCGGTTCAACCGCCCTGCGCTTATTGGAAAGCGCTACACACGAGGACGGCAAGATTCATGCTTTTTCCGGGGAAACGTCGATCTTCATCACGCCCGGCTACAAATTCCGCGCCGTCGATCTGATGCTTACCAATTTCCATTTGCCGCGCTCGACTTTGTTCATGCTGGTCGCGGCTTTCAGTGGGCTCGACGCTATGAAACACGCTTATGCCCATGCGATTAAGGCGGGTTATCGCTTCTATTCCTATGGCGATGCCTGTTTGCTTTATCCTCCGGCGCGATGAGCAATCCCTTCGGCTTTCACCTCAAGGCAACCGACGGTGCGGCGCGCAGCGGCGAATTCGTTACGCCCCATGGGAGAGTGCAGACGCCGGCATTTATGCCGGTTGGAACCCAAGCAACCGTAAAAGGCCTGATGCCGGACGACGTGCGCGCGACCGGCGCGGAGATTGTGCTCGGCAACACCTATCATCTGATGCTGCGGCCCGGCGCCGAGCGCATCTCAGCGCTTGGAGGGCTGCATAAATTCATGAACTGGCCGCTGCCGATCCTGACGGACTCCGGGGGCTTCCAGGTGATGTCGCTGTCGGACCTTCGTAAGCTTGATGAGAAGGGCGTCACGTTCCGCTCTCATCTCGACGGAGCGATGGTCGAGCTTACCCCTGAACGCGCAATTGAAATCCAGTCCCTGCTCGGCGCCGATATATCCATGCAACTCGACGAGTGCCTAAAGCTGCCGGCGTCGCAGGAGGAGATCGCGCGCGCGATGCGGCTCTCGTTGCATTGGGCCGAACGGAGCAAACGATCTTTCGAGGGTCACGAACGTGATGGATTTGCTTTGTTCGGTATCGTGCAGGGCGGCGACGATCTCGAATTGCGGACCGAAAGTGCGCGCGCTCTCTCCGACATTGGTTTTGAGGGTTATGCGATTGGCGGCCTCGCGGTCGGTGAGCCGCAGGACGTTATGCTCAAGGTTGTCGCGGAGACGACGCCCGTACTCCCCGTTAAGCGCCCGCGCTACCTCATGGGTGTCGGTACACCGCATGACCTGATGGAAGCCGTCAAACGTGGCATCGACATGTTCGACTGTGTTCTGCCGACCCGCAATGGTCGGCACGGCATGGCGTTCACGCGGTTCGGTGCGATCAATCTCACCAACGCGCGCCACGCCAATGATCCGCGCCCGCTCGACGAGCAAAGCGTCCATCCGGTGGCGCGAACGTATTCGCGCGCTTACTTGCATCACCTCGCCAAAGCCAATGAGATACTGGGGGCTGTGCTGCTTTCCACCATCAACCTTGCCTACTATCAGGCACTCATGCAGGGGATGCGTGAGGCCATCGAGGCTGGCCGGTTTGCGCATTTTCATGCTGCCTGTGAAGAAGGCTGGGTGCGGGGGGATATTCCGGCGCTCTAATTTCGCCCATCATTTCTGGGCGGCCTCCTAGGCCTGCGTCCTGAAACGAGCGAGAGGGTTGTCGCCTCGGCCGCACTTGGCTAAAGCCACCGCATGAACGTTCAAACCGGTTTTCTCAACCATCGCCGCAATCCGCGCTTCAAGCTGCCGCCCGGGGCATGTGACGCCCATTGCCACGTCTTCGGTCCCGCCGCGAAGTTTCCTTATGCGCCCAACCGGCGCTACACGCCGGCCGACGCGCCGAAGGAGATGCTGGCCGCGCTGCACGCTCATCTGGGTGTCGAGCGTGCCGTAATCGTGCAAGCGAGCTGTCACGGAACCGACAATGCCGCCATGCTCGATTGCATTGCATCCGATCCCAAACGCTATCGCGGCGTTGCCATTGTAAACGATGGTTTCACCGAAAAGGATTTCGATGCGCTCGATCGCGGCGGCGTACGCGGCGTGCGTTTTAACTTCGTCAAGCATCTCGGTGGCGCACCTAACATGGCCGCTTTCAACCGTGTTATCGATCGCATCAAGGACCGCGGTTGGCACGTTGTTCTGCATATCGACGCGCCCGATATCGTGCCGCTGTCGGAAATGATGCGGACGTTGCCGTTGCCATTTATCGTCGATCATATGGGGCGTGTTCCCTCGGCGGACGGCCTCAACCAACCACCATTACGCGCGCTGATCGAGCTTTCGCGCCTGGAAAATTGCTGGATCAAGTTGTGCGGCTCGGAGCGGATATCCATGCCTCCTTACGCGGCCGCCGTGCCAATTGCTCATGCTCTCGTTGACGCTTCGCCCGCGCGCGTGCTGTGGGGGACGGATTTTCCGCATCCCAACGCGACACATGAGGCCGATGAAGCCGACCTGGTCGATCTGGTGCCGCAGTTCGCGCTTGGCGCGCTGGCGCAACAGCGTCTCTTGGTGGACAATCCGGCCGCGCTTTATGGTTTCTGTTCATAAAAAGAAACGCTTGGAGGAGAGCCACATGAGCAAAGGAATTTTTCAGGGCACGCGGCGCAACGTGCTGCTCGCGGCCCTTTTGGCGCTGCTGCCGTTGAATTTTGCCCAGGCAGCCTGGCCGGAAAAGCCGATTAAAATCGTGCTGCCGTTCGGCGCCGGTGGCGTGGCGGATGTCACCGCCCGTATTTTGGCTGACCGGTTGGGTCAGAAACTCAACCAGCGCGTCGTGATCGAAAATATGCCCGGGCCCGGCGGCATTGCCGCTGCGCGTGCGGTGATCTCTGCGCCGCCCGATGGCTACACGATGGCGTGGATTACCAACGGCGCCGCCACCAGCGTCGCGACATTCCAAAGCCTGCCATTCGATCCCGCGAAAGATTTCGCGATGGTCTCGATGGCTGGCACCTTCGATCTGGTGTTCGTGGTCAACGGCCAGTCCGAATACAAAACGCTCGGCGATTTCATCAAGGCGGCAAAAGAGAATCCGGGAAAGCTTAACATCGGCACGATTGCGGCCGGCAGCACGCAAAATCTTGGCGGTGAATTGTTTAAGTCGATGGCGGGCATCAATGTACAAATCGTCGCGTACAAGAATTCGCCTGATATCGTGGTGGCATTGCTTCGCAACGACGTGCAGATCATGATCGATTTTCCGCCCGCAGTAGCAGGCCAGGTTGCGGACAATAAGCTCCGTATCCTTGCGTCCTCCAGTCCGAAACCGTCGCCACTGCTCCCAAGTGTTCCGACCGCCGATCAGGCCGGCGTCAAAGGTTACGAAGTGATCTCATGGAACGGCGTTGGAGTGCCGAAGGACACGCCGAAAGAGATCGTCGATACCATGAACAAGGCGATGCGCGACGTTCTCGCCATGCCTGACGTCAAGGAGCAGCTCGCCAAGGTCGGCGTCATCGCGCAGGCGAGCACGCCAGCTGAGTTGATGGCGCGCCTCACGTCGGACATCAAGAAATGGAACGACGTCGTCGATAAGGCGGGCATTCCACGCAAGTAACGAGTGGCGACCAGCGAGTGAGCAAAAGCAGGCAATGACAAAAAAACTTTCGGTCGGCGTTGTCGGCGCTGGCATGGGCGGGCTGGCCGTCGCGGCGACGCTGCGGCGGGTTGGTATTGATGTGCAGGTTTACGAGCAGGCGCCACGCTTTGCCCGCATCGGCGCCGGCATCCAGATGATGCCGAACTCGATGCAGGTGTTGCGGGGCATCGGCATCGAGGACCGGCTGCGGAAAGTTGCTTTCGCACCTTACTCGCACCTCAACCGAGACGGTTATACCGGCGAGATGACGCGCGAGCTGCCGATGCCGGAAAGCCTCTACAACGCGCCATATCTCTGCATGCACCGCGCCGATTTGCACGACGCCCTTGCTTCCGCGGTTCCGGCGGAGATCGTGCATCTCGGGAAGAAGCTTGTCGGCCTCGAGCAGGGTGGTAGCCAGGTCGCGTTGCGCTTCGAGGACGGCACCAGCGCCAAAGCCGATGCCGTGGTCGGCGCGGACGGCGTTCACTCGATTGTGCGCGATATCGTGGTTGGGCCGGACGAGCCGATCCACAAAGGCCGGATTGCTTATCGTGCGGTATTTCCAGCAGAGCTCATGGGTGGTTTCGACATCGGCCCATCACGCACGAAATGGTGGGGCAGCGATCGTCATATCGTCATCTACTACACGACGAAAGCGAAGAGCGAAGTTTACTTCGTCACCAGTGTGCCGGAGCCGGCGGAGTGGCTCACGCGCGAATCCTGGTCGGCCAAAGGCGACGTAAGGGAACTGCGCGGTGCCTACGAAAGTTTCCATCAGGATGTACGCAATGTTCTGGAAGCCTGCCCCGACTGCCACAAATGGGCGATTCTGGAACGTGAACCGCTGCCGCGCTGGAGCGAGGGGCGGGTGGTGTTGCTCGGCGACGCCGCGCATCCAATGACGCCCTATATGGCACAGGGAGCGGCCACGTCGATCGAAGACGCGGCCATTCTTGCGCGCTGCCTCGAAGCAGTGAACGGCGAAGATATCGAAGGCGCCTTCAGACGCTACGAGGCGCACCGCAAGCCGCGCACTTCGGTGGTTCAGGCGATTTCCAGTGCAAATACCTGGATGAAGGAAGGCGCGGGCGATACCAGCTGGCTGTATGGCTATGACGCCTGGAACGCGAACCTGGATCAACCGGCCGCACATCCGCGGCGCGAAGCGGCGTAGTCACGGCCCGCCGTAAAGCCAGGCGATACTGTCATAGCTCTGTTCAGCCGTGCGGCCGGCAAGCGCGAGCTCACGCAACTCGGCTGCCACTCCACGCGCATGATAAAACTCACCGTAGACGCGCGCCATGATCTGCGTGCGACCCGTACGTAGATAGCGTTCCTGTTGGTAGGCCTTGAACGCAGCGGCCGGATCGTCGGGAGAAGCCGCGACTTTCTCCGCCAGGACGACCGCATCTTCGGTGGCCATGCAGGCACCCTGTGCGAGGTATTGCAACATCGGATGCGCGGCATCGCCCAGCAATGTCACGCGGCCGCTCGACCAATTCTTGATTGGCTCGCGATCGCATAAGACCCACATGCGCCAGGTTTCGATGCGCTCGAGCATGCGTAATACCTGCGGCACCTGCGTCTTGAAGTGCTGCCACATGACATCCTTGCTGCCTTCCGCGTTCCAGCCCTCCTCGTAATGGTCGGAATGGAATACCGCGACGAGATTGTAGAGTTCGCCGCGTCGCAGCGGATAATGCACGAAATGAGTGCGCGGGCCGGCCCACAGCACGACGTCAGGACGCCAAAGATCGGTCGGCACGTCCTCGCGCTTGAGTACGCCCCGGTAAGCGATGTGGCCGGATACCCGTGGCTTGCCGTCACCAACCAAGCTCTCACGGATCTTCGACCACATGCCATCGCAGGCAATCAGTGCGCGGCCTTCGACAGCCTCGCCGTTATTGAGAGTGACACTGACGCGGTCGCCGTGATCCTTGAACGCATCGACGCGGCGACTCGTTTCTAGCGTGATCAGATTGCTGTCCTGGCAGGCTTTCAGGAACGCGCCATGGATGTCGGCGCGATGGGTCACGCCATAAGGTTGGCCGAAGCGCTTTAAGAACGCCTCGCCGAGCGGAATATTTGTGATCAGCTTGCCGGTGAGTGCGTTGCGAAATTCCTGCGCCGGAGGACGATGGGCATCCGCCAGCACCGCGTCTTTCAAGCCGATCTTTTCCAGCACCCGAAATATGTTTGGACCGAGTTGGATCCCGGCGCCGACCTCACGAAACTCAGGAGATTGTTCGAAGACGCGAACGGGAAAGCCTTGGTAGGCGAGCGCATAAGCGGTGATCAGGCCGCCAATGCCGCCTCCGGAAATTAGAAATGGGGCGGAGCTGCCATTCGTAAGAGCCATGGTTATTTCCTCAATTCACGCAAACCGAACCAATTTGTACCCGACCATAAAACCTCGGATAGTTCATGCAAGACGCGACAAACGAAAAACCCGCCGGCAAGCCGCCGGCGGGCTATTGATGAGAATTGACCGAGGCCAATACCTGGCCCCAGCATCGTTTTGGCTGCTTACTTGGTCACCTGGCCACGAACTTCGCCACCTTTGTTAGCGGCAGTGTGGACGTTCACGTACCACTTGCCAGCCATCAGTTCCTCAGCCTGCGCATCGGTCAGCGTGGCCGAGCCCTCAAATGAGCCCTTGTCAGCACCGGCAATCGGCACTGCAACGCCGCCGTTCTTTCCGGCTTCGCCGGCATGGAAGTGCGCTGCGGTTGCCGGACCCGACAGACCGGAAACGGTGCCCTTCCAGGACAGTTTCTTGCTGGCCGTATCGAAGGTCGCGGTTACCGAGCCCGCGCCTTTGCTATCGGTCGGCGGGACTTCGCTGGCGCCCTTCAGGTCGGCCTTCATATTGACGCTGGCCGCCATAACCGGCGTGGCAAGTGCGAAAAGGGCCGCGCAGGCGAGTGCGGTCATGCTGGACCGGAAAATCGTCGTTCTCATATGTGCTCCTCCTAGGAGTGCTTGTGTGCACCCATACTGCGAACACCGTACTCTACCACCTATTCCGGTGCCTCGGCAGGTTCAGTCGCAAGAGGATGCAAGTTGGACGGAGGTGCTGGAGGGCTCACCACAGGCATCACATTCCCAATGGTGGCGAATCTCGCCGCCCTCGACAAACTCCGACATAACGGGGGCGACCATCAAGTCGTCGCAATGGGGGCAGCGTATCGGATTGGCTAAGGCGCGAATAGCCGAGAGCTTCTCACGATATTCATGAAGCTGCATGTTACGGCTTCCTCTGTCTCTTTCGAACCTGCGTAGCTGATTAGCGAGGCATCGTGGCGAGGGCGAGACGCTTTAATGAAACTGTGGTGGCGATCGCTAAACTTTTACGACACCAACCACCGGGGCTTATGTGAGGTTATGCCAGCCAAATGGGTCGCCTTTGAGTCTTTCGCGAAATTACAGGCAACGCCGGGTGCGCTGCAGCGAACAAATTTTCGACGATTTTGGACGAAAGCGATTAGCGCCCGGGATCTGCCAGATGGGCGTGCAGAGTTGCCACCACCTGTGCGCCTTCGCCGACCGCTGCAGCGACCCGCTTGACCGAATTCGACCGGACGTCGCCGATGGCAAAGACGCCTCGACGGCTGGTTTCGAGCGGGCGGTTGTTTTGGGCGGCATCTGCGCCAGTCAACACGAAACCCTTTGCGTCGAGCATGACGCCGCAACTGGACAGCCAATTCGTGTTGGGCTCTGCACCAATGAACAGGAATAGATGACGGATGGGCCGCTGTATTTCTTTGCCTGATGCGTCGTCTTGCCACCTAATCGCTTCGAGCATGCCGTCACGGCCTTCCAGGCCGACGACGTGCGCTTGCGTCAGCACCTCGACGTTGGAGAGACCGCGGATGCGCTCGACAAGATAGCGCGACATGGTCGACTCCAAATCCGGCTTGCGCACCAGCATCCACACTTTTGCGGCTTGACTTGCCAGATAGACTGCCGCTTGGCCCGCCGAATTGCCGGCGCCAACCAAGGCAACTTCCTGATCTGTGCAAAGTTTTGCTTCCAGCGGCGACGCCCAATAATGGACACTAGAGCCCTCGTAAGCGTCCAGGTTCTCAACCGCGAGCCGCCGATAACGGGCGCCACTGGCGACGACCACTGAGCGTGCGCTGACACGTTCATCATTGGAAAGCTTCAACACGAAGTGGCCGGTGCCAGGAGAACTGACGGTCTCAAGGCCGATCACCTCATCTGGGATCGCCATTTCGGCGCCGAACTTTTGCGCCTGGCTATAGGCGCGACCCATCAAGGCCATGCCAGTGATCCCGGTCGGAAAGCCGAGGTAATTCTCGATGCGAGCCGAAGCGCCGGCCTGGCCACCGAATGAACGGCAGTCGAGCACGAGGACGGAAACGCCTTCCGATGCTGCGTAAACTGCGGTCGCGAGGCCTGCAGGCCCGGCACCCACCACCGCCACATCATAGACGCGGGCTGGATCGATCGGGCCGACCAGCCCGATGCATCGGGCAAGCTCGGATTCGCTCGGGTTACGCAGAAGTTGTCCGCTCGGACACAACACGATCGGCATCTGACTGGGGTCGACGTGGAAGCGTTCGATCAGCGCTTTCGCTTCCGGATCGGTTTCCGGGTTCAACCTTTGGTGCGGATGGGCATTGCGGGAGAGAAAGCCCTCGAGCCGAAGCACGTCGGCGCTCTCGGCGCGGCCGACGATCACCGGCCCGCCGGCGCCAGTTTCAAGCAAACCGACGCGCCTCAGGATGAGCGCACGCATGATCCGCTCGCCAAGTTCCGCTTCTGCGATCAACAACGCGCGCAATTTGTCCGGCGCGATGACCAGGGCCTCTACTGCCTCGCGCGCGTGGGCGTCGACCAGAGCCGGCCGGCCCGAAAGTTGCGCCAACTCGCCCATGAACGCGCCCGGGCCGTAGCTGACGATGCGCTCGCGATTGTCAGATTGACCGTGCCGAGTCACATCGACCCTGCCGCTCAAGATTACGACCAGGCCTTGACCAACGGTACCGACTTTGGCCAACGCGTCGTCCGCAGCATAAGAGCGGAGCACGCCGAACCGGCGCAATCGCTCAATTTCTGGCGTCTCCAGAACAGGAAACATCTGGTGGCGCCGCGTATCGATAATCGATTTCGTCGGTTCTGACATGCCTTAGTTTTTTAGTGCCGTGGAGCCGCACTGTTTTCGGTCAACGAACTGTCTCGGTGCATTGAGTCCGGTTGGATCTTCTCGCGTGAAATTATCTCACTGTCGGAAAGCCAAGCACAATGAATATGGCCAGCACAACAAGCTGAGCGATCACGCCTGACTGGGCCACCCAATGAAGAAACCCGCCGGGCGTGGCGGGTTTGTTTTTATCGAAAGCATTGCTTTTTATTGGTGAGCGCGATGGGACTCGAACCCATGACCTACTGATTAAAAGTCAGTTGCTCTACCGCCTGAGCTACGCGCTCTTTTTACCTACCGCATGACCTTTTTCGAAGCGGAATCTGCTCTCGGAACAAGCCCGAGGACCAAGCGTTTCGGGATCATGCGCTTGCGCGGTGTGTAGGGGTGACCGCTTGCCCGGTCAATAGGCGTGTGCCGCCTACTTGAACTCGCGAAAGCCCCGGAATTTGCTAAACTATTGCGGCGGCCAATGCCGCCTGGAGAGCCCCCATGCCCATCGTCAACCGCATCGCCGACTTACATAGCGAGATTACGGCATGGCGGCGCGATCTGCATGCCCATCCGGAACTCATGTTCGACGTACAGCGCACCGCAGGGACCGTCGCAGACAAGCTGAAGGCCTTCGGTTGCGATGAGGTCGTGACGGGTCTTGGGCGCACCGGCGTGGTCGGGGTCATTCGCGGACGCAAAGGCGCCTCGGACAAGACCGTCGGCTTACGCGCCGACATGGACGCCCTGCCAATCGAAGAGGCAAATGAGCTGCCCTATACGTCGACTGTACCGGGCAAAATGCACGCCTGCGGACACGACGGCCACACCGCCATGCTGCTCGGTGCCGCACGCTATCTCGCCGAGACGCGAAATTTCGCAGGGACAGCCGTTGTGATCTTCCAGCCGGCCGAGGAAGGCGGTGGTGGCGGCAAAGAGATGGTCGACGACGGGCTGATGGATCGCTTCGGCATCGGCGAGGTCTACGGCATGCACAATTATCCCGGCATGCCCGTCGGCGCGTTTGGCATTCGTCCGGGCCCGATGATGGCTGCGGCGGATGCCCTGACCATCGACATCGAGGGGGTTGGCGCGCATGCGGCACGTCCGCATCTTGGAATCGATACGGTCCTGGTTGGCGCACAGATCATCAACGCCATTCAGTCGGTCGTTTCACGCAATGTCGATCCGCTGAAGTCGGCGGTTGTATCGGTCTGCATGTTTCGCGCAGGAAATACCGACAATGTCATTCCCCAGACGGTGCAGTTACGTGGCACAGCGCGCAGCCTCGCGGCCGACGTGCGCGATTTGCTGGAAAAGCGACTGCATGTTGTCGTGGAGAGCACTGCGGCAGCCTACGGTGCAAAGGCAAAGCTTACCTATCGGCGCGGCTACCCCGTGCTCGTCAACCACGAGCGGCAGACTGAATTCGCTGCATCCGTCGCCTCGCAGATCGCCGGAAAAGACAAGGTCGATACGTCTTTGCCGCCGATGATGGGCGCGGAAGACTTCTCGTTCATGCTGAACGCACGGCCGGGCGCGTTCATCTGGGTCGGCAATGGCGAGAGCGCCGGCCTGCATCATCCGTCCTACAACTTCAACGACGACGTGATCCCGTTTGGGACGTCGTATTGGGTGAAATTGGTTGAAACGGCGCTGACCGCGTAGCCGCAATCGCTATTGGACGAGTTCACCCGGTTTCGGGGCCGGAGCGGTAGGAGTGATTTCGGCCATTGCAGTATTGCGGCGCGCAATTGGCAGCAGCTCGGTGACGCGCGCTTCGAGGCTGCGCCAGTATATGAATTCATTGAGCCGTGTACGTTCGATTACGGCGAGGCCGACGGCGGCAATGAACGGGAGGCTCTGTACCAGCAGAACGACCGCGAAAAGATTGATCTCGCGAATCTCTTTGTAATTCGTCGAAATCAATACAACCGAGCTGACGATCAACAAGCCCGCAAGAATCGCCTCCCAGAACGCATGGAAATCGGTCGAACGCCGTATGCCGCCTTTCGACGTGCGTACGAATGGCAAGTGATCTTTGATGAGCCCAAAGCCGACCGCTCGCGCGACTGTCCACTGCACCGACATTGCTGCGAACACAGATCCGAGGAGCTGGCCTTTTCGGGGGCGCACACGCAGCCGATACAACGTCGCAAAATGAGCGACCGACACAATGAAGCTGACGATGATCGGCGCGGTCAGGATGCGGTCGGGGACCGCGATATCGAGGAACGCGACCACCGGCACCCAGATGATATTGAGGATCGCAACTGCAACGCCGATGCTTTCGGCACCGAGCCAGTTGAGCCAGCCAAGCGTAAATTCGCGTTTCTGCTCGCGTGTCAACCGGCTCGCGCCCGGCAGGAATCGACGCCAATGCTTCTTGAGGATCTGGAAGCCGCCATACGCCCAGCGGTGCCTTTGTTTCTTGTAGGCCTCGAAGCTGTCTGGCAACAGGCCATGGCCGTAACGGCGGTTCGTATAATGCGTCTGCCAGCCAAGCTCGAGCAGCGTGAGACCGAGATCAGTGTCTTCGCAGATCGTGTCACTTGACCACCCGCCTGCGGCCTCGATTGCTGCGCGCCGAACCAGGCACATGGTGCCATGCACGATGATTGCGTTGTACTCATTCCGCTGGACCATGCCGATGTCAAAGAATCCGGCGTATTCGCCGTTCATGGCGAAGTGCATGACACTACGCTCGCTATCGCGGTGATCCTGCGGTGCCTGGACGAGGCCTACATTCGGATCGCGGAACAGCGGCACAAGGTCCTTGAGCCAGTCCTGCTGTACGACATAGTCGGCGTCGATGATGCCGATGACATCGGCATCGGCGGCGGTGTGGATGAGGGCAAGACGCAATGCGCCGGCCTTAAATCCAGTGAGGTTGTCGGCGCGTACGAACTTGAAGCGCTCACCCAGTGTGCGGCAATGCTCCTCGATCGGCAGCCACAGCGCGGGATCGGGCGTGTTGTTGATGACAATGACGCATTCGTAGTTAGGATAATCGAGCCGCGCGACCGCATCGAGCGTCTGCTTGAGCATCTCCGGCGGCTCGCAATGCGCTGGAATATGAATGGAGACCTTTGGCGCAGTGGTATCCGGTGCGAGCGGCGGACTTGCGATCAACCGAAGCGGCTTTCGTCCGAAGGCAATTGCTGCAATTTCTTCGATACGTGCGAGCGCAATGACGATCAGCGGAATTAACAGCAGCATGCCGAGGCCAAGCGCAAACGCTGCACCGGGCACGAAATAGTGTCCGTTCCAATAGCCGAATACGGCCGCGAACCAGGCACCAACGACGTTTGCAGCGCCGGCCAGCATGGCCCCTTGCCATACGGTCACGGCGCTCATCGCCAGGAGAGGTAGAGACAGCAGTACGCTCACCAGAAGCGCGATCGTGGCAAGGCGCCAGTGGTCCGGATCAGTGATCGGTCCGGTCCAATCGAATTTCGGCTGACGCGCTGCGTCGAAGATGCCCCAATAAGGACCAACGCCGCCTTCGAAGATTTTCCATGGCTGGTCGATTGCTTCAACGATGTTGTAGTCGATTCCAAAGGCTTCCGCGCGCGTCACGAAATCGCGCAACGCGACTGCCTGTTCGATCCGGCCAGGATTGGCGTTCTTAAGATTGTATCCGGCGCTCGGCCAGCCGAACTCGGCGATGACAATTCGTTTGCCGGGATATGCCTGACGTAGTTTATCGTAAATCAAAATTGCCTGGTCAACGGATTGCTGTTCGGAGAATCCTTCCCAATAGGGCAGGATGTGCGCGGCGATGTAATCAACCGCGGACACCAACTCGGGGTGCTCTATCCATACGTGCCAGATCTCACCGGTCGTCACCGGAACGTTTGTCGAGCGCTTCACGCGCTGGATCATCTGGATAAGATCGCTGACTTTCTGCTCGCCGCGAAAGATCGTTTCGTTGCCGACGATGATGCCGTTGATGTTGCTGTGGCGCTTGGAGAGCTCCACGACAGAATGGATTTCGCGCTCGTTGCGATCCTGATTTTTGTCGATCCAGGCACCTGCGGTAACTCGCAATCCAAACTCGGATGCGATGCCAGGCACGAGCTCGACGCCACCAGTGGAAGAATAGGTGCGTACGGCGCGCGTGAGAGGGGCGAGCTGCTTAAGGTCGGCTCGAATTTGTGCTGTGCGCGCCTTGCCGCCGGCGTCTGGGTGTGCCGAGCCTTCGAACGGCGCGTAGGAAACGCTGGCAAGCTGGCCGTCGAAGTTGGGGGCGCGAACATTATCGCGCATTAAGGCCCACAACCCGGCATGCACGCACGCCACGAGGGCGACGACGGCAGCTACGGTGCGCATAGAACTCAAGACCAACTGGGGCTGGATGGCAGACCCTCGAACCCGTCCCCTGGGCTCAGCCGATACTCCGTCTGCAAGGGCGCAGCGTAGCGCGGCATAAGGTAGAGATTCAAGTAATTAGCCGACATGGCAAATCCTAGGCGGCCACATGGCGCCCCGATGAATTCCTCAAACGGAAACGCGAACTAGTGTGGGGTGGTTCCGCCGGAAGTTGCAGCTGGGGCAGGCGGGGCGACAGCCGTTGCCGGCGTCGGCTCGAGGCCAGGGTTAAGCCAGCAGGCATGGACCCGGCCGTTAAGGGTCTCCTGGGCCTTGGGATCGATGTTTCCCTGGCGGACGAGGCAACGGAAAGTGGCTTGGATATGGGCGCTGGGACAGCCGAAGCGGTCGTACAGGTCCAGATGACGGAAAGCCGTGTCCAGATCATCTCGCCAAAGCAGGCTTACCACGCGGCGGCCGAGCCAAACGCACTCCGGATTGCCAGCCGGGCCGGTCAGGACCCGTGAAGCTTCCGCGATCTCGTCGATCTTTTTCTGGGTCTCTTTGGCGGTGTCGGCGGGCGGCTTGGGCGGCTCAGGGGGTTTGCCGTTGCCATTGCCGCCACTTTGACCGTAGGCGGGAATGGTGAAGCCTAAGGCGGCCACGCAACAAAGCGTGGCAAAGAACTGACGCAACTCGAGAGTAAACCGCATTTTCCCCGTCGGATGTTTTGATCTTGGCCCGTCCGCCCGCCCTTCGGCTCTGTGTGCGACCGGATTGGGACGCTAATACGGCGATGATTTACCTTGTAAATCTGCGCCTCCAAACCGGGTGGCGCGTCTAAAGTGGAAATCCCCGATCAGGACTTGGCCCTAACCAGCCGATTTTGTCCAGCGTAACCGCGTTCTATGACGGGCCAGCTTGGCAGGGGCAGGAACGCGCGATAAGCCGGTCCTGCGCTTTTGCCGGTTTCCTGTCGAGTTTCCGATGCGCAATGCACTCGCCTGCCTCGCTCTCACGGCACTGGCTATAGCCGGTTTTTGGACTTGGCTCGGCAGCCCATTGCCTATGCAACAATTCCAGCTCGGACGCGGCGAAAAGCTCTATTGCGTGTCCTACACGCCCTTCCGCGGCGCCCAGACGCCGCTTGACCCCTCAACAATGATTCCCGCCACCCAGATTGAGGACGACCTCGTTCGTCTGGCTCAGATTTCCGATTGCGTGCGGACTTACTCGGTCGATTTCGGGCTGGACCAAATTGCGGGTATCGCGGCCAAACACGGGTTGAAGGTCATGCTTGGCCTGTGGCTGTCGAGCAATCTGGAAAAAAGCCGCTACCAGGTTGAAACGGCAGTCGCGGTCGCCAACAAATATCCGGGCACGGTTCGCTCAATTGTCGTCGGCAATGAGGTCCTGTTGCGCGGCGACATGACCGCCATCGACCTCGCCAGCACCATCCGTGCGGTCAAGGCCCGCGTCCACGTTCCGGTGACCTATGCTGACGTATGGGAATTCTGGCTGCGCAATAGCGATGTGGCAAACGCAGTCGATTTCATCACCATTCATATATTGCCGTACTGGGAGGACCTTCCGGTTGCAGCGCGCGATTCCGCTTCGCATGTCGATACGATCCGCCGTCAGGTCGTAAATACTTTCCCCGCAAAGGAAGTGTTGATTGGCGAAGTTGGTTGGCCAAGCGCCGGACGCATGCGTGAGGGTGCGTTGCCATCGCCGGTCAACCAGGCGCGCGTCGTCCAGGATGTCCTTACGCTCAGCAAGCGAGAGAATTTCCACGTCAATATCATTGAGGCGTTCGACCAGCCGTGGAAGCGCGCGCTCGAAGGAACAGTCGGCGGCCATTGGGGGCTACTCGACGCCGCAACTCGTGCACCGAAGTTTGCCGGGACTCTGGCGGTCTCCAACCACCCGCTCTGGCTTTGGCAGGGCGGCGGTGGAATTTTGTTTGCCGTGATTGTGTTTGGCGCGGCGATATCGGTTCGCACCAAAGACACTTCGACGATGCTCTGGTTCGCGATCGGCGCGAATGCATTAGCCGGCGGGACGTTCATCGGCTGGACCATTGAGAATATACCGATCGAAAGCCTGGGCGTCGGCGGTTGGTCCCGTTCACTCTCGCTCGCAGTTGTCGCGGCGGTTGCACCGGTTGCCCTCAGCATCGCGATCATGCGTGGGACGCCTGTGCCCAGCTTCGGACGCATGTTCGGACCAAAGGATCAACGCATTCAGGACCCACTCGCTCTGCTGGTCGGCGCAACGCTCGTCGCCACGATGTTGTTGGCGTTTGTCGTCGCACTTGGCCTCGTCTTCGACCCGCGTTACCGCGATTTTCCGTTCGCGCCGCTCACCGCGGCAGTGGTGCCATTTCTTGTGCACAGTTTTACGGTTGCCCGCCCGAAGGGATCGCGCTGCGTAGCCGAAACGGCAGGTGCCGCAATGCTTGCGCTATCGGCGTGCTACATCGTGTTTAACGAAGGGTTCGCCAATTGGCAGTCGCTGTGGGTGTGCGCGGTTCTGGCGGTGCTGGCTATCAATCTGGCTCGGGCACGCGACGCGCCAGGCTAAGGACTAGCAATCCAATCGCCAGCGACGACAACCCGATATTGTAAAGCACGATACCGAAGGAAGCGGCCGCGAGTGCGACGGCAAAGAGCACCAGAGACGGCCGGAGGAAGTTAAGCGCGGCGGCAATCAACGCAAACCAGCCAAACACCGAATAAGTGAAGAGCGCAATTGTGATCTGGCGCGTGAAGCACAGCCACGTGTCCAATCCCGCCTGACACGCAAGCCCAACATTCGATTGCTCGACCGCGAGGTAGCGCATGTATAGGGCATAGCCGATCGAACAAAACCCTACGATGAGAAGGTAGTTGGTCGCGCGCGCGCTCGGAAGAAACAATTTCATCCGATGAGTATGCCGCTGTGTTGGTGCGACGACAATCAATGTTGTGCGATTTGCTCGCCATCGTATCTGGCCGCCCGGCAGGGTGTTCGGGCAGCGGCGAAATGGGCACAAAGACCAGTCGCCGCTATGCTGTTCGGGAGTGGGCCGACCACGAGCCGATAGCCGGTAGCACCGGCGCGGCGTTCACGGGCAGCAAGTGGATACATGCCGCTCAGCAACGGACCGAAGCTTGCCTTCACAGTCGTCCAACGCTGGCGGATACCGTCCACCGTTGCGGCGCCACCGAGATCGAGACCGAATTCGATTGGATTTGTCGTGGACACTTCGGAATCGGCCGGCGGGGCAGCGGCCACACGCGGCGGCGGCAACGGCACAGCGTCTGCGCTCGGCGCGTCAGGCCTAATGGCCAGCGTAGCAATCGGCGTTGGTATCGCGAGGTTGGCCGTAGGCGGTGGGCTGCCTGTGACAGTTGGCATGGCAATTGGGGGGCTGGGCAATGCTGGTTTTGCCGCGAGCGCTGCCGTGGTGGCCGCTTGTTTTTTGATTGCGCCGGTCATGTCGTCGATGCTGCTTTCGAGCAACGCGATACGTCCGAGCAATCGCTCGCGGTCGGCCGTGAGTGCGCGCACTTGCCCCGAAAGTAACTGCACGTCAGATTCGAGCTGCGCAATGCGCGGGGGCATTTGTGCGATGGCGGGCTCTTTGATTGCAAAGATTCGTCGCAAGCGCTCGGTTGCGTTCTCCGTCTGCGTCGTAATCGCGAGGATTAACAGGGCAATCGCCGCCGCTCCGCCCCAACCGCCCAGCCACAAAAGCGTTGTTAAATCGCGGCTCGGTCTGCGAGGCTCGCGCAAATCGGGTTCCAGCGGCGCATGCTCGATCGCCATGGGGTCCTCGACGGGCGAATCATTGAAAACGTTAGCAGAATCCGGCAAATGCTGCTTTCACCCGCGGCGCATTGAAATGGCGCGGGTCTTTTGCCGACCAGCATGCTGGGTTATGGGATTCGGCGAGCCCCAGCAACACGTCTGAGTTCAACGCAAATGCCCCGACGAAGCTGCCTTGCGATTGTGCTCGCCGCCGGCGAAGGCACGCGCATGCGATCACGGAGGCCGAAAGCATTGCATTCGCTCGGGGGCACTTCACTGCTCGCACACGCGATGAACGCGGCCATCGCCGCCGGCACCATGGATCAAGCGATCGTGGTCGGCCCGGATCACGGTGCGGTGGCGGAAGAAGGGCAGAGGGTCGCGCCGAAGGCGCAGATTTTCGAACAGCGCGAGCGGCGCGGCACGGCCCATGCGGTCCTGTCGGCGCGCAAAGCAATCGCAAAGGGCGCGGACGATATCCTGGTGATCTTTGCGGATACGCCGTTGGTGCGCGCTGAGACGCTTTCGAAATTGCGGAAG
>WNFM01338474.1_pt1 | contig 19812 bp, 12 predicted proteins | sample 5400271 | NCBI WGS metagenome assembly WNFM01 (sample SAMN13153352, study PRJNA577476) | soil metagenome | isolation source: 60 cm saprolite on Douglas fir-dominated hillslope | place: USA:California | collected 2013-09-17
GATAGGCCAATACTGGTCTTCCGATATCGGAACGATCACAGCCGGTACCGTTAACAACCCGGCCACTGTATATGGATCTTATGCATTGTATTATACTTCCATAGGTACTTTTAATTCCGCATTCGCAAGAGCACTGGGAAGTTCCGTCCGCTGCAAGAAATAACAGGCTAAACAAACCATAAAAATCTTCAACCGAAATGAAAAAGATATTCTATACGGGGTTATTGATGCTGCTCACCGGTCCCTGGTGTTATAGCCAAGGGTTCGGCATCGGGACCACCACGCCCGATCCGCGGGCGATCCTGGAATTGAAATCGGCCAACCAGGGGCTGCTGCTGACGCGGGTCACGGATACCAATGCCATCAATGGCGGCGGCGTCGCGGGTCTGCTGATCTATTCCATGGTGGATAATAAATATTATGTTCACAACGGCAGTTCCTGGAAGCAGCTGAGCTTTTGTGGTGTCGGGTCGCCGGGCGGGAGTTCGCCGGGCGGGAGTTCCTTCCTGCCCGGGCTCACCAGCGGCAAGGTCACATTGAGCGGCGCAAGGCCGGTACCCCAGGCAATACTGGAACTGCGGTCGTCGAACCGGGGGTTGTTGCTGCCACGAGTGACGGATACGAATGCCATTACGGGCAGGGGTATCGCGGGGCTGCTGATCTATGCCACGAAGGACAATCACGTATATCTCCACAACGGCACTGCGTGGATGCAGCTATGCTATGGCAATGGCGGTACCGGCGGTGGCACCACGGGTGGCATCGGCAGCATAACCAACTGTCCGGGTACGGTCAGCGGTACGCTCGCCCCGGGCGTCGCTGCCGGCAATGTGACCATCACCTTCAACTACACGGGCGGCAATGGCGGCAGCTATGCGACCATGAGCGTGGCTTCGACCGGTGTAACGGGTCTGACGGCTACGCTGGCTGCGGGCAACCTGGCCAGTGGCAATGGCTCGCTGGTCTTTACGGTCACGGGCACGCCTGGAGGCAGCGGCACGGCCGCCTTCCCTATTACGATAGGCGGGCAGAGTTGTACGATGACGATCGTGGTCGGCGTAGGAGCAGGCAGCATCAGCAGCATAACCAACTGTCCGGGTACGGCAAGCGGTGTGTTCATGCAGGGTATTGCGGGAGCCGGAATCATTATGCTGAACTATAGCGGTGGTAATGGCGGCAGCTATGCGGCCATGAGTGTGCCTTCGACGGGAGTGACGGGTCTGACGGCCCGGCTGGCTGCCGGCAGCTTTGCCAATGGGTCCGGGTCGCTGGCTTTTGCGATAATAGGGACGCCAGCTGGCAGCGGCACGGCATTTTTCCCCATTACGATAGGGGGGCAGACCTGTATACTGCAGTTCGTGGTGGCCATTCCGCTGCCCACTGTCTCCGGCTTTACCAACTGTCCGGGCGCGGCAAGCGGTAGCCTGACGCAGGGAGCAGCTGGTACGGTGACCGTTACGCTGAACTACAACGGCGGCAATGGCGGCAGCTATGGGGTCATGAGTGTGGCTTCGACGGGAGTGACGGGTCTGACGGCCCGGTTGGCTGCCGGCAATTTTGCCAACGGCAGCGGATCGCTGGTCTTTTCGATCAGCGGGACACCTTCCGCCGGCGGAACGGCTTCCTTTCCCATCATCGTGGGCGGGCAGTCCTGTACGCTGCAGGTCACGGTCGTAGCTGCAGCGCTGCCGATGGTTACCGGTGTCAATCTCACCGGAAATTTTGTCTATTATTCTCCCAATCCGAACAACCTCATTCCTGTGAGATATCCCATTACTTGTGTTTATACCCTTTCGGGTGGCGCCTCGCCATCGGCCACTATATTCACCTGGTACGCTTTGACGGGTGGTTCCTGGAAAGTCGTCTATAGTGGCGCCGGTACGCGCTATGCGATCTTTGCGCCGTCCAGCATTCCTGGATTGGGGGCAGGGGCTTTAGTCACTTGTTATGTAACGCCGGTAACGGCCGGAGGCGTTAAAGGCAGTATAGGCATTCCTCCAAGACCTGTTGAACTCGTCTATTGATATGTTCGAATCATCCCTCCTGCCTGCATCGGGCAGGAGGGATTTTATGCAATTGATTACTCCTATGAATTATAATAAAACCGTCCCTGTGTGGGGCGGTTTTTAAATCGGCCCTGACGACAGGCAGGCCGCGGGTATTTTTGAGAATAAAAAACTATGAAAACATCATTAATAATAGTTATGGAAACATCATTGATAACAGTTTTGATTGGCGGGGTGATTATTTCGATCGTCTCGTTTTGCGTAGGGCTTTTGGTGAGCCGGGGCGTTATGCTGAAGGCCCGGAGAGGGAGGCGGAAAGCGGAGCTAAACATGCTCGAGTCCGAGGCCGAGCTCCTGGAATACATGAAAGAGGCAGGTAAAAAGGCCGCCGGGGACAACGTATCCCACCACTGGCGCCAGTAAATGAAAGCGGATTAGTAATATAGGTGGTTAAAGCGATGCGGTTTTCCCTGTTAGACCGGTCAAAAAGAGGCCCTCGCCGTTTCCTTGGCTATTTTTTTTACCTTTGGAGCCATCTTGAAAAACTACCCGATCAGATTGAGCATTGCTTTAGCGCTGATGCTGCCCTTGTTCATATTGCCGATCCGCCTCAGGCAAGGGCAGGGGAAGGATATGGTGAACCTGGTGGGGTCGGAGATCGTGATTTCCCTGATGTGCCTGACCTGCAGCATCAGCGTTTTTTACCTCCTCAGGATATCCGTTCTGCCTTACCGGTGGATGGGGCTTGTTTTAGCCGCCTTTTGCTGCGGCTGTCTTTCCATTTTTTTTTATTTTTCCTCCAATTTTTTTTTCGAGGATTATCCTGAGAGTCCTATGAGGCAAATGCCTTTTGCGAAGGCTATCGCTATTCTGTTCTACCGGGGTATCGTCATCGCCGCTATCGTATGTCCCGTAGCCTGGTTCTTTGAAGGCTACAGGAAGGCCCAGGAAGAAAGGTTCGCCCTCGAGCACCTGAAAGTCGAAAATCTCCTGGCCCGTCTCAATTCCCTGCAACAGCAGATGAATCCCCATTTCCTGTTCAACTGCCTGAATGTGCTGAAGTCGGGTACAAAGGAAGAATGGGCAAAAGAATATGTGCTGCAGCTGTCCAAAGTATATCGTTACCTGTTGACCCTTGACCAGGAATCCCGTTTGGTGAGCGTAGCGGACGAGGTTCAATTCATCCGCAGCTATATCCATGTCCTGCGCGAGCGCTTCGAGGAGGGGCTGCAGGTGAGCGTGGAGATCACCCCCGTGGCAAGCGGCCGCTATATACCGCCGATGGCCCTGCAAACATTGGTAGAGAATGCGATCAAGCATAATTCCGTTTCACTGGCGTCACCGTTGCAGATCCGCATTTATGATAAAGAGGACCTGTTGGTCGTGGAGAACACCCTGCAGCGGAAGGATTTTGAACGGGAGACCGGTAGCCCCGGCATCGGGTTGAAGAACTTAGAGGAGCGCTACCGGCTGATAGCGGGCGTCTCGCCAGCCGTTATCCGGGAAGAACTTCTTTTTATCGTTAAATTACCCTTGCTCAATGATCGAAGTGCTGATCCTGGAAGATGAAATAAAGGCAGCCAAAGAGCTGAAGGCGCTGATAGAGCAATTACGCGGCGATATCCGGGTATGCGCCCTGTTACAGTCCGTAAAAGAGGCCATAACCTGGTTTGCAGGGAACCCGGCTCCGGGGCTGATCCTTTCGGATATCCAACTCTCTGACGGACTCTGTTTCGAGATATTCCGGACCGTGAAGGTAGAGGCGCCGGTTATCTTTTGCACGGCTTACGACAAGTATGCGCTGGCTGCATTCGAAAGCAACAGTATCGATTACCTCTTAAAACCCATCGAAAAAGATAAATTGGAAAAAAGCCTGGAAAAATTCGACCGGCTCAAGGAACTATTCAGCCATGAACCGTCCGGGTATCACCAGCGGCTGGCCAACCTGATGACCCAGATAAGCAAGAACCATATCAGTTCGCTGCTGGTCTATTTTCAAAATAAGATCATCCCCGTCAATACCCAGGACATCAACTATATATATACCAGGGGCGATAAGGTCGGTGTGTATTCCGGCAATGAGCAGTATGAATTTCACGAAAGTATGGACGAGTTGATGGCAAAGCTGAACCCTGCCGACTTTTACCGCGCCAACCGGCAATTCATCATCCACCGGAGGTCCATCCTCAATATAGAGCAGCTGTTCGGCCGTAAGCTACTCGTCCTTTTATCAACCTCTACACCGGAAACCGTCGTGATCAGCAAGGCAAAGGCTTCGGATTTTCTGAAATGGGTAGAGGGTGTCTGACCGTCTCAAGGCTGAAAATGCCCGTTTCACCGGCTCCTTCCCTTGCCCAGGGCTTTCCGCCCTTCATCTTTGTCCCCGGAAAGGCATGGTTTATTATTGCCGACCGGATAATCTGTTTTCATATGGTTGAATTATCATCGACGGAAAAAGCCCTTGTCTTACTTACAATGGCACTATTCCTGGCCTTTGCCTGGCAGAAAAGGAAGAACCGCCTGTTGAAGGAAAAGATGGAAAAGAAGACGGCTGAATGGCAACAGGCCATGCAGACAAAAAATAAAATGATAACGACCTTGTCTCATGAGGTGTTGACTCCCCTCCGGGTGATAGCCGTGGTGGCGCGCCGGGAGATAGCCGAGGCTTACCTGCCCGGCACTGTCCGTGAGTCATTGGAGAAGATAGGGCGTACGGCAGATATGTTGTATCATATTTCGCTGAATGTGGTGAGCTGGATGAAATACCAGGAAGATAATCTTGTATTCATGAAAGAAAAGGTATTTCCGGCAGAGGTGGCCGAAAGGGCGATCGATCTGCTCCTGGGTATGGCGGGGAGCAAGAACGATAAGCTTATAAACAGGATCCCGGGTGATATTTACCTGTATACGGACAAGACGGTCCTGCAAATCATCCTGCTTAACCTGCTGTCCAACGCCATCAAGTTTACGACCGGTGGAGAGATAACTTTCGACAGCCGGCACGAGGACAATACGCTAAAGATAACCGTCCGGGATACCGGCAGCGGATTCCGGCAGGATATACTGCAAAACCTGAGAAGCTCTTCGGGCGCCATCCTGTCTGCTCCGGGTTCGCAGGGGGAACCAGGCCATGGGATGGGCTATACGATCATCACGCATTTTTTAAAGATGCTGGGTGGCTCCCTGGAGGTAGAGAGCCGGTCCGGCGAAGGCGCTGCGGTGAGCATTATACTCCACGGACATCCTGAGAGGAGAAGCAGACAATGAGGCCGACTACCGAAAAAGGGTTATTTATAGTGAAACGGCGGCGACTATCTTTACATCAGCAATTAAGGAACACGAGCCGACTGAAAATTCAATAGGAACTAAATTCAACACGAACATTTTTTATTCGCGACAGGTTCTAGTTTTAAGGGTCAAGAGGGAGTATGTTTATGCTCCTTCTTCTTTTTTCTTCCCGTCCCTGTAACTGGTTGCTACCTGATAAAAGATATAAATTTCTCATAGGGCAGGTTATTCTTCTAAGAGTCATACCCCTCATATCTATGGGGGGTAGTTTTTTTAAGCGATGTACCGAAAAACCGGTATTGACCCGCGCGCCCTGTTTCGCTAGGTTTGAATAAATCTAAACAACTATGTCTACAACCACTACCCGGCCGGTTTCTCTCACTTATCCCACTTATTTGAAACGATTGATGGCAGAATTCATCGGAACTTTTTTTCTCGTGCTGGTAGCCGGCATGACGATTGCCGGGAAAAGCGATCTTGCCCCGCTGGCCATCGGCTTTACGCTAATGGTCATGGTCTTTACCGGGGGCCATATATCAGGCGGGCATTTCAACCCCGCGGTAACGCTTGGGGTCTGGTCCGGCCAAGGTATCCGGGGATACTGGATGATCTTCTATTTCATTATTCAATTCGGCGCCGCTGTGGCGGCTGCCGGCGTCGCCGGATGGTTATTGCCCGAAGGATACAGGGCCAGTCCGGTGGCCTCTTCGAACTGGCTACACGTCATCCTGGCCGAGCTGCTTGGTACTTTCATCCTTGTCTACACGGTGCTGAATGTAATGGTAGCGAGGGCTACGGCCAATAACGGCTTCTACGGGCTGGCCATTGGGCTTACATTTACGGCCATGGCCTATGCCCTGGGCGGCGTTTCCGGCGGGATATTCAATCCTGCCCTTGCCGTTGGCATGTATATCATGGGAGCTGTTTCGAAGTTGGAGCTCCTGACTTATTTCGCAGGGCATTTCGCGGGAGCGGCGCTGGCTTCCTTTATCTTCAAAATAGTGGATACGGAGCAGGACAACTAAAAAAAAGAAATATGCAGGTAGAAATATTCAGAGGAACAGCGGCTAATGTCAACAGCTATATCCTGATCGATGATCACGAAGTATTCCTGATAGACGCGTTGCGGAATCCGGCAGAAGCTGAAAACCTGGCCAATTATATCCACATGACCGGCAAGCCGCTGCGTCATGTGCTGATCACCCATGGCCATCCCGACCACTTCATGGGTCTGAATGTGCTGCGAAAGCATTTTCCGAAGGCCTCTTTCCTTGTTGCCAGGGAGGGTGTGAAGGAAGATATCGTCAGGCATAGCCTGGAAATGGAAAAGGACGGCTGGCTGGATGGTAACCCGGCCTTTTATCCCTTTGAAGGCGACCCGGGTATGAAGAGCTTGTGCCGGGTCAACGCCGACGGATTCGACTATGAAAAAGAGCTGCAGGTTCTCCCATCTAACAGGATGCAGCTTGGCAGCGGTGCGGAGGTGCAGTTTACCACCCTCTACCAGCCCACGGAATGCGCCCACATGACACTCACCTATATTCCCGCCATTAATGTTTTCTTCACGGCCGACCTGGTCTACCATAAAATGTTCCCGTGGATGGGCAAAGGGGTCGAACGTACCCATGTCCATAACTGGATACATGCACTAAGGCAGCTGCAGCAGGCATACCTGCCCCAACTGCCCTCTATTTACCCGGGGCATGGAAAACCGGGGGAATTTCATCTCCTCGAAGACCAGGTCGATTTTCTCAATGATTTTCTTTCGGTCGTCGATCAGGCGCCCAGCGAATATGAAGCAGTGGCCACCCTTATCCGGAAATACCCGGACTATTATCAGAGAGAGTTCATCCTGCCCAGCAGCGTAGCGAATTTTATGAAGGACGACCAGCCGGCGGACAAGAAGGATTTCCGGAATGTATATACGATGAGGTCTAGCGCAAACGACTACCGGAAAACAATCGGCCGCAGGGTCCTGTGACGTTGGCGCCGGCGGAAGGCCGCCGGTTACTACCGAAAACGAGGTATTGATCACCGCCGGCGCGTGGGTTATGTTTGCTGATCAAAGAATGTTTTTTGACGTATTTGTCGTACAAGTATTACGGGGAGTATTTCCATACTCCCTTTTTTATGACCGTTATAGTATTCACCATAACAAAACAATATGAAACTTAGATTTGGAAATCTTGCCTTCCTGCTTTTTGGGGTAGGAACGGCGGCTTCGGCCCAGAACTTTATTTCTCCTTCGAAAGGATCCCTGCTTGGCGTAAGCTTCGACATGGCGGATTTCGTCACGCCGGCGAGGATAAGGAACAGCACCCTCAGCCACGTGGTGAACCACGGCGAATGGGCCAAATGGCCGGATCATGACCTTGGCTTTTCCGTAATGTACTGGCAGGGCATCAGCAAGAGGCTGGATCTTTCCGTGCAGTATAATGGCCTGGTTTCCAGCCATCTCATGCGCTCGACTTCCCGGCAGTATGTTAACGAGCTGGAAGCGGCCTTCCACATGAAGGCTCTGAAAGACGATCACGTGCTGAATCCTTTCTTAACCGCAGGTATCGGCGCGGGTTACTACGGGAATAAGTTCGCAGGTTATACGCCGCTGGGTATCGGCGTGCAGGCGAATATTCACAGCCGCACCTACCTGTTCCTCCAGGCCAACTACCGCCTCAGCTTTGCCCGGTCTGTCATCGATGACAATCTTTTTTATTCGCTGGGAGTGGCGGAGAACCTTTCGGGGGGTCATAAACGACATGCAGAGCCGAAGACGGTAGTCGTGCCTGTTGTGATCGACTACGACAGGGATAAGGACGGCGTGCCCGATAGTGTGGATGCCTGCCCTGACATAGCGGGGCTGCCTGCTTTCCAGGGTTGCCCTGATTCCGACGGCGACGGCATTCCCGATAAGGACGACAAATGTCCCAACGTGCCTGGCGTTGCTAAATACAACGGCTGCCCGATCCCCGACACCGACGGCGACGGGGTGAATGACGAGCTGGATAAATGTCCCACTGTGCCGGGTCTGGCCAAATACAACGGCTGCCCGATTCCCGACACTGACGGCGACGGAGTGAATGACGAAATGGATAAATGTCCCACGGTCCCCGGACCGGCCTCCAACAATGGCTGTCCCGAAGTGAAAAAAGAGGTGGTCGAAAAAGCCAGCTATGCTGCAAAACATATCTTTTTTGCTACGGGCAAGGCCGCATTGCTGCCGAAGTCCTTTGCCGCCCTCAACGACATCGCTGTGCTGATGGAGGCAAATCCTACCCTGCGGCTGGACATTGCGGGGTATACAGACAATACCGGTACGCCGGCGAAGAACCTGGCGCTCTCGCAGGGCAGGGCCGATGCAGTGGAAGCCTACCTGGCTAAAAAGCAGGTAGACATTTCGAGGATGACGTCCACCGGTTTTGGGCAGGATAACCCGGTAGCGGACAATAAGACGGCTGCCGGACGTGGGATAAACCGGCGGGTCGAATTGAAATTGAAAGCGTATTAAACAACTTACAATATGAAAAAGAATTCTAATTTTCCAATCACAGCCTATATATGTCTGTTCACGGCATTGATTGTAATGGGCTGCAGCCATAGCTCGAACGGCCCTTCGGTCGTTAAAAGCTGGGATATGGTTCCGATGAAGGCTGTATATGAAATTCCGGCGCCGGCAGGCAGGAACGATACGGGCTACGCCTCTCTCAAACTGTTCTCTGATAACTCGCTGCAGTATACGATCAACATCGGCAACCTGGCCTCCGGGGATATGCTGATGAATAGCCATATCCATTTGGGGGATGCAGGCAGCAACGGAGCGATTATTATTGACCTGAAGCCTTCTTTTACGGGTGGCAGCGCTTCGGGCACGATAACGAATCTGCGCGGGGGACAGGTCGATACCCTGCTGGCCATGCCGGTCTACATTAACGTTCATTCCATGAACGTCGGGTCGGGCCTTATGCGGGGGCAGCTGGACAAGCCGATCAAATTTGCGGCGGACCTGTTGCTGAGCGGGAATAATATATCGCCGCCTGTTTCGACCAGCGCCACCGGAGCCTGCATACTCCGGCTGACCGGTGATAATGTCTTGTACTCGAACGTTACCGTCAATGGTCTCGAAACGGCGGACATGCTGACCCTCGCACATATACATCGCGGGGCGGCCGGTACGAACGGCGATGTCAGGGTAAGTCTTTGTGCTTCTGCCGGCGACTTCGGCCTTGTCAAGGTAAGCACGCCACTGCCCGACTCGGTCGTAGATATGCTGCTAAACGCGTCGATGTACGTAAATGTGCATTCCATGCTGCATGCATCGGGATTAATACGGGGACAGATCAGATAGTGCCTGCGGGTACGGATAATATCAAAAGGGCGCCTCCTGGTTTGGGGGCGCCCTTTTTATGTACAACGAATTGCATAATATTTCCTCAATAAATCACTTCTGAAGATTGGGAGTGAGCCGGGATATTATCTTAATAAAATAACCGTTCCGCTGAATTTCTGTTGCGTTGCGTCTGCAAATTCCACGATGGCCATGTAAACATAGGTGCCGGCGGGTGCAGGCAAGCCTCTATAGGAGCCGTTCCACCCGAAGCGGCGGTCACCCGGCACTGCATCCCGGACCTGGAAAACCTGTTCCCCCCATCGGTTGAATACTGCCAGATTCTTTACCCGTGCGCCCGGCGGCCCCCCCAGAACATAAAAAATATCATTGTTGCCGTCTCCATTGGGAGTAAAGGCGTTGGGGATACCCAGCTTCTGCAACGGCTCGACTTTTATGATGCTGCTGGACATGCAGCCATCGGTCGTTTGCACCTCCAGGGTATAAAGGGTAGTAACAGGGGGACTGGCGATGGGATCGCGGATTGTATTGCCGGATAGCCCTGCCGCGGGCGTCCACAGGAATCTGGCTATGGAGCCGCTGATGACGGGGTTCAGCGTTACGGGCTGACCGCCATACATATAAAAGACCTGTCCCGGAGCTATAACGGGCAAGGGATTGACCGTCATGGTAACCGTATTTGAAACGGCCGTGGCGGGACTGGCGCAGGTAGCATTGCTGGCCAGGATACAGGTGACAATATCGTTATTGCTGAATGTGCTGCTGGTAAAGGTGCTGCCGGTGGCGCCTATATCTTTTCCATTGACCTGCCATTGATAGACGGGGGCGGAGCCGCCGCCGGTGGCGGCGGCGGCGAAAGTCACTGGTACGGCGGTGCAGGTGGGGTTGACCGATGCGGTGATGCTTATGGAGGGAACGGGGATAGGGGTGACCGATAGGGTTACTGCATTGGAGGTCACGGTGGCGGGATTGGCGCAGGGGGCATTGCTGGTCAGCGTGCAGGTGATAATATCGTTGTTGCTGAATGCGCTGCTGGTAAGGGTGCTGCCGGTGACGCCGACGTCTTTTCCATTAACCTGCCATTGGTAGACAGGGGCGGAGCCGCCGTTGGCGGTGGTGGCGGTGAGGGTGACCGGCGTTCCGGCGCACACGGGGTTGGCCGATGTGGTGATGCTTACGGAAGGTGTGGCGATGGGGGTGACCGATAGGGTTATTGCATTGGAGGTCACGGTGGCAGGGCTGGCGCAGGGGGCATTGCTGGTCAGCGTGCAGGTGACAATATCATTGTTGCTGAATGTGCTGCTGGTAAAGGTGCTGCCGGTGACGCCGATGTCTTTTCCGTTGACCTGCCATTGGTAGACAGGGGCGGAGCCGCCGTTGGCGGTGGAGGCGGTGAGGGTGACCGGCGTTCCGGCGCACACGGGGTTGGCCGATGTGGTGATGCTTACGGAAGGTGCGGCGATGGAGGTGACCGATAGGGTTACTGCATTGGAGGTTGCGGTGGCAGGGCTGGCGCAGGGGGCATTGCTGGTCAGGGTGCAGGTGACAATATCGTTGTTGTTGAATGTGCTGCTGGTAAAGGTGCTGCCGGTGGCGCCGATGTCTTTTCCGTTGACCTGCCATTGATAGACGGGGGCGGAGCCGCCGCCCGTTGTGGCTGCCGTAAAAGTGACCGGGCTTCCTGCGCAGATGGCGCCGGCCGAAGCCGTGATGCTTATCAAAGGAGAAGTTGAGGAAGTGACTGACATGGTTACCGCATTGGAGGTTGCGGTGGCGGGATTGGCGCAGGAGGCATTGCTGGTCAGGGTGCAGGTGACAATATCGTTGTTGCTCAGTGTGCTGCTGGTAAAGGTGCTGCCGGTGACGCCCATATCTTTTCCGTTGACCTGCCATTGATAGACGGGGGCAGAGCCGCCGTTGGCGGCGGCGGCGGTGAAGGTCACTGGTGCGCCAGGGCAGGTGGGGTTGGCCGATGCGGTGATGCTTACGGAAGGTGTGGCGATGGGGGTGACCGATAGGGTTACTGCATTGGAGGTGACGGTGGCAGGGCTGGCGCAGAGGGCATTGCTGGTGAGGGTGCAGGTGACAATATCGTTGTTGCTCAGTGTGCTGCTGGTATAGGTGCTGCCGGTGACGCCTATGTCTTTTCCATTGACCTGCCATTGGTAGACAGGGGCGGAGCCGCCGTTGGCGGTGGAGGCGGTGAGGGTGACCGGCGTCCCGGCGCACACGGGATTGGCTGAGGGGGTAATCGTTATACCTGGTACGGGGCCATCCTGTGCTATTACGGTCATAGGGTTGGAAAATACACCACAATAACCGGAACCAAGATTGCCCGACTGAGCGACCTCCAGGCGGTACAGATAGGTACCGGCGACGCCGGTTGACGTGGTTAAATTCGGTCCGCCGCCTCCGGGGATATTTGCCCAGGTGGTGCCATTATCCAGGCTCAACTGCCATTGGTAGGCCGTGGAAGGATAGCAATTATTTACCTGCGAAGAAAAAGAAAAAGAACTTCCTGTACAGACCGTGCCCGCCTGCCCGGCAAAAGCGGAGTTCTGTATAGTAATGGCCGGTCCGGCAGGACGAAAAGTTATGTCATCCAGGGCCAGGTCATTCCCATTTCCTCCCGGGGCGTTGTTGGTCATCCGGAGAACGATGGTTGAGATACCGACCGGGATCGTAAAATAAAAGGAATATTGGGTCCATGCGGCAGGGATGGTCACCGGGATATTTCCCGTCGTATAACTTCCCAATACCGTCCCATCCGTCTTTTCGATCGTGAAGGTGATATTCGGTTCTATATACCCGGTAGTAATCTGCATCATATTCATTATCCAGGCGCCGAACTGATAGGTCGTTCCCTGGCAAAAACCACTCACCGTCTGGACATAAAAGTCACTGGGCTGGTAAGAGGCGTTGATCAGCATGAAATAGCCGTTTAAATCACCGGTATGGTCACGGGATAATGAATGCCAGGTGGCGCTGGAGCCGTAGAGGGTGTTGCTGACGATAGAATATTGCCCGTCCTGAGGGAAGGTGCTGGGCACGTATGACATGTTCGTGATGCCCGGCGCCAGGGGCGGACCGAAATTCGGTCCTGCACCGAAAGTAATGTTGACAAGCGGATTGCCCAAATTCGCTGTACAGTTCTGGGCGTTCGTCCGGAGATAGCCCAGGCATAAAATCAATAAAACCACAGATATGTACTTCTTCATTGCCGGGATACTTTCCGTTTTGGGGAATCGCCAAACTTAGTAATAAGACTTCTGAGCATTTCTACCTCTTTATCGGTACGCGGATGGACTTGTGGAACCGTAGCGCCCTGGCGGGGCGCGGAAGGTTTTTTATTATCTAATAAGGTTGACCGTTCCGCTGAATTTCTGTTGCGTTGCGTCTGCAAATTCCACGATAATCATGTAAACATAGGTACCGGCAGGTGCGGGCAAGCCTCTGTAAGAGCCGTTCCACCCGAAGCGGCGGTCGCCGGGCACTGCATCCCGGACCTGGAAAATCTGTTCCCCCCATCGGTTGAATACTGCCAGATTCTTTACCCGTGCGCCCGGCGGCCCCCCCAGGACATAAAAAACATCATTGTTGCCGTCTCCATTGGGGGTAAAGGCGTTGGGGATACCCAGCTTCTGCACCGGCTCGACTTTTATGATGCCGCTGGACTTGCAGCCATCGGTCGTTTGCACATCCAGGGTATAGAGAGTGGAAGCAGGGGGACTGGCGATGGGATCGCGGATCGTATCGACGGATAGCCCTGCCGCGGGCGTCCACAGGAATCTGGCTATGGAGCCGCTGAGGACGGGGTTCAGCATTACGGGCTGACCGCCATACATATAAAAGACCTGTCCCGGAGCTATAACGGGCAAGGGATAGACCGTCATGGTAACCGGGTTCGAAACGGCCGTGGCCGGACTGGCGCAGGTAGCATTGCTGGCCAGGATACAGGTGACAATATCGTTGTTGCTGAATGCGCTGCTGGTATAGGTGGTACCGTCTGTGCCCGCGCTGGCGCCGTTCACCTGCCACTGGTAGCCGGGAGCATTGCCGCCGCTCGTTGCAGCGGCAGTAAAGGTGACCGGTGTGCCTGCACAGATAGGGCCAGCCGATGCGGAGATGCTCACCGAGGGCACGGGGGAGGGCGTGACCGATAGGGTCAATGTGTTGGAAGAGGCCGTAGCAGGGCTTACGCAGGCCGCATTGCTGACCATGCTGCAGCTGACCCTATTGCTGTTGGTTAGTGTGCTACTGGTATAGCTGTTGCCGCTGCCCATGTTGACGCCATTGACCTGCCATTGGTATTGTGGAGCCGTGCCGCTATTTGCGGCGGTGGGTGTAAAAGTAACGGGCATGCCTGCGCAAACCGGATCGGCCGATGCGGAGATGGTCACCGAGGGTACCGACCAGGAATTAACCGACAGGGTTACTAAATTGGAGGTTGCCGTGACGTTACTGGCGCAGGTAGAATTGCTGGTCAGGACACAGGAAACTCTATCGCCGTTGGCTAGGGTGCTGCTGGTATAGCTGCTGCCGCTGCCCACGTCCTGCCCGTTCACGTGCCACTCGTAGACCGGAGTGGTACCGCCATTGACCGGAGCAGCTGTGAAGGTAACGGGCGTACCTGCACAGACCGGAGCAGCCGGTGGGGTGATGGTCACTGCGGGAGGGGTGGGAGGCTTGACTGCCATGGTTACGGCGTTGGAGATGACCGTAGCCGGGCTGGCGCAGGTGGCGTTGCTGGTCATGATACAGGTAACATGGTCGCCATTGGCAAAATTAAGGGAGGAATAATAAATGCCACCGGCGCCTACGTCCTTTCCGTTGACCTGCCATTGACAAACCGGGGCGTTGCCGCCATTGGCAAGGGTAGCCATAAAGATGACCGCGGTTCCCGGGCAGATCGAATTCTCCGAAGGGGCGATGCTTACCGATGGAATGGAGATGTCAATTACCGTTAGTGTCAGAGCATTGGAGGTCACGGTGGCCGGACTGACGCAGGCGGCGTTGCTGGTAAGGATACAGGTGACCACGTCTCCATTGACAAGCGAGTTGCTGGAATAGGTAGCGCTACCCGCGCCGGCGTTGTTCCCGTTGACCTGCCATTGATAGCCGGGGGCGCTGCCGCCGCCCGTTGCGGCTGCTGTAAAAGTGACCGGGCTTCCCGCGCAGATGGCGCTGGCCGAAGCTGTGATGCTTATCGAGGGGGAGGGAGAGGAAGTGACTGAAATGGTTACCGTATTGGATACGGCCGTGGCCGGGCTGGCGCAGGCGGCATTGCTGGTGAGGGTGCAGGTGATGATATCGTTGTTGCTTAGCGTGCTGCTGGTAAAGGTGCTGCCGGTGACGCCTATGTCTTTTCCATTGACCTGCCATTGATACTGCGGCGCTGTGCCGCCATTTGCGGCGGAGGCTGTAAACGTGACGGGCGCGCCGGCGCAAACGGGATTGACCGAAGGAGCAATGGTCACCGAAGGGGCTATGGTGGCCTTTATGGTAATTCGGATGGTGTTGGATGTTGCTGTCGCGGGACTGACGCAGGCGGCATTGCTGGTCAGGATGCAGGAAACTATATCGCCGTTAACTAAGGTGCTGGTGGTAAAGGTGCTGCCGGTGACGCCTATGTCTTTTCCGTTGACCTGCCATTGGTACTGCGGCGCCGTGCCGCCGTTCACGGATGCCGCTGTAAAGATCACGGGGGTTCCCGCACAGACCAATTGCGCCGATGCTGAAATGCTCACCGCAGGTGGGGCAAGGGGGGTGACCCGTATGGTCACCGCGTTAGAAACGGCGGTCGCGGGAGATGCGCAGGGAGCGTTGCTGGTAAGGGTACAGGTGACCACATCGCCGTCAGCCAGTGAACTGCTGGTAAAGGTATTGCTCCCGCTGCCCACGTCCGCGCCGTTGACCTGCCATTGATAGACGGGCGAAGAGCCGCCATTGACGGGGCTGGCTGTAAAGGTGATAGCGGCCCCTGCGCAGATAGAGATGGCTGGAGGAGTGATGCTGATGGAGGGAGCCAGCGGAGGGCTCACCGACATCTTCACCGCATTGGATGCCAATGTGCCGGGATGTGCGCAAGGTACGCTGCTGGTCATGACACAGATGACCACATCGCCGTCGGCCAGGGAATTGCTGGTAAAGCTGCTGCTTCCGGTGCTCACAGCCCTGCCGTTGACCTGCCATAAAAAAAAGGGGGAAGGGCCGCCGCCGGTGGGATTGGCCGTAAAGGTGACCGGGGTCCCGGCGCAAATGAAATTCGCTGAAGGCGTAATGCTGAGGGCCGTCGCGGGGCCGTCCTCTGCGACGACGGTTATGGGGTTGGAGAAAACGCTGCAGTAATTTGAGCCGATATCGCCCGACTCGGCAACCTTGAGACGGTAGAGGAAGGTGCCGGCAACAGTGAATATCGTATTATAGCCCGTGCCGGTGGCTCCGGGGACATCCGACCAGGTGATCCCGTTGTCCAAACTCCTCTGCCACTGATAGGCCGTAGACAAATAGCAACTGCTGACGCTCGAGGAAAAGGAAACGGAGCTGCCTGTGCAGACGAACCCAGCATTGCCCGGGAAGGCCGAAGCCTGCAGATCCACGGTCGGCCCTGCTGCACGGAAACTGATATCGTCGATGGCCAGGTCGTTGCCTGTGCCCGCGGCTCCCAGGATGGTTATGCGCAGGACAGCGGACGAGAGGCCGGGCGGGATAGTAAAATAGAAGGCATACTGGGTCCAATGGTCCTGCGCGGCCATGGGGACGGCGCCCGTGGTATAAGTTTTCAGCACTGTACCGTCGGTCTTCTCGATATTGAACCGGATGCCGGGTGGTGTATTACCGCCGGATGCGGCCGCCATGTTCATCATCCATGCTGCGAACTGATAGGTCGTTCCCTGGCAAAAGCCGCTCACTGTCTGTACGTAGAGATCGCTGGCCGATGAAGAGCCATTGACCAGCATGAAATACCCGTTGTAATCGCCGGTATGGTCGTTGGATATTGCCTGCCAGCCGTTGCCCGCGCATCCGGGGACGCTGCTGACGATGCTGTACTGTCCGTCCGCGGTGCAAGTGGCGGCAGCGTAGGTAAGACTTGTAGTACCGGGCGCCAGGGGCTGGCCGAAATTTGGTCCTGCGCCGAAGGTGAGATTGATAAGCGGGCTACCCAGGTTAGCGGTGCAGTTTTGAGCGCCTGCCCATTGATAGGCTAAGGATGAAAAAAATAAAAGCGCAGCTATATACTTCTTCATAGCCCTCCTGGTTTTGGGGAAGCCAAACTTACAATAAGGAAATAGCATGTCTCTACCCCTTTATCGGTATCAGGATGGTCCCGGGGGCTTGGGGATAGGATGGTTTCGGATGGGTTTGGGAATAAAATGGATCAGACGAAAAAATTACCGAAAAATAGGTATAGAAAAGATGTGGAACTAAGCGATATGTTTGACTAGTGTAAAAGACCGCTTATGAAATATCTTCCCTTGATAACGATCTTGCTGATAGGAACAATGCTGTTGACAGGCGTAATATATCTTACAAATAAAATGGTGGAGACGGCCAGTGAAAGCTGCGGCGAAGGGCACGGGGATTTCCGGAGACATGCCGAAGAGGAGGATGGCCCCCGCGAGGTGATGCGCCAGGAAATCCTCATGATGAAGGACCCGCATCTAAACTATATCCCGACGGAAAGGCTGGCTGCCTATAATCAAGTAGTGCAAAGACTGAAACAAGCAAGGCCCAAGCTGGCAACAGGCACAGGCGGCCCGGGAAATCCAATAGTACTCGGTGGCGGCGGCCTTAACTGGATGGAGCGGGGGCCGAACAATATCGGCGGGCGGTGCAGGGGCATTGTCTTCGATGCCTCGGATGCCACGGGCAATACGGTGCTGTGTGGGAGGCGGTCTTTGGCGCACGACTGATTTCACCAGTCCTATCCCCACCTGGACACAGGTAGGTCCGTCGTTGATGAACCTGGCTATTACCGCCATTGCCCAGGACCCGGTGGATCACTCGGTATTCTATGCAAGTACAGGAGAAGGATATGGTAATCTCGACGCTATCCGTGGATTGGGTATATACAAGAGCACGGACGGAGGGCGCACCTGGGGCCTGCTGCCTTCCACTACGGCAGGAGGCGCCCAACAGTACGATTTTCAGTATGTGCAGAAGGTGGTGGTCTATTCAAACGGTGATGTATATGCGTCGGGTATCAGCGCTCGCTATTGCAATTTCGGGGGCATCCTGAAATCGACGGATGGAGGCAATTCCTGGACGCGGGTGATCGGCACCTATACGGGCGGCGGGACCTGCGCCAATGCACATGATTTTTTCGGATATGATATTGCCTTTTCGCCTGCGGGGGATATCTATGCTTCCGTGGCGAACCAGTCCGGCCAGGCTGGCGGCGAGGTCGGCAAGATCTATAAGTCCCCGGCAGGTGCTACCGTGGGAAATGCCGGCACCTGGGTGGATATTACCCCTCCGCCTGTACCGGGGCAGTACTGGAGCCGCATCGCCCTGGCCTGCTCGCCGGTGAATAACGGCAGGGTCTATGCGATGCTGCAAGGTTCCGGTAACAGCATCGGGGGTATCCGCCGGACGGATGACGGCGGAGTCACCTGGACGAATATTGATAACAACACGGCATGGTGCGACGACGGGGCCGGCAATGGCACGGATTTTTCCCGTGGTCAGGCCTGGTATGATCTTACCCTGACCGTCAATCCCGCTAATGACGCCATCGTCTATGCCGGCGGCGTGGATATTATGCAAACGGCCAACAGCGGCGGAAGCTGGACCCAGATGTCGCAATGGTCACAAGCCTGCGCGGGCCTGCCTTACGTACATTCGGATATTCACAATATCACTTTTCTGCCGGGGTCATCCGCTGCCTTCATTGTCGGGTGTGATGGAGGCATTTTTTACACGGCGGACGGCGGCAGCTCCTTTACAGCCAGGAATTCAGGGCTTAACGTGACCCAGTATTACACCTGCGCGCTGCACCCTGCTGCCGGCTCCGACTATATGCTGGCAGGGGCCCAGGATAACGGCTCGCATATTTTTAGCGGCGCCGGGATCAATGCCGTCTCCTATGCCAGCGGCGGGGACGGCGCCGCCTGTTTTATCGATCAGCAGGACCCCACCTTCCAGATAGTCAGCTATATAAACTCCAAATATTATATCTCCCGGGATGGAGGCGCGAACTTTGACTATAGCTATGGTTCCAAAGACGGCCGTTTCATTAACCCGGCCGGTTATGATAATGCCGGAAAGCATCTTTACTGCGGCAGCACTGATCAGCACCTGAAAAGGATCGATAATATTGTCAATGGGACGCCATCGGCGACGGATATTACTGTCGGCTCCAATGCCCAGCTGCAGTTATCGGCGGTCATAGTGGACCCGAATGTTGCGGATAATGTGTGGGCTGCGTTTTCCACGGCCGATGACGCCGGTATTGCCCAGGCGCCGGCCCTTTATCTCATCCGGGGCGCTTCGACGGGAGCCCCGGTGGTCACGCAGGTGGGCCAGTCTACCCTTGGCCTGGCGGCGGGATCTTATATTTCGAGCATCGATGTGGAGAAGGGCAACTCTTCGCACCTGGTGGTAGCGGTCTCGAACTATGGGGTCTCCAGCGTCTGGGAGTCCATCGATGGGGGAGCCGGCTGGACTTCGCTGGACAATAATGGGGTCAATCTGCCGGATATGCCGGTGTGGTGCGCGCTGATCGTTGCATCAACGGCCAATGTCAATACGGGAGGAGCTGACGGGGGCATCCTGCTGGCGACGGAAATGGGGATATGGTCGACCTCTTCCAGCAATGGGGCAAATACGGTCTGGACGGAAAACTCGGCTGTGATGGGTAATGTCAGCACGCGGATGCTCAGCTATCGCCCGGCCGACAAGGCCGTGATGGCGGCTACGCATGGGAGGGGGGTCTTCACGGCTTCGCTGTCACCCGGGGCGTTGCCGTTGAACTTCCTGAGCTTTACGGGGGCTGCGGGTGCGACGGGCAATGATCTTAGCTGGTCGGTGGCCAATGAGTACAACAACAAGGGCTTTACGGTGGAAAGAAGCTACGCGTATTCGACCGGTTTTTTGGATATAGGCTTTGTACCGGCGGCTTTATCCGGGTTCCGGGAGACCGGCAGCTATTCGTTCACCGACCGTCAGGCGGATGCG
>WNFM01303076.1_pt1 | contig 19809 bp, 14 predicted proteins | sample 5400271 | NCBI WGS metagenome assembly WNFM01 (sample SAMN13153352, study PRJNA577476) | soil metagenome | isolation source: 60 cm saprolite on Douglas fir-dominated hillslope | place: USA:California | collected 2013-09-17
TGTTCGAAGCTAGCATCGGGCCGCGGCCCGGGTCAACGCGCGGTCATTCCGCCTCGACGGTGAACAGGTGGCTCTGGCGCGAGCGCAAGGCGACGAAGAGGCCGGGACCGCACACCTCGTCGCCGGCGCGCCGGTAGGTGGCACCGTCGAGACGATCGAGCAGGCGATAGGCGCGGCCGGCCTCGAAGCCGGCGGGACCGAGCGGCACGCGCGCCCAGGCCGGTTCCGGACGCAGGTTCACGATCACGACCAGGCCGGGACTCCCCTCGGGTCCCTCCTCCCGCCAGGCAAAGGCCACCAGGCCCTCGTGCGTGCGCTCGCCCTCGGAGGACGGCCACACGTCGAGCGGCACGAAGCGGCCGTCGTGGAGCGTGGGATCGCGCAGGACGACCAGCAGCCGCGCGTAGAACGCGCGCACCGTCTCGTCGACAGGCTCCTCGGGACGCCGGCCGAGCTGCACGGGCAGCCGGATGCGCCGTCCTTCGAGCTGTCCTTCGTGCAGCAGGCGCAGGCCGGGCGCGAGAGAGGTGACGAGCGCGGGCCCGAACCCCTCGGGCACGCCGAACGCGGCCGCCGCCCGCGGCTCGTCGTGGTTCTCGAGGAACCGCGCCCCGCGATCGCGGAAGGCGGGGTCGGCGAGGAGATGCGCGCGCACCCCGGGCCCGTCGCCGCCCAGTAGACGGTCGTAGAGGACCTTGTCGTAGGTGAAGTCGAAACCCTGCTGCTGGAGGTCCCATTCGCGATCCCAGTACGACTCGGCCAGGAAGACGAAATCGGGATGGCGCTCGCGTACGGCGGGGATCGCCTCCGTCCAGAAGCTCTCCCGGATCCAGTCCGTGCCGATCCGGTCGCCCCAGGTCCGCTCGATGACGTCGGGCAGGAGGAGCATGGCCATGTCGCAGCGCACGCCGTCGCACTGCATGGCGATCGCCTGGAGCTGGTTCAGCATGCCCGCGCGTCCGGGACGATGGGCGTAGTCCACCTGGGCCGTGTCCTGCCAGGGCGCGAAGTAGGGATCGCGCCCGTGCGCGAAGATGAGGCCCCCGCGCGTCCGGAAGAAGGCCTCGGGGTGCCGCGCGATGTCGTCCTCGGATCCGTGGATGTACGCCTGCGGGCTCTCGGTGAGCAGCGAGTGGTCGGTCGCGGTGTGGTTGGGCACGAAGTCGAGCATCAGGCGCATGCCGTAGGTGGCGAAGCTCGCGCGCAGCGCGGCCAGGGCGGCGGGGCCGCCGAGGTCGGCCGAGACCTGGTAGCGCGAAACGGCATACGGGGAACCGATGATGTCGCCGTCGGTCAGGTCGGGCAGCGCCCGGCGATAGGCCACGCGCAGCCCGGCGTCGGTGCGGGCGAGGCGGATCGCGGCCAGGCCCGTCGTCCAGACTCCCATCAGCCACACGGCATCGAAGCCCAGGGCCGCGATCCGCTCGATCTCCTCCGGCGGAATGGTGTCGAGGGTCAGGCGCCGACCGGCGCGCGCGGACAGCTCGCGCACCCAGACCCGGGTGTTGATCTCGTAGAGGAGGGGGTGCCGGGGCCAGCCGTTCGCCATTGAAGATGCCTTATAGCAGAGATCGCATACGACGAATGCCCTTCGCGTCGGTCGGCCCTCCGGACGGCGCGGAGCGGTTACGAGGGGGGACGAGGCGACGGAGCCGATCGTGAACGGAGGAGCCCGTTATCAGGCCACTTCGCGCCTGACCGTCATGCTGGCCGTGGGCCACGCCATGCGCGGATCGCCCGCCGACCGGCCGCGGCTCCTCGTCTACGCCGGCCTCCAGGTCAACGCTCCCGACCGCTACGCTTTCTCGCCTCCGCGTCCGCCGGTGCGTTAGGCATCGCAAGGGGATGTGACACTCGAAGCGGTGTCACAGGGGCGAAGGCGTGCGCCCGCCCCGCTCCGTACCATGGGGAGAAGAGAGGCCCCATGATCGCAGTCGTGCTCTTGATCTTCGTCGCCTGCTTCCTGCTCGAGCAGGCGATTCCCGGATGGCGGCTGCCGCGGGTCCGGACCTGGCCGCTCCGTGTCGTGGCCATCAACGTCGTCCAACTCGGGATCGTCCTCGTGGCCGGGATCACGTGGGAGCGCTGGCTCTCGTCCGCGTCGCTTCTCCATCTCTCGCGCTCGGTCGGCCCCTGGACGGGCGGCTTCCTCGCCTACTTCGTCGCCACCTTCGTCTTCTACTGGTGGCACCGACTCCGCCACGAAAGCGACCTGCTCTGGCTGGGCTTCCACCAGATCCACCACAGTCCGCAGCGCCTGGAAGTGATCACGTCCTTCTACAAGCATCCCCTGGAGATGACGGTGAACTCCGTGCTGGGAAGCCTGCTCGTCTACTCGCTGATGGGGCTGGACGTCCGCGCGGGAGCGATCTACACGTTCTTCACGGCGGTGGGCGAATTCTTCTATCACACCAACGTGCGCACGCCGCGCTGGGTGGGCTACGTCTTCCAGCGGCCAGAGATGCACCGCATCCACCACGAGTACGGCCGCCATCGCAACAACTACGGCGACTTCGTGTGGTGGGACATGCTCTTCGGGACCTATGAGAACCCGCCACGGTTCACGAGCACGTGCGGGTTCGACGACGAGAAGGAGCAGCGCCTGGGCGCGATGCTGGCCTTCCGGGACGTGCACGCCTGAGCGACCACGGAACCTCAGGCGAGGTTCCGTGGCCGCCTTCCGTCCTGACCGTCGCTACCGGATGCGGCTGCGGAACTCGTCACTCGAACGCAGAGCGCGCACGAGGTCGCGCTGGGTCCATCCGTCCTGGACCACCCGGGCCGTGTATTCGCGGAGGCCGACCGCGTCGGGCTCACGGCCCAGGACGCTCAGATACGCCTGCCGGACCATGGCCGCGGCCTCGCCGTTGTAGTAGCCCGAGGTGCGGCGGATGTCACGGTTGTCGTACCGGCGGTACGCGCCATAGCTCCCGTACCGGCCGTTGTTCCCGTACCCGAGGCCTCGCTGCGCGTACTCCTGGCTGCTCTGCAGCGAGCGGCGAACGTCGGCCTCGGTCCAGTTGTCGTAGAGCATGCTCCGGGTGTACTGGGCCAGACCGGAGGCATCGGGCTCGCGACCCAGGATGTCGCGGTACGCCTGGCGGACGATCCGCTGCGCCTGCCACTGGTTCGAGACGGCGTAGCCCCGCGACTGCGCGGGGTAGTACCCACTCTGGGCAAAGACCGCACCGCCCAGTCCTGCATTAAGTATGAAGCCGGCGACCACGGCCGTCTTGATATTCATGCCTTCTCCTTCCGTTCGTGCATCGATCCGCGGCTCGATGCAGGCCTCACGGATAGGACATACAAGATGCGTTCCAGGGACTCGACGGCAGGCGCAGGAATCTTTTTACAAATCGCGGGCGGTCAGCGGTTCCAGGTATACGTGACTTTCACCAGGAAGATATTGTCTCCGCGCGCGTCGAAGAGGCGCGACACCGAGCGGCGGAACGCGAACTCGCCGATGCCGTCCTGCTGGTCGGAGCGGCTCTGCGTCCACACCGCGTACGCAGTCGACCCCGGCCGGAATTCCCACCTGAGGACGAGATTGCCGCGAAGGGATTTGAAGTTGAAGTCGGGGGTCCCGATGTTGAAGGCAGGCGCGGGCCCGGGCCCGTCGGGATCGACGTCTCCGGTGGCGGCGTCGTAGGTCGACCCGTCCGCACCATACGTGCGGAAGGAATAGGTGCGCGGGGCGGACAGCTCCCCCGGCGCCGCGTAGTCCCCGGAAGAGAGCAGCGGCTGCGCGTACAGCTCGAGGCTCAGCCGCGGCGTGAACGTCCAGTTCAGCCGAAGGCCGCCCACGAACGTCGTCTGGTCGAGGGGCGCGAAGACGTAGCGATGGCCGAAGGTCGCGGCGGCCAGCGGATCGTCGAACGTGTCCAGGTACTGCGCGCCGTTGTGGGTCCGGCTCATCTCGGGCTCGAAACTCACCAGGATGTTCGAGCGCGGCCGGACGGTCAGACCCGCGAACAGCCAGCGGCCGTTCTCGCTGCGCTCCGCGTAGTCCGATCCGTGCAGCCCGAAACGTGCGTAGACCTTGCGCCGGTCGTCGGAGCGGATGTTGCTTTCCCATTCGATGCCGTGCGGGTTGCGGGACAGGGGTCCGCCGCGCGTGCGCGTGCTGCTGAGGGTGTCCGGGTTGTAGGCCACGAAGCCGAAGAGGCGCAGCTCGTTCTTGAGCCGGGCGGAGCCGTGCGCGAACACGCCCTGCCAGGTGACGTTGCCGCCGAAGTCGTAGCTGCGGAAGTAGGCCAGGCCCACATCCGCCTCGCGTGTGAGCCGTCCCGCCTTCGTCCAGCGGTAGCCGGTCCAGAGATGGCTGTTGATGATGTCCGTCCGCCACTGGAAGCCGACGTCGCTGACGTCGAAGCCGGGATCGATCGCACCCACGGCGGCGTTGAGGAGGAAGTTGCCTTTCTCCTTGTTCACCGTGGCGCGGCCGGCGAAGCCGCGCAGCGAGGTCCGCGTGGGATCGAGCCGGACGTGGGTCGCGTCCGGGCGCTGGAAGTAATGCTGCGCGTCCTGCTGCAGGTCGGTGATGCGCGCGGCCGTTCCCGCGACGTCGGTGGCCGCAGCCCAACCCGTGACCACCCAGGTCTTGTTGGCACCCAGGAAGGCCCAGCCGTCGAGCCCGAGGGTGAGGGCGTGCGAGTTGAGCTCGTCGCGCAGGCGGCCGTCGCCCAGGCTGCGCACGACGCCGGTGGCCATCACCCCGAGGCCGCGCCGGTTGTCCGGCGACTCGCGCAGCGCGCGCGCCACCACGTATTGCGAGGTCGGCTCCACCTGGGCGCGGAAGCGGCGTCCGCCCTGCACGAGGTCCGCGGTCTCGGAGGCGGTGACGGCGTGGAGGGCGCCCAGGCTCCAGCCGTGGCCCAGGCGGCCGGTCAGCTTCGAGGCCATGACGATGCGCGTGCCCGCGGGCGAGTCGGAGAAGTCCGCGTCCGGCAGCGAGCCCTCGGGCGCGCGGCCGATGCGGCGGCTGTAGAACAGGTCGGGCCCGCCCCAGTTGAAGCCCCACCAGTTCGTCGCCCCGCCCTGGCCGAAGCGGAAGTTGTTGGCCCCCTCCACGAAGAAGGGCCGCTTCTCGGGGAAGAACGTCTCCACGTCGCTGAGGTTCACGACCGCGGGATCGACCTCGACCTGACCGAAGTCGGGGTTGATGGTGGCGTCGATGGTCAGGTTGCTGCCGAGGCCGACCTTGAAGTCCGCGCCCATGGCCGGGCGCACGCGCGAGCCGTCGTTGAAGGGATCGCCCGCGTCGTGGCCCGTGAACTCGGCCTTGGTCGTCGTGTAGGGCGTGACCGCGATGCGACGTGGAGGCACGATGCCCTGGAGCCCGCTCAGCTTCGGGAAGCGCGACACGAAGCCGCTGGCCTTCTTGGGCGTGTAGGCGACGTAGTCTTCTTCCTTGGTCCGGCATACGTAGCGCCGGAAGTTCACGCCCCAGGCATTGGCGTCCTCGCGCCGGAAGCGAAGCTGCGAGTATGGAATGCGCATCTCCACCGTCCAGCCCTCGCCGTCCACGTGGGCGCGCCCTTCCCAGATGCCGTCCCAGCTGTCGTCGTTCCAGTCGTCGTTGTAGAGCACGCCGTCGCGCAGCGTACCCGCGGCGTTGACGGCGAAATAGTAGCCGCTCCGCCCGTCGTGATACGGGTCCACATAGAAAGTCAGCTCGTCCGCGCCGAGGCTTGCGTCGCGGCGGCCGAGGCGGCCGACGATCGTGCGCGGCTGGGAGTCGAACAGGCGGGCGCCGACGTAGATCGCCTCGTCGTCGTAGGCGATCCGCACTTCCGTTTTCTCCGACGGAGCCGCCCCCTCCGTGGGGTCGCGCTGGGTGAACGTCGTCACCGCGGGCGCGGCGGCCCAGACCTCCTCGTTGAGGAGGCCGTCCACCACGATGGGCGTCGTCGTCCGCACGGCGTGGACGGGCGGCGTCTGCGATTCAATCGGTTGGACGTTCTGGCTCGCTCCCGCCAGGGCGAGCAGCAGCGCGGCCGCGTTCATCTAGGCACCCACTCGCAATGGATCACGCGTTTCCCATGAGACGTCCGGCGGGGCCGATTGGTTGGCGCGAGTTGCTAGAGGCGGCCCGACATGGCGCGCGCGGCCAGGGCCAGGTAGGCCATCGACGTGCGCAGGACCTTCATCTTGCTCTTCCCCACCCGCCGGGTGCCGTCGAGCACCATGGGAACCTCGGAGATGCGAAGGCCCAGCCGCGCCGCACGGTAGAGGATCTCGACCATGCACTCGAACCCGCGCGTCGTGATGAACGCGTCGCCGTGGCGCTCGCGGAGCGCCATCAGCGCCGAGGCCTGGTACACGCGGTAGAAGCTGCTCAGCGTGGCCAGGCCGGTCAGGCCCAGGGCCTTCTTCATGAGGCCGTTGGCCAGGTGGCTCAGCCCCACGCGATGCAGGCTCGTGCCCTTGATGCCGCCCCCATACAGGTAGCAGGAGGCCAGCGCGATGTGGTCGCCCTCCTCCCACACGCGATGGACGAGCCGCGGGAGGACGGAAGCGTCGCTGGTCTGGTCCCCTTCGAGCGTGATCACGAGGTCGAGGGGATGCGCGGTCTCCAGGACGTGGAGGAATCCCGTGCGGAAGGCCGCGCCGGGGCCGCGGTTGCGATCGTGCCGCACGACTTCGACGGGCAGGCCGGCCGCGGCCGCGCGCGCGCAGGCTTCCGCGGTGCCGTCGGTGGACCCGTCGTCGACCACCACGATGCGATGGCGCTGGGCGAGAGGCTCGAGCCGCTCCGCGATGGACGCGAGCAGGGCGGGCACGTTGCCCGCCTCGTTGAAGGCGGGCACCACGACGTGGATCACAGCTGGCCGGCGCGCGCCATGGCCTCGCGCTGCCACGCGATCGTGCGCGGCAGCCCTTCCTCGAGCGTCACCGCCGGCGTGTAGCCGAGGATGCGCGTGGCGCGGCGATTGTCCGGGATCCGGCGCTGCACGTCTTCGTACTTCCCGAACGTGGCCAGCGGCACCATCTTGAGGCGCGGCTCGTCGTCGCGCACCATCTTCCACACCATGCGCGCCAGGTCGGCGATCGTGATCTCGCGATCGGCCCCGATGTTGAGCATCTCGCCGTCCGCTGCGGGCACGTCGATCGCGCGCACGAACCCTTCGACCATGTCCGCCACGTAGGTGAAGCTCCGGGTCTGCTCGCCGGTCCCGTGCACCTCGAGGGGCTCGCCCTTGAGGGCGGCGCCGATGAAGACGGACTGCGGCCCCCCCCACCACGTCGTGTTCTGCCGCGGGCCGTAGCCCCCGAAGAGGCGCAGGATGACGCCCTCGAGCTTGTGCCGCTCGCGGAAGGCGAGCAGGGCCTGCTCCTCGAACATCTTCGAGATGGCGTAGCTCCACCGGCGGACGTGCGGGCCGCCGATGACGGACACGCTCTCCTCGGAGAACGGGACGTCGGGGTTGCGCCCGTAGCAATCCGAGGTGGAGGCCAGCACCATGCGCCGCACGCCGTGATCGCGGCACGCGCGCAGCACCTCGAGGCCGCCTTGGCCATTGATGACGAGGGTGTCGAGGGCATCGCCGTAGCGCGGGATCTTGCCCGCGGCCAGGTGGACGAGGGCGGCCGCGCCCTTGGCGATCGCGGCGAGGTCGGCGGCCTCGAGGATGGTGCCGCGATGGAAGTGAAAGCGGGGATGGGTGGTGAGGCTCCCGAGGTTCTCCAGGGAGCCGTGCGAGAGGTCGTCGAGGCCTGCGACCTCGTCGCCGCGCGCGATCAGCCGCTCGGCCAGGTTCGAGCCGATGAAGCCGGCGACGCCCGTGACGGCGACTCTCAGTCGGACCTCCGGTGGAGAAGCTCGTCCACTGGCAAAAGACCGTGATTATAGCCGGAGCGTGCTGGCGTGGAGCATGAAGTCCCGCGCTTCGAGCCACGCCGCGCAGGCGATCACCAGGGCGGCCACGGCCAGCCGGAGGCCTCGTCGCGGGAGGGCGGCCACGGCGCCGCCGATCATCAGGGCCAGAAGGGGTGAGACGAAGAGGTCTTCCTTGGCCCAGCGCAGGAGCTTCGGGAAGAGCCACGGCTCCTTCAGGACCATCAGGAGCGCCCACGCGGCCAGCCAGGCGATCAAGACGGGGCGTGCGGCCGGGAGCGCGCGACGCAAGGCGCTGGGCGCGGCGAGCAGCCCCGCGCCCAGCGGCATCCAGAAGCCCAGGACCCACAGGCGCAGGCTCTGGCGCGACTCGTTGTGGAAGATGAGGAACGTCTTGCCCGGGAACAGATCGGGCTCTGCCTCCACTCCGGACGCGCCCTGCCACAAGCCGGGCAGGTAGTGGAAGTAGAAGACGGCGCCCGCGAGCAGGCCCCCCGCGACCAGGGCCACGCACAGGCCGCGCCGCGCCGGCGGAGGGATTCCGCGCGCATCGAGGGCCAGCAGCGCGAGCAGCACGAGGCCGAACAGGCCGAAGAGGACGACCAGGCTCGAGTACTCCAGCACGGCCAGGGCCAGCGCCGCCGCCGCGATCAGGCGCGCGCGCGGTTCGCCGAGGGAGTCCGCGTGGGCGGCGAGATGGAGGAGGGCGGCCGCCCCGAGCGCGCCGCCGAAAACCGCCGGGGCATGCGATCGGCCGAGGTGGTGCCACACGGAGAGGTCGAGCACGTAGAGGAGCGTGGCCGTCCACGCCGCCCCCTCGTCCCAGACGCGGCGCGCGGCGAGCCACAGGAGGGGCGCGACGCACATGGCGGCCACGGTGTTGGCCACGGTCATGGCCCAGTACAGGTCGAGGCCGACCCGGTGCATGGCGTAATAGAAGAAGTACGGTAGGGGCGAATAGGGAATCAGGGTGCGGTCGCCCAGGGCGGCCGTGGCCGCGCCGAGGTCCTGCGACGCCGTCGGGAGCTGCGAGCCATAACGGAGCAGCGCGCCGTATTCGAGCGGCACGCCGCCCAGGTCGAGAGTGCGACGGACGTGGATGTCGAGGTCGGGAGGGTTGTGGTCGGAAAGGAAGGCGAGCGCGCCATGCCCGATGACCCCCGCCGCCACCAGCCCGGCGACCAGGGCCCGGTCCCGAGAGTCCACGCGCGCCGCGCGCAGGGCGAGCGCGGCCGCCGCTCCCGCGAGCAGTGCCGCCGGCACCAGGCGGGGCACCGCCATGGCCGTGGCCAGGGGCCCGAGGCGGAGCGCGACGTTGCCCACGATCGCGGCCGCCGCCGCGGCCAGGATCGCCGCCGTCGGCCGCGCCCCGGCGGCAAGCGCGAAGAGCCCGGCCGCGAGTGTCACCGCCGCGAGGCCGAGCACGAGCGACAGCGACGGGATGAAGCCGCCGGTCGTTTCGATGTCGAGGCGATCGACCAGGAGCGCCGGGTCGTCCAGCTCCGCCTGCGCGCGCCGCACCAGCGGCGCCGCGCGGACGACGAGGCTCAGGTCGACGTCGGACGGGGCCGGCGTGTCCCCCTCGGCGGCGTACACGGCCCAGGGCCCGGGCAACGGCTCCCATCGCCCCGCCGGCACCAGGAGGGCGCCGATCCGCGCGGAACCCTCGAATAGGTCGACGGTCGCGCGGATGCGCGCGGTCGCGCGCAGCGACACCCGCAGCCGCCCCGGCCGCGACGTGAAGGGCAGGGCGACACGCACGGTGTCGTCCGCGGGCCGATAGTAGAAGGACGCATGATCGCCGCCGGCCGCGGCCGAATCGACATCCATGCGGCCCGCGCGTCCCCAGGCGCCGGTGGCGAAGGGATGATCGAAGGCGCCGACCTCGAGGCGGAGGGCCTGCGGCCGGAAGAGCCATGTGCCCGTCGCGGCCAGGACCGAGATCGCCGCGATGGCCGCGACCGCCGAGGCACTCCTCATCCACACTGCGGCCCTGAGACTCACACGCGCCCGCGGCGGGGGTCAAGCGCGCGGGCGAGGATCACAATCCTGGCCGGCACCGGCCCCGCCTGCGTGAGCGCGTGCTAAGGTGTCTGGAAGTGGGCGGCGCTGCACGCACCGCTGGATTCTGCTACAGTCCGTCGGCCCCGGCTGCCGCGCCCCGGGGTTCGTATCTGGTCGCCGCGACGGCGACAACGGGCGGTCGGGAAGTTGATTGGGAGAGACGGCCATTTCGAACAAGGTCTTTGTCGGAAACCTGAGCTTCGACGTCACGCGCGACGAGCTGATCCAGGCCTTCAGCGCGGCGGGCAAGGTGGTGGACGCGAAAGTCCCCACCGACCGTGAGACCGGACGTCCCCGAGGGTTCGCCTTCGTGGAGTTCGAGGACGACGAGGCGGCACAGAAGTCGATCGGCCTGATGAACGGGAAGGACCTCAAGGGTCGTCCCCTGCGGGTCAACGAAGCGGAGAATCGGCCGCCGCGTCCGCCTGGAATGGGCGGCGGTCCCGGCGGAGGATACCGTCCGGCCGGCCCCGGCGGCTATCGTCCGGGCGCGGGCGGGCCGCCGTCGTTCGGCGCGGCTCCCAGCGGCGACTTCGATCCTTCCTTCGAGCGTGGCCGGCCCTTCAAGACGAAGGGCAGCCGGCGGAACATCCGCCGTCGCAAGCGCGGCTTCGATTAGGACCTCGGCCGCCCCGCCTCCCCCTACCCGCACCGACGAAGTCGTGGACGTGCGGCACGGCGTCGAGGTGCGCGATCCGTACCGCTGGCTGGAAGACGGCGAGGCGGACGAGGTGCGCGCGTGGTCGGAGGCGCAAGGCCGCCACACGCGCGCCGCCCTCGACGCCATCCCCTTCGCCTCCGCCATCCGTGAGCGCCTGCGCGCGCTGTTCTCCATCGGTCTCGTGTCCGCACCCATCGTCCGCGGCGACCTTTACTTCCACCAGCGGCGCACGGGCGACCAGGAGCAGCCGGTGCTCTACGTGCGGCACGGCCGCGAGGGCGCGGACCGGGTCCTCCTCGATCCCGCGAGCCTCGCCGCGGACCGGACGTCCGCTCTCGACTGGTACTACCCGAGCGACGATGGCGGCCGCGTCGCCTACGGGGTGTCGGAGGGCGGTAGCGAGATGAGCGTGCTGCGCGTGCGCGAGACGGAGACGGGGCATGACCTCCCCGACCTGATCCCGCACGCGCGCGCCTGCTCCCTGGAGTGGCGGCCGGATGGGTCGGGGTTCTTCTACACGCGCTACCCGGAGCCGGGGACGGTGCCCGCGGGCGAAGAGAACTATCACCGGCGCGTCTACGAGCACACGCTCGGCCGCGACTGGCGCGAGGATCCACTCGTCTTCGGCGGCGACCGCCCGCCCGAGGACTGGCCCAGCGTGCACCTCTCGCCGGACGGCCGCTGGCTCGCCGTCTCCGTCTCGCGAGGCTGGACGCGCACCGACGTGTACCTGCGCGACCTCTCTTCCAGTGCGAACTTCTTCAAGACCGTGGTCGAAGGCGTGGACGCCATCTTCGGCGTGGAACCGCGCAACGACCGGCTCTACCTGCAGACCAACCTCGGTGCCCCGCGCTCCCGCCTGGTCGCGGCGGACCTGGATCGCCCCGGCCCGGAGTCCTGGCGCGACGTCCTGCCGGAAGGGCCGGACGTCCTGGAGGCGGCGGCGCTCATCGGCGACTGGATCGTCGCGGTATGGCTGCGCGACGCGTCCTCGCGGGTCACCATCCACACCCTGGACGGCCAGCGAATGCACGACGTGGCCCTGCCCGTCATCGGCAGCGTGGCCGGCCTCACCGGCGAATGGGACGGCCGGGAGGCGTTCCTCGGGTTCACGTCGTACGCCGTCCCGCCCACCGTCTATCGCCTCGCCCTGCCCCAGCCCGCGCTGGAGCTGTGGGCGCGCGCGCCTGGCGAGGTGGACCGGGACCGCTTCCGCGTGCGCCTGGTGCGCTATCCCTCGCGCGACGGCACGCCCATCTCGATGTTCCTCGTGGACGCGCGCGAGCGTCCCACGGACGGACGGGGAGCGGCCCTGCTCACCGGCTACGGGGGCTTCAGCGTGAGCCACACGCCGGCCTTCGGCCGCGGGGTGATCCTCTTCCTCGAACGCGGCGGCCTCTATGCCGTGGCCCATCTCCGGGGGGGAGGCGAGTACGGCGAGGACTGGCATCGCCAGGGCATGCTCGCGCACAAGCAGAACGTGTTCGACGATTTCCTCGCCGCCGCCGACTTCCTGGTCCAGGAGGGGCACGCGGCGCGCGACCGTCTCGCCATCATGGGCGGCAGCAACGGCGGCCTCCTCGTGGGCGCGGCGGTGACGCAGCGGCCCTCTCTCTTCCGGGCCGCCGTCTGCCAGGTGCCGCTCCTGGACATGGTCCGCTACCACCTCTTCCGCATCGCGCGCCTCTGGATCCCGGAGTACGGCTCGGCCGAGGATCCGGAGGCGCTGCGCTGGCTGTACGCGTACTCGCCGTACCACCGCGTGCGCGACGGCACGCCCTATCCGGCGGTCCTCCTCACCACCGGCGAGTCGGACAGCCGCGTGGACCCGCTCCACGCGCGCAAGATGGCGGCGAGGCTGCAGGCGGCCACGTCGTCGTCTCACCCGGTCCTGTTGCGCATCGAAGCCCGCGCCGGGCACGGCCAGGGCAAGCCCCTCTCGAAGGCCCTCGAGGAGTGGGCCGACGTGTGGACTTTCGTCTTCGCGGAGCTGGGGCTGGAGGCCTGACGCCCGATCCGACCCGAAGCGGAACGCCGATGCATTAACATCGGCCGCGATGGGACCCCTCCTCGGCCTGCTCCTCCTGGCCGCGTCCCCGGTCCGTCCCTTCGCCGAAGAGCGACTGCTGCTGGACCGGCGCCTGGAGACGCTGAGGCGCATGCTCCCCGACGGGGCCACGCCCGCCAACGACGTCACCCTGCTGAACGATCTCGCACGCGCGGCGGGCGTCGCCTTCGACATCCGCGCGCGGTCGCCCCTGGAGAAGGGGAATGAGGGCGACGTGCCCGTCGACGTCGTGGGCACCGCGCGCTTCGCGGAGATCGATCGCTTCTTCCGCCAGGTCGCCTTGTCGGCCCGGCTCATCGACGTCGAGAGCCTCGCCCTTTCCGCGGGGCCCGGCGACAGCGTGCGCCTGACCGCGCTCCTCCACTTCCCGTACCGGCCGGCGCGCACTCCCCTGCCCCCGCCCCCGGAAGGGCTGCGCACGCGGCTGTCCGAGGTGACGCGGCCGGTGGCGGACCAGTTCCTGCGCGATCAGGCCCTGGCCCTGGCGAAATCGGAGGCGGTGGCCAGCCTGCGGCGCAGCCGGCGCAACCCCCGCCTCTTCCTCTCCGAGCTGGCCGCGATCGTCCGCGACCGCCCGGTGGTGCTCAAGGAGGCGACGCTGGGCGACGAGTTCGTGGTCCGCGGCCTCACCGTGGGCGAAGGGCCCATGCGCGCGCTGGAGCTGCGGCTCGAGCGCGGCTTCTTCCGCGTGGCGGAGATCCTCATGACGCGCGCGGGCGGGTGCCATCGCTTCGAGGTCCGCGGCCGCAGTCCCGTGGTCGGCATCGAGGCGGAGCTGCCCTTGCCCGCGGTCGACGATCCCTTTCGCCCGGACGATGCGCCCTGCGTCGTCGACCGCGACGGCGGCGGGGTCACCGTGCTCCGGTTCGCGCCCGTCAAGCCCGGCGCGCGCACGCGCCTGCCCGCCCCTCGGGGCACGCTCTCGCTGCGCCTGCGCGACATGGACCTCACCGACGTGTTCTTCGTCCTCCACCTGCTCACCGGGCAGGGATTCCTGGTGGACGAGGACGTGCGCGGGCGCGTCAGCGTCGACGTGAGCCAGGTCGCGCTCGACGACGTGCTCGCGCTGCTGGCCAAGGGCGGCGTGGCCGTCTCTCCGCCGGGGCCGCTGCGCCGCGTCTCACGGACGGCGGCGCGGACGGCGCTGCCCGCGGCCACGGGAGAGGGCACGCCCATCACGTTTGCGCTCAAGCGGGCCGCGGTCGCGGACGTCCTGGCCGTCATCGGGGAGGCCGACCCCACGGGACCGCCGCCGCCGCGCGTCACCGGAGGAAGGCTCAGCCTCTGGGCCAGCGAGGCCCGACTGGCCGACATGCGGGCGGCCGTCCTCCAGATCGCCCGCCCCGCGGGGGCGGCCAGCGGCGACGGCGATCCCCCGCCTCTCCCGCCTTCGACCGAGCGACGGCTGCTCGTGCGAACGGACGAGCTGTCCGTGAGCGAGTTCCAGCTCGCCGGGGTCGCCTCGGCCGGGCAAGGCTGGACCGCCTTCGCGTACTCGCCCACCGGCGTCCTCAACGCCTACCGGCGCGGGGACCGGCTGGCCGACGGCACGATCGCGGATGTGCAGTCGACGGACGTGATGATCACGACGGAGGAGGGCCCCTTGCGCCTCCTGCTCCCCGATCCGGGGCGCTGACGACGTCGGGAGACGCGCCCGTCTCGATCAAAAAAAGAGGCCCGGGGAGAACCCCGGGCCCCACGTCTCTTCAGTGGGCACGATTGGCCCGACGCACCATTGCGGTGCGCCCTTCTTTCAAATTGGAATGGGGTCCTTGTTACAGACCCCCTTCGGAGTCCGGTGGACAGTCTTCCATCGGCACCTCCGTCCATTCGTACGGCACGTTCACGGCGGGTACAGCTGCTTCACGCCACGACACGCCGATACGCTACGTCACTCACATCACGACCACGAACTTGCGAAACGACGTTTGCGACCCGACAACGGCAACGGGAACGTTCGCGCGACCGGCACGCGATCGTCCGAGAGAGCAGTACGTCTCTCTCAGCGCCAATATCGGCCCCGGCCAGGGGACTGTCAAGACGAAACTCTCCCGAACCGGGAGGCATCGACACCGATGGCCCATAATCGGGCCGATGGAGGATCGGACCTGACCCGCGGGCACGCCCAGGGTGCGCTCGCCGTGCTCGGTCCCGTCCTTCTCGCCCTGGCCGTCACCGCGGTTGCGCATCGGCAGGCCTTGCTGGAAGTCGCATGGCCGGACGAGGTCATCTACCTCGTGGGCGCACGCAACGTGCTCGAGCGGGGAACCCTCGACACGAACTTCTACCTGACCTACAGCCTGCTGCGCCGCGGCTACCCGCACCGCGACGTGCACATGCCCGGGTACCTGCTGGCCCTGACCCCCGCGGTGGCCGCCCTCGGTCCGACGCTGCGCGCGGCCGCCGCCGTCAACGCCGTCCTCTTCGCGGCCTCGACCGCGCTCGTGTACGCGATCGGGCGCGCGCTGCTTCCCCACCGCGCCCAGGCCCTTTGCGCGGCGGCGGTCTTCGCGGTGCTGCCCCCGTTCCCGGGCTATCTCTTCGTGGCCTACCCCGAGATCGTCGTCTCGTTCGTGTTCCTGGCCGGCCTGGCCGTGCTCGTCCACGCGCGCGGCTGGGCGGGGGCGGCGGCGGCGGGAGCGCTCTTCGCGGCGGGGGCGCTCTTCCGCGAGACCCTGCTCCTCGCCCTGCCCCTCTACCTCGTGCGCCTACCGTCCCGCTGGCGATGGCGTGCCTTCGCGCCGGCGGCGGCGGCCACCTTCGTCCTCGTCGTCGCGCCCTTCGCGCGCGATCGCGCCGTGCATCCGAACGCGCTCTACCCGAGCGTGCTGGAGGAGGCGCGCGCATCCGCGCACCCGTTCTCCGCGCTCGTGCAGGCCCTCACCGCCAACACGGCGGCCAACCTGCGCGACATCGGCCGCATGGATCCGGACACGAGCGCGGAAGACGCGGTGCTGGCCCTCATCGTGCTGCTGGCGCTGACGGCCGCGCTGGGAGCGCGCCGCCTGGGCCCCGAATCGCGGCGCCTGGCCGGGGCGACCCTGATTTCGCTCGCGCTCCTCACCGCCGCCGTGTTGACCCTCTACGTCGTACGGGAGCGTGGCGGGGTGTGGGGAGGCGTCCGTGCCTACATGGCCTGGATGCCCCTCCTCGTGATCTTCGCGACTCCGCTCCTCTTCGCGCCGCGCCGGCGCGCCGTCACCCTCGTCCTCGCCCTCGTCGTCGCGGCGGGCGCGCTGGCCCTCGACCGTTGGCAGGTGCGGTTCTTCAACCGCTACAAGGGCTCCGACCTGGAGGACCAGGCGCGCAGCGCGACGTACCTGTCGCGTTACCTCGATGCGTACCATCCCCACCGCATCGTCGCGCGTTCGTTCCTCTACGGCTTCCAGCATTACCCGGTGGAGGTCGTCTGGTCCCTCCCGCGCGACGGGCGCGAGCTGGCCGCGCTGAACCAGGCGATCTCCTACGAGTTCCTCGCCATCCACGAGAAGAGCCCGCTCCTCGGCGTCCTCCGGGACAACCCGCGCTTCCTGCGCGTCAACCGCGAGGATCGCGGCGCGGAGCTGCTGATCTGGCGCCGCTTGTACTGAGGGCGCGCCGTGCTACGCTCTGCCCCCCATGCCCAAGCTCGTCTTCACCGCGAACGACCTCCGCGAGTTCCAGCCGGAGCTGGCCGCCCGCCTGGAGACCGAAGTGCGGGACGGCGCCGCCGACGAGCCCGCGGACAGCGCGCTCGAGTGCCGCATCCTCGAGCGCCAGGCGGAACGGCCGCAGATCGCCGTGCACATCGAGGGCAAGGACTGGGTCGTGTCCTTCACGGTGACGACTCCCGCCGCGGCGGGCGAGCTGCGGATGGCGACCAAGGTGGCCCTCCGCGACCGCGGCCGCCGCGTCCCCTACCAGCGCGGCACGCGGCGCTGACCTAGGGCGCCGGCGCTCCGGCACTGCGGCCACCATCGGAGGGTGTGGCTGCACTGCGGCCACCATCGGAGGGTGTGGCTGCTTCGGCGCGATAGACGGCCCAGGACGGATTGCGGTAGGCGAGCACGAGCCCGCGGCGCGGGGGCTGGCGGGGCAGGACGACGTACGACGCGCCGAAGCGCCGGGCCAGCGCGAGCAGGCGATCCTCGGGCAGGGTCTCGTAGCTGTCGCCCAGCGCCTCCATGCGCACTCCCCACTCCTTCACGAACGCGTCGTCGAAGTACTGCTGCGTGCCGTCCTTCCATTCGCCCACGATCGTGCGCTCGGAGAAGACGCGGAAGCCGGCCTCCTTGGGCGGAGTGAGGAACACGGCGGTGCGAGGCGTGTGGGTGCGCACCCAGTCCTGGGTGGCGCGCCACGCCCCCGATTCCCAGCGCTGGCGCTGCGAGGCATAGGCCCGCGGGGTCAGCCACACGACCGCGAGCAGCGCCGCCCCCGCCACGGCGGCGGCGCGGCCGCGGGGCGAGGAGCGCCCGACGGCGACGATCACGGCCAGGGCGGCGGCCCCGATCACCGTCTCGTTGAGCGCGCGTGGCAACGTGTCCCCCGGGTAGGTCCAGCTCACGTCCTGGTCCGCCCAGCCCGTGACCGCCACCAGCACGCCCGCGGCCAGAACGCGGGCCCAGGGAGCTGCGGTGGGCCGGCCCGCCACCGCGTGCAGCAGGACGACGAGGGCCAACAGCGGCTCCAGACCGGGAACGAACAGCACGATCGCCGTGACGAGCGCCACCGCGCGGGCGAGTCCGCCTTCACGCCAGCCGGCCACGACGCCGGCCGCGGCCACTCCCTGGAGCAGCAGCATCAGGAAACGCCAAGCGCGGTGCGGCTGGTACTGGAGGACGGCCTTGAGCGGCCACATCTCGGTGAAGATCGTGCCCAGCACGAACTGCAGAGCGGTGCCGGCCAGGAAGAAAGCGACCAGGCGGCGCCGATCGGCGGGCATCCGCGAGAGCACGAGCACGCTCAGGGCGAGGAGCGCGGCCGCGGGCGGAAGGTCCGGACCGAACGCGCTCGGGAAGCTGTGGTGCGACGAGCGCAGGCGCAGCAGGGCCAGCCACTCCGGCGTCATGGGCGCGCCATGGGCGAGCGTCCACGCGGCCAGGGGGAGGAGGGGCAGCACGGCCGCGGCCAGGCGCCGGAGGGTCCGGCGGCGGCCGGCCTCGCGCGCCTCCGCGAGCACGACCAGGACCATGGGGACGAGCACGTACGCGGAGTAGAGCAGGTGGTTGTACGCGCCCAGCGACAGGACGAGCAGGGGCAGGACGCGCCGGCCCTCCAGGAACCACACCATCGCCCAGATGGTCAGCGCGGAGGCGAGGTGCGAATGGCTGAAGGCGACCCGGTACAGCGACTCCCCGGCCAGGCCGATGCGCACGGGGAAGGCGAAGGCGAGGGTCAGCGCGCCCGCCGTGGGGCCGCCGGCCCAGCGCCCGATGCGATACGCGCCGGCCAGCGTCGCCGCCACCGCGACGAGGTAGAGGACGAAGAACGCGGCCGGGATCCACTCCGGGCCCGGCAGCACCGCGGCGAGGACGCGATAGAAGATCGTTGGGAAGCGCTCCGCCGTCGCCACCATCGCGTCGCCCGGGTAGAGGGAGGGATCGATGAGCCGCTTCAGGATCGGCACCGTGATCCCGTGATTGCTGTCCCCGAAACGATAGCCGGGCGTGCCGCCCAGGATGGTGCTGGCCAGGGCGGCCAGCAGCGCCAGCGTCGCCCCCTCCAGGATGCTCACTGCCGCCGCCGGCCGGGAGGCGGGCGGGGCCAGGGGGACGACGGGGGCGCCTACCGCACTTCCCAGATGTCGCCCGCCTGCAGCAGCTTCGTGATCTCGCCCTTGCCGCGCTTGGCCACCACCTGCCGCAGCTGCTCGTTGATCCCGGTCTCGTAGGTCGGCGCGTCCACCGCGCGCAGGACGCCCATCGCCGTCGGGAAGCCAGGCGTCGAGTCCATGCGCGAGAGCAGGAACGCGTAGGCCGGCCGCGGGTGGCGCTCGTCGTGGACGATGAGGTCCTTCTCCGTGATGCCGTTGCCGAGCGTGACCACCTCGAGGTTGATCCCGTTCATCCGGATGCCCTTGTCCCGGTTCTTGCCGAAGACGAGCGGCTGGCCGTGCTCGAGCAGGACCGTGCGGTCGTCACGGACGTCCTTCTCCGTCAGCGTCTCCCACGCGCGGTCGTTGAAGATGTTGCAGTTCTGCAGGATCTCGATGAAGGCCGTGCCCTTGTGGGCGGCCGCCCGCTTGAGCGTGGTCTTGAGGTGGGCCTGGAACACGTCCACCGACCGCGCCACGAACGTCGCCTCCGCGCCCAGGGCGAGGGAGAGCGGGTTGAAGGGCCGGTCCACGGAACCGAAGGGTGTGGACTTCGCCTTCTTGCCCAGCTCGGAAGTCGGCGAATATTGGCCCTTGGTCAGGCCGTAGATGCGGTTGTTGAAGAGCAGCACCTTCACGCCGATGTTGCGGCGCAGCATGTGGATGGTGTGGTTGCCGCCGATGGAGAGGGCGTCGCCGTCGCCGGTGGCGATCCACACGTCGAGGTCGGGCCGCGACACCTTCAGCCCGGTGGCCACCGCCGGCGCGCGGCCGTGGATGGTGTGGAAGCCGAAGGTGTTCATGTAATACGGGAACCGGCTGGAGCAGCCGATGCCGGACACCACCACGAACTTCTCGCGCGGGATGCCGAGCTCCGGGAAGACCGACTGCACCGCGGACAGGATCGCGTAGTCCCCGCAGCCCGGGCACCAGCGGACCTCCTGGTCGGTCTGGAAGTCCTTCTTCGTGTAGACGGGCGGAAGCGTCGCGGTCGTCATCAGATTACCTGTCCTCGCTTCGCAGCCTTGTCGAGTTCCGCCTCGCGGAAATGAATTCCGCTCGGCGGTAAGGAGAGCTTCGCTGCGGGCATCACGCCAGCACCTCTTCGATCTTGGCTTCGATCTCCGACTGCTTGAACGGCTTGCCCTGGATCTTGTTGAAGCCTTCCGCGTCCACCAGGTACTTGGCGCGCAGCACCCAGAGGAGCTGGCCCAGGTTCATCTCCGGCACGATCACCTTCTTGTAGCGCTTCATGACCTCGCCCAGGTTGCGCGGCAGCGGGTTGAGGTGGCGCAGGTGGACGTGGCCGACGCGGTGTCCCTTGGCGCGGGCCGGGGCCAGAGCCGCCGTGATCGCGCCGTAGGTCGAGCCCCAGGCGACGAGCA
>WNFM01354230.1_pt1 | contig 19809 bp, 18 predicted proteins | sample 5400271 | NCBI WGS metagenome assembly WNFM01 (sample SAMN13153352, study PRJNA577476) | soil metagenome | isolation source: 60 cm saprolite on Douglas fir-dominated hillslope | place: USA:California | collected 2013-09-17
CGGTGCGGTTTTGATCGGCCTGGTCGTCTGGGCATCGTCACCCTATTTGCGGTTTCGTACCGCTGCGATTTGGACTGAAGTTCAAAAATACGAAGCAACTGACGAGAGAACATCATCAGGCGAGCGAATTGAGTTTTGGAAGAAATCGATTGAATTCGTTCGGGAAGCTCCATTGATCGGACATGGCACCGGTTCGATCGGTTCGCTATTTGAAAAGGCGGCCGCTGGACAAACGGGCGCGGCGGGCGTCGCCGCCGTCAACCCGCACAATCAAACCTTTGCGGTGGCGATTCAACTCGGCTTTGTCGGTGTCATCACATTGTGGGCGATGTGGATCGCTCATTTGTCGTTGTTTCGCGGCAATGGTCTAGCAGAATGGATTGGCCTCGTCGTTGTGGCACAGAATATCGTTGGTTCATTTTTCAATTCGCATCTATTCGATTTTGTTCAAGGCTGGGTTTACGTAATCGGCGTCGGAGTAGCCGGGGGAGCGGCGTTGAAAAGCGGTCGCGCGAAGGCATCGCGTTAAAGGGTTCACGACCCTGTTGAGACGAACCAAAGAGCGCATCCTTGGAAACGCGCTCTTTTTTCATCGATAAATGTTCGGACTGCGACTAAGTCACTGGCGTATGAATCGTCATTGGTGACAAGAAATGCCGGAAATTCAACACGAGCCCGGTCGCCTAGCCCCAGAAGATATGCGGCGAGGGTGTATTGCTCATTAAAAAACCTGCGCTTCCAAACCTCAGGGTAGTCGAAGGGCAGAAAAATGTCGTGAATGCCCACGAATACGCCCGGAGGCAGCGAGGGCAGAAAATCAAGAAACACCGTTGCCACGTCGGATCCTTGGAAACAATGGTGGCTATTGTCGATAAAAACAACGTCGCCGGATTTGACGACGTTATATTCTGCCGGCTTCACCTGCTCGAAGGGTACGCGGATCATGGTGTCACATAACGCGTCGATGTTGGCACGTGGTTTTGGATCGACCGATATGATCCGGGTGTCGAGTCCCAACTCATCAATGGCATGTCGCGCGGCGGTTGTTGAGTAACCGGACCCAACTTCAAAATATGTTCGCGGTTTTTGGCGCGCGATAAACGACATAAGCGCAATGGCATCGACCGGAGGGAACCATTCATTGTCCCAGAATTTGGGCGCGATCGTTTCAGCAAGGGGGAGAGTGGCCGTCATCCCCGCGATTGAGGCGCCGATGGCCTCGCGTCTTTGATTTAGCAGCGCCGCAACATGGGTGTTTTCGCCTTTGCGCCGCGGATCAATCGGGTAATCAACGATAACAATTCGATTGTTAAAAAGGCGGCGCACCCCGTCGCGTCTTAGTATATTGCAGGCCGCTCGCGCAAACATTGCTTAGCTTAGCCGACGCCAAGGGACTTATTCAATGGATCGGCGATATCGATACGAATCTGCATCAATATATCCATTGTACCCACCGGATTGCTTCGCTATGAAGCCTCGCGCGACCCCCAAAAATGTATCCGTTAGATTGAGTCTATGAATACGCCGTTGGCCACCACCGCTACTGATGATCGGCAGTTCGCGCAGGGCCTGCAACGACGCCTGTTCTTGCGGACGATGGTGAATCTGCGCACGAGCTTCACCTGGGCGTGGCTTGACATGAAATGCCAATACCGCCGCTCGAAGATCGGTCCATTGTGGGAGACCATCAACGTCGCGGTCATGGTGTGCGGGCTGGCCTTGGTTACGTCTGGCCTGTTCGGTGGCAATATCAAGGATCTCATTGGCTATATTGGCCTGGGCATTATCATCTGGTCGGCGATATCCACGCTGGTGATCGAAGGCTGCAGCACATTCGTTCGTAACACCGGCCAGATTTTATCATCGAACATTAGCATCGACCTGTATGTCGGCCGCACTGTGTCTAAGGCTTTCATCACGTTTGCACACCACCTCGTCCTTTATTTAGTCGGAATTGCAGTTGGCTTGGTGCCGCTCACCTGGGTCAGCATTCTGGCGATCCCAGGGATCCTGCTTCTTTTTCTGAACGGTATTTTTGTGGTTACCATCCTTGCGTTTATATGCGCGCGATATCGCGATCTCGAATTGATCATACGCAATCTTCTCCAGCTCGCCTTTTTGGTGACGCCAGTGTTCTGGAATTACCAGCAGATTGGCGCGCATCGAAAATTCATCGTCGACTACAACATCTTGTTTTATTTCATCCAGATCGTTCGTACGCCTCTGCTCGGCGAAGTGCCGTCCGCACAAATTTATCTGGTGGTGACCGGAGCAACGTTAGTCATTTTTCTTGTGGCGGCGCTCACTTACTACCGAATGCGCCGCCGGCTGGCGTTTTTCCTATGAGCCATATCACCCTCAAGAATGCAGGCGTGCGGCTGCCGATTTACGACAGTCACTCGCTGCGGCTGTTGCGGCTGCCTTCGTTCGGACGCGCGAAAGTCGGCACCCAGACAGTGAGCCACAGTGGCAGCACAATGGTCATTCACGCGCTCAGCGACGTGAGCCTTGAGCTTGCTGACGGTGATCGCGTCTGTGTAATTGGATCCAACGGTGCCGGCAAGACGACGCTGCTGCGCGTACTTGCCGGAATTTATGCGCCGACGAGCGGTAGTATCGGCGTAGAGGGCAAGGTCTATGCCATGCTTGGGAACAGCATGCTGCTCAATAACGATGCCACCGGCTACGAGAACATCCAGTTGATTGCAAATCTCTACCATTGGCCCAAAGAGCAAATCCCGGAATTCATCCGCGACATTGAGGTGTTTACGGAACTTGGAGAATACCTTTCGCTGCCCGTGCGGATTTACTCCGCCGGCATGCAGGCGCGTCTTGCATTCGCGATGGGCACCGCGCACTCGCCCGACATCTTGCTCGTCGACGAAGGCATCGGTGCTGGCGACGAGCATTTTCAGCAGCAAGCCCAGGAAAGGATCGAGCGATTCCTGGGCACGGCCCGGATCATCGTCCTCGCTTCGCACTCGGTCGAATTGTGTCGAAAGATTTGCACGAAGGCGATATTGCTATCGAAAGGCCGCGAAGTTTTTTTCGGGGATATCGACGAAGCGTTCCGGATATACGGCCGGTCCGAGTGAATGCGCACCATAAGTGGACAAAATCACGAAGTAGGGCGCTGGAGAATGGGGGCATAATCATGGATTGTTGCCCCGCTACGGCCACCCATGGTAAGCGTTTTTCCCAAGTCCTATACGGACTTATCACGAATTTCCTGAGCTTTCTGCGTTGAGAGGGCCGCGATCGCTGCCATGAACGAACAAATGCGGCACCTGTCCGACATGCAATTGCCAGTGCGCGACGTCGCCCGTATCTACGGCGCTATGCTCCGTATTCGGCGCGTCGAAGAAGAGATCGAGCGGCTCTATCCAACAGACAAGATCAAAAGCCCGGTTCATTTATCCATTGGGCAGGAAGCGGCGTCCGTCGGCGTCTGCGATGTTTTGCGATCGGACGATGTCGTGTTCGCAAGCTATCGTGGCCACGCGGCCTATCTCGCCAAAGGTGGCGACTTGAAGCGAATGGTGGCCGAACTCTACGGCAAGGCAACCGGATGCGGCGGCGGAAAGTCGGGCTCGATGCACTTGATAGACGCTGCTGCCGGCATGATGGGAACCTCTGCGGTGGTCGGTACCACCATTCCGCAGGCGGCCGGATACGCTTTCGCACTGAAATCCGCCAAATCGGATCGCGTTGTCGTGTGCTTCTTCGGCGACGGCGCCACGGAAGAGGGCGTGTTTCACGAAACGATGAACTTTGCCGCGCTTAAGAAATTGCCGGTGCTTTTCGTGTGCGAGAACAACCTCTACGCAATCCACTCACATATCCGCGACCGTCTATCGAACCTTGATTTTTGCGCTCGGGCTCGCGCTTACGGGATGCCGGCCGAACGGATCGCGGCCAACGACGTTTTTGCGCTACGCGATGCGACCACCGCCGCGGTGCAGGAGTTGCGCGGTGGCGGCGGCCCACGTTTCATTGAAATCGAGACCTATCGCTTTGCCCGCCATGTCGGCCCCGGCGCAGACTTGAACCTGCAATATCGTAGCGAGCAGGAAGTCGAAACCTGGCGCGAACGCGACCAGATCGCACGGCTCGCGCGGCTCCTGCCGGAGGCGGACCGCAAACGCGTCGAGGCCGAGGTCGATCGTGAAATAGCTGAAGCCTTTGCATTTGCCGAAACAAGCCCGTTCCCTGGCGGCGGCGAACTGCTCACAAATGTGTTCCATGACTGAGCGCGGCCGCGAAACCACTTACGCGCAGGCGTTATATGAAGCGGCCATCCAGGAGATGGAACGCGATCCCAAGGTATTTGTGTTTGGGCTCGGGGTCGATGACCCGCTCGGCATGTACGGTACGACGCGCGACTTGCATACGCGATTTGGCCGTGACCGAAACTTCGATACGCCGCTATCGGAAGATGCCATGACCGGCGTCGCCGTCGGAGCAGCGCTTGCCGGTATGCGTCCCATCCACGTGCACCAGCGCATGGATTTCCTGATGCTGTGCATGAACCAGCTGGTCAATGTCGCCGCCAAGATGAGCTACACTTTCGCCGGCACCGTGAATGTCCCGATGGTGGTGCGCGGCATCATCGGGAGAAGTTGGGGGCAGGGGCCGCAGCATTCGCAGTCTCTGCATTCGTTCTTCATGCATGTCCCCGGCCTTAAGGTCGTGGCGCCGACTACACCGCACGATGCCAAAGGTTGCATGGTTGCGGCCATCCGCGACAACAATCCGGTGATTTTCATGGAGCACCGTATGCTCTACGGCCTCAAGGGTATCGTGCCGGAACATCTCTACGAGGTGCCGTTCGGCCATGCGCGCGTGCTTGCGCATGGCGATGACATCACCATAGTTGCGATCAGCCACATGGTGGTCGAAGCGCTGCGCGCGCGTGCGCATTTGGAAACCGTCGGCATCCATGCCGACGTGATCGACCCCGTCACTCTTGCCCCACTTGATATCGAAACCATTGTGCAATCGGTCGAACGCACCGGCCGCCTGCTGGTGGTCGACAACGACTGGACCAATTGTGGGGCCTCCGCCGAGATCGTCGCCGCTGTCGCGGAGCGTTGCGCAAGCGGCCGGGCTCTCGGGATCGCGCGCGTCGGTTATGCGCCGACGCCTTGTCCGACCACTAAGCCGCTCGAGGAGCTCTATTATCCGAATGGCCGCACCATCGCCGCCAAGGCCTTTGCAATGGTCAAGGAAAATGGTGCGCACTGGTTGCCAGACGGTGTGGAAGCCAAGGAAATCCAGGAATTCAAGGGGCCGTTTTGACCATGGCGACCGACGATCCACTGCTCGCCGGGGTTCACGCGGCAATCGAGGCCTATTGTGCCGCGAACCACGACTTCCGCTTCAAGCCGAACGCCCCCGTCGTGCGACTCCATGAGCCCACATTTTCTGCTGACGAAATTAAGGCGGCGGTCGATGTGCTGCTGTCGACGAACGTGACCATGGGGCCGAAAGTCAAAGGATTCGAACGCGAATACGCGGATGCCTTCGGCTTCAAGCACGCCATCATGAACAATTCCGGCTCGTCGGCCAATCTTCTGGCGATTGCGGCCATGGTCAACCCAGCAATGCCCGAGCGGTTGAACCCGGGCGACGAAGTGATTGTCCCAGCGCTGTCGTGGTCCACCACAATCTGGCCTGTGGTGCAGTGTGGGCTTAAGCCGGTGATTGTAGATATCGACCCGCTCACCTTGAACATCGATCCAAATGAAGTGGAGCGCGCAATCTCGCCGCGCACGCGCGCTATCATACCTGTCCATGTCTACGGCAATCCGTGCGACATGGCGGCCCTCGGCGACATCTGCAAGCGGCGCGGATTGCAGCTTATCGAGGATTGCTGCGAGGCTCTTGGCGCATCCTATGACGGCGTTCCCGTCGGCCGGTTCGGCCGCGTTGGCACCTTCAGTTTCTACTTCTCCCACCACATGACAACGCTGGAAGGCGGCATGTGCGTGACCGAGGATTTTGAATTTGCTGAAGTGATGCGTGCGCTACGGGCCCATGGCTGGACTCGCGAACTCGAAGACCGCGGCCGCTATTTGAAGCAATATCCTGATATCGACCCACGATTTCTATTCGTAAATGTTGGTTACAATATGCGCGCCACCGAGTTGCAAGGAGCCTTCGGTTCGGTGCAGTTGCCCAAACTCGCCGGTTTCGTCGAGCAGAGGCGAGTGAATTCGGCAGCTTGGCGAAAGAGTCTCGACCGCTGGTCGGAATTTTTCATGTTCCAGACTGAAACGCCGAAAGGCCGCTCATCCTACTTCGGTTTCCCGATGACGGTGAAGGACGAGGCGCCATTTGAAGTGCACGAATTTATGGAATTCATGAAGGAAGCCCGGATCGAAACGCGTCCGATCATCGCTGGGAATATCGCTGTGCAACCCGCCATGAAGCTGTTCGAGCACCGCGTTGTCGGCGGCCTGGAGCATGCTACGCGCGTAATGCGCGGGGGTGTCACCTTTGGCAACCATCAGGCCGTCGATGCGAAAGCGCGCGATTACGTTACGGGCAAAGTCGAGGCCTTCATGAAGCACAAGGGGCTTGGATAGACGTGCAGACGCGGAGCGCAGGCTCGCGATATCGGAGCCGATTATGACTAAGCCGCGTGCATTGATTACCGGCATTTCCGGTATGGTCGGTTCGCATCTGGCTGAATACCTGCTTGCGAATACAGATTGGGATATTTACGGCATGATCCGGTGGCGCAGCCCGCTGGACAACCTCGAAACGATCGTTGGCCGGGCCAATCGCGGCGAGAGATGTTCCTTTCTCTACGGTGATCTGCGCGACACGCTCGCGGTTCAGGATGTCGTACGCAAGGCGGCACCCGATTTCGTCTTCCACCTCGCGGCGCAAAGCTTCCCGCGTACCAGCTTTGAATCTCCGCTTGATACCTACGAGACTAATATTCAAGGTACGGCCCGTGTGCTCGACGCGCTTCGGCAGACTCATCCTCGCGCCGTAACTCACGTCTGCGCCTCGTCGGAAGTTTTTGGCCGCGTGCCGAAAGAAAAGTTGCCGATCAACGAGGAATGCAGTTTTCATCCAGCGTCACCCTACGCCATCTCCAAAGTCGGCACCGATCTGATCGGCCGATTTTACGCCGAAGCCTATGGCATGACCGTGATGACCACGCGCATGTTCACGCATACAGGCCCACGCCGCGGCGACGTCTTTGCTGAATCGACATTCGCCAAACAGGTTGCGATGATCGAGTCAGGTCTCATTCCGCCAGTGGTGAAGGTCGGCAATCTCCAGTCGCTGCGTACTATTGCTGACGTGCGTGACGCGGTGCGCGCCTATCATTTGTTGGTGACGATCAGTCCACTGCCGGGTGCTTATTACAATATCGGCGGCAGTTTCAGTTGCACGGTCGAACAGATCCTCAAGACGCTTATTGATATGTCTCCAAGAGCGAAAGACATCCGTATCGAGGTCGATCCGGATCGGCTGCGCCCGATCGATGCCGATTTACAGGTCCCTGATACGCGCAAATTCCAGAAACATACCGGCTGGACACCCGAGATTCCCTTCGATGTGACGATGCGTGACCTTCTCGGCTATTGGCGCCAACGCGTTGCGCGCGAAGGCGACCGTCTGTTGACCCGGTAGCAGATGGCCAGCGGCACAAGCGGTAGGATTGACGCCATCGTGCTGGCAGGCGGACTCGGCAGCCGGCTTAGAGAGGCATTGCCGGATCGCCAAAAGGTAACCGCCCCGATTGGCGGAAAGCCGTTTCTGTCGAAGCTGATTGACTGGCTCGCGAACGCAGGCGTCGGCCGCATCGTCCTGGCCGCGGGCCACCGCGCGTCAGATGTCGAGACGGTTGCCGGCGCCTACATCGGGCGAAAGCCAGCGGTGTTGGTCTCGGTCGAGCCTGTTCCACTCGGCACGGGCGGCGCTGCACGCCTCGCGTTGCAAATGACCGAGAGCGATCCGGTGCTGGTGCTCAATGGCGATTCATTCGCCGATATCGACCTCACTGCCCTGCGTGCCTTCCACGCAAAGCGCCGAGCGCGGGTTTCGCTCGCGCTCGTGGCGGCACCGAGCGCAAGCCGCTATGGTCTTGTCGAGACAGACAACGCCGGAGCAGTTCGCTCGTTCAGCGAGAAGCCGGCCACGTCAAGTGCCGGTGCGATCAACGCCGGTATCTATTTGTTCGAGCGCGCAGCGCTTTCTGCTGTTCCGGAGCAAATTTCACTCAGCCTGGAGCGTGATGTATTTCCGGGTTTGATCAACCAGGGGCTGTATGGCATGCTTTTTAATACTGACTTTATCGATATCGGCACACCGGAAACGCTGCAGGCAGCCGCGAGCTTTTTCAGCGGTCGGGGAACATCGTCGTGATTATCAGCCGTACTCCGTATCGCGTTTCATTTTTCGGCGGTGGGACCGATTACCCGGTCTGGTTTCGGGAGCACGGCGGCGCGGTCTTGGCCGCGGCCATCAATCACTATTGTTACATCACCTGCCGGTTCATGCCGCCATTCTTCGAGCACGCGAGCCGCATCGTGTGGTCGAAAATCGAGCTTGTGGATAGGCCTTCGGAAATCGAACATCCGGCAATTCGCGCCGCCGCCGAAATGCTCAAGATCGAGGAAGGTTTTGAGCTGCACCACAATGGCGACCTCCCGGCGCGCTCCGGCCTGGGGTCCAGTTCGGCGTTCAGTGTCGGCCTGTTGCATGCTCTTTACGCCTTGCACGACCACGAAATGTCAAAGGGGGAACTCGCCGAACGAGCGATCCATCTCGAACAAAATTTGTTGCGAGAGAATGTCGGCGTACAGGATCAAATCCAGACAGCTTTCGGCGGAGTTAACCGGATTGAGATCAAGCCGGATGGCACTTTCGACGTGCAGCCAGTGGCGATCTCAGAGGAACGGCTGAGCGAACTGGAAAATCACCTTTTGCTTTTTTACACGGGTGTTTCGCGCAATGCATCTGACATCGCGGCGGCGCAGGTGCGAGCTATTCCGAGCCACACCGCCGACCTGCACGAGTTGCGTCGGTTGGTGGACCAAGCCACCGCACTCATGGTCAACGGCGATTTCGTGGATTTCGGGCGGCTGCTGCACGACAGTTGGCAAATCAAGCGTCGCTTGTCCGACCAGATCTCTCCTAATTTCGTTAATGATATCTACGATCGCGCCATAAAGGCCGGCGCTATTGGGGGCAAATTGCTTGGTGCGGGCGGCGGCGGCTTCATGCTGTTCGTCGTTCGGCCAGAAGACCATCTGAAGGTGCTGACCGCTCTCAACGAACTTCTGCTGGTCCCGATGCAATTTGACTGGGGTGGCACCCAGGTTATTTTCAAGGATGCGCCGCGCTACTCGCAAACGGCGCATCACCGGCGCGACTATACGCGGTACATCGTCGGCGAAAACGGCGAGGTTTCCGAATTGGATGCGCGTCCAGTCCTTCGCTCGCGGTTGCGCTGATCAGAGCAACTTTCTCAATCGCGAACGAAAAACGAATGTGTTCGATTGAGCGCGAGCACCGCGTCGACCGCTGACTGCGGCAGCGCTCCAAGCTCGCTCGCCCCGACATTTTCGTCGACTTCATCGGGTGTAAGCATGCCCGGAATGACGGTCGAAACTGCCTGGAAGGATAGGCAGAACCGCAACGCTGCCTGCGTCGCCGTCGAGCCTGCGGGGTGCGGAACAGAGGCCAGCACACGATCGGCTCCGACGCGCCACGCCTCGATTTGCGCAGGTGGCCAGCCATTGCGGTGATCGCCGGGCGCGAACACAGTTTCAGGACCGAAAGAGCCCGATAGAAACCCGAAACAGAGCGGCGTGCGCGCGATGATTCCGGTACCGGTCTCGCACGCGGCGTCGAGTAGCCCGCTCGCAACTGCGCGCACGTCCATCATGTTGAGGTTCACCTGCAGCACCGGGGGTTTTGTTTCGTTCAGTGAAACGAGCGCGTCCGTCGGCGAACGCATGGAAAGACCCCACGCGCGCGTTTTGCCTTGCCGTACCATGCGCTCCAAGGCGGCTATAACGTCGTCGCGACGTATGGCTTCCGGCGATGGATTGTGCAGCTGCAGCAGGTCGACGTGATCGGTCTGCAGACGCCCGAGGCTTTGTTCGCAGGAGCGCACGATGGCGTCCGGGCTGAAATCAGGTTCATCATCCCAACGCGTGAACCCTGCTTTTGTGGCGATCACAACCCGATCGCGGGCATTTTTAGACGCCTGGCCGATAAGCTGCTCGCTGCGACCATAGCCGTAGACGCTGGAGGTATCGAAGAAATTGACACCGCGATCGAGGGCGCGTCCAAGCGCCGCGAGAGAGACTTTGTCGTCGGTTGCGCCATAGGACGTTAGGCCGTCGGTCGTGCCACCGATACCCCATGCGCCGAATCCTATTTCCGAAACGGCAAAGCCACAGCGGCCAAGCTGGCGATATTTCATGAGCGCGATGCTAGCAAAAGACAATCAATAGTGACCGGCCAGCTCTTTTTCAGGGGTGTCAGCGCGATTGTCATAAAGGTACGCGCCCTTTTTATTGCCCCACCATACGACCTCACGGCACCATTCCTGGAAGTCATCGTACGGTTTTGACGAGCGGTCGATGGCGACGACGAGCGGCCGCTTTTCTAGCGCCGCTTGCTCACCATTACGCATATCGTGCCAGAACTGTAGGACGTCATAGTTTAACTTGATCGTGACGTCGTCTTTCACAAACGGCTGGCGCACCAAAGCGCGGTTCAACTCGATCGCCTCTTCGAGTGCCGAAAGCGGGGCGGTTGGGCTTCGCTCACGCAACAGGCCGAGCAGTAATTGTCCGGCTTCCCGATAAAACGCGTCGAAGCTCCGCTCTTCTGTCAGTTTGATGAAGAGATATTCGTCGGCCGGCCAATAAATGCCGAGATATTCTTTCGAAAACACGTATTCCGCTCCGCCCTGCTGGATCGATTGCGCCTCGGAATCGAAAAAAGCGGTGATCGACGCAAGAGTCGGGAATTTGTGTGCGTCGGCATCGATAAAGGCTTCGATCATGTCCCGATATGCGATGCCGGAAATGTCATGTGCGAGCAGCAGCGGAATCTGGAACAGCTTGTCGAAATGCAGGAGGGCGGTCATCCAGCAGAAGACGCGCGTGCGCCGCCACTCCGCGGGCGGCATTGCCGCGGTCGCAATTACCAAGTCCTGCAGCTCGGGCACATCGTCGTCGAGTTCGACGCGCTCGCCATGGATGTTGATGATCTTGGATTCGACCGTCACCATCCCGTATTTGGCCTGATAGGCCGGATCACCCATCTCGGCGTTAGGTAGGATCGACAAATTGTTGAACTGAATGCGGTTGTGCTGGCCGTTCTCGATCAGAAGGTCAACGCCGCGCACGAAGGACTCATAGGTCTCACCTGGTAAGCCGAGAATGAGATCGGAATACGTCTCGACCCGGTCACGGGTGAAGCGGCGCTGCAATTCCATATAGGTGTCGAGCGAGATGTTGTCGCGCTTGATTGCGAGCAGCGTCGTCTCGTCCACGCTTTGCATGGAGAGCGCAACGCCCTTGTTAAGTCCAGCGTCAGAAAGCAGCTTCTGTGTTTCGTAGGCGCGCTCGGTAGCATTTTTGGTGTTCTGTACCGACAGCGCGCGCGGGAAGCCGGTTTCCGCTTTCACTTTTGCGACGTAGCGCGCAATGTCAACGTCGCGCTTCTGGATGCCGAAATTGGCGTCGCAGCAGAAAATATATTCAATCTTTTTAGCGGCGAACCAGTCGACTTCACTGAACAGCCGGTCCTCGCCGAACTTGGTCACCTTGGCGGCAGTGGCGGAGCCCCAGTCGCAGAAGGTGCAGCGGAACGGACAGCCGCGGTTGGTTTCCCAGAGGCCGATCCAGCTTTCGTTCGGATTGGCCGCCATCAGGCGGTCGAACGCACCGGTCAAAAAAGGCGACGGCAGGTCATCGAGATCGCGGAAACGCGGGCCGTTCACATTGCGCGTGAAGGCGCCATCGGGCCCAACGAAACTTACGCCGGGCAGCGCCGTCCAGTCGCGGGCCGGGTACGATTCGAGAATGCGCAGGAATGTTTCCTCGCCCTCGTTGTGAATCGCAAGGTCGATAAACCGATTGGTGCGCAGGAAAGCTTCCGGCTGGTCCGGCACATGCGGACCACCGAATATTATCATCACATTCGGATTCTGCTGCTTGAGGCGACGCGCGATCTCGAGCGAGATGCGGCCATTCCAGACGTATGTGCTGAAACCGACGAGATCCGCATCCTTCAGCGCTTCGACCGCGTCAGCTATGCGCACCCGCTTGTAAAGCGGCAGCAGGAAATTGTAGCGCGAGGCGTCGGCGGCTTTGTGCTCGACATAGGTTTGCAACAACGCGACCGAATAAGGCAGGTAGTTTTGACCCGAAAACGAGTTGTTGATCTGCACGAGCCCGATCGTAACGGGGCGGGACATTCCGGCATCGGGCCTGAATCCCGGTTTCGGCTCCCCCGCGGCGCGAATGTTAGCGCTTACCCCCATATGCGTCGTCCCATTACCTGTTTACGTCCAGTTTGGTTGGCCGCGCGCCCCCGCGACGGGCTAGCTATAGCGGATCGGCACAACCCAGAGAATAGCTTGTTCGGCCTCATTTTTCGAGGGTACAGCACTTTTTGCTAGCAATTGTTGCAGTTCCGCACCTGTTCCAACGTGCGCGCGTGCCGCTTTAAGCCGTGCCAATGCGACGGCGCAGCCGAAGAGCACTAATCGCGGTTCGCGCGTGCCAAGGCCACTGCCAGTCAATGGCACTGGCCGCCCGTAAGGTACGGCCCGCGCTCGCCAGCTGCCGCGCCCGCAGCTCGTAGTAGAGCTTGCGGAGGGTCTCGCGCGCGTGCCAACGGCGAAATGCGGTGTGGACGTCGGCCGAGATCCCGGGCTGCGCCATGTAGTAGCGCGCGACGCGAATATTCTCCACGAGATAGGGGGGTACCTGACTTCCGGGACTACGAATTGTGGACGAACCAGAGTGCTGGCGCAGCTCAGAGACGCGCACGCCGAGTGGGGCCTCCTTGAGGCCCGCCAACGCCACGCGAATCATGAGTTCGCGATCCGAGGAGCGGGGATAGTCTTCATCGAAGAGACCAACGCGCTCGTAAACACTCCGGCGTACGAAACGCGCGGTCATCAAGGGCAGATCGTCGAGTATATTGGAGAGCGTAAGGGCAGTGGTCGCGCGATCGTCGATGATGCGTACGGTGCGCTCGCCCACTTTGTTGTCCTCGAAAATGCGGGCACCGCCGGTCCAGACTTCGATCTCAGGGCGCGAAGCGCTTGCATGCGCGAGCGCATCGAGCGAGCCGGGCAACATGCGGTCGTCGCTGTTGAGCAATATGATGAAGTCGCCCGTCGCAGCGGCCAATGCCACGTTGTAGGCCGGCGTCACACCGCGTCCGAGCCCACGCATGACGCGCAGGTTCGGGTACTTAGCTAACAACCGCTCGGTGAATGCGTCGCTACCGTCATGAACAATGATGTGCTCGACCTCGATTGGTACAGCGGAACGGACGCTGTCGAGCGCCTTTTCGATATAGTGCGCGTTATCCGTGGTCGCTGTAACGATCGTAACTTTAACGAGACTCAAATGACCTCGCTTTGCTGAAGGTGTGTTCAGCGTCCGCCGGTGACGGCGATCACTGCGCCTGTGACATAAGACGCAGCGGGCGACAAAAGCCATGCAACCGCTTCGGCCACGTCTTCGGCAGTGCCGAGTCGGCCGAGTGGAATTTCTTTCGTGCGCGCGGCGTTCTTATCCGTCCTTGTCGGGTCGGAAATTAATCCCGGGCTTACCGCGTTAATGCGAATGCCGGCCGGGCCGAGCTCGCACGCAAGCCCATTGGTGATCGCCTCGATTCCGGCCTTCGCGCCAACGTAGGGCGCCAGCAAATATCCGCCCGTTCTGGCGGCCTGCGAGGAAATGTTGACGATGGCGCCGCCGCGCTTTTGGTGCACAGTGGACATATGGCGCACCGCCTCGGCGATGCACAGGAGGGGGCCGGCGAGCGTGACCGCGAGCACGCGCCTCATCATTTCGGGGGAGACCTGGTCGATCGGCAAACGATTGCCCGCCTCGGCCGCGTTATTGACCAGCGCGGTGATCGACCCAAGTTCCGCGGCCGCTGTCTTGAACAGGCGCGCGACGTCGGCCGGCTCGCTGACGTCGCCCTGGATCGCGCACGCGCGTCCCTTTTCGGCCTCGATCGCGCGCACGACATCGTGCGCAGCGCTTTCATTGCGAAGGTAATTTACTGCGACGGCATAGCCGCGGCGGGCGAGGAGCCGCGCCGTCGCCGCGCCAATGCCGCGCGACGCGCCCGTGACAATGCCCACCGGTTGATTTTCGGCCATCTGAAACACCCAAAGTATCGAGTGCCACAATAATATTGGCTTTGTCCAACAAACGTCTCGTCTGGGGGCCCCTGGGCGGCGTGCCGGCGCTTTCGCGATGGACGGGCCTTGCTATTCCCCCGGCTTTTCGGGTTTCTGCGTCCTTGGCGCGTGCCTCGCGCTTGATAGGCGGGGCGGCACCGTGGCATGGTTTGCGAAACCCCTCCAATTCAACCGGGACCAGTGACGGTGCTCCAGACCACCCAGAATCTGACCGACCGCGGTGACCGCCTGAGCCGCATTGCGGGCAATTTGCCGCTGGCTGACCAGTCGCGCCTGGTCAAGGCCGTTCCCCTTCCGGCGGATTGCCTCAATCGCCTGCAAACCGCGGTGGCGATCTACGTCTGGCACTCGCTCAGCCAAGCCTATCCCGCCCGCAATTTCGACCTCTCCACAAACGTGTTGGAGAACTATGAGGCCGGCGTCCTCACGTTGCCGAACCGGACGCCGAACGGCCTGCTGTTGCCCCGGCGCGAGACCTTCCTCTCGTTCAACTTGGTCCAGCAGGCTTTGGCGGCGACCATGGTCAGCCTCAAGCTCGACCGTTCGTTCGAGGCGTTCCAGGCGCCATGCAATGTGCGTATTGTGTCCGGCACCGCGGACGCAAAGGCCGACAACCGGCCCTATGCGTCGTCCAAGATCCACACCGACGTTTGGTACGGCGAGCCGCTGCGCTCGATTCTGTTCAATCTCCCGCTGCTCGGCAATTCCGGCGCGGTGGCGATGGAATTCTTCGAGCCCAATTCCTTCCCGGCCGAGTTCCAGAAGTCGCTCACCGACTATGAGGACGGCCGCAAGATCGCCGAAAGCGCCGAGCGGCTGCCGATGCGGTTCGATATCGGCACGCTCTATGTTTCGGATTCGCTGTCGTTGCACCAGACCGTGCGGCGCGAATCCGGCATCCGGCTGTCGCTCGACTGGCGCGCCATCCCGCGCGAACGGCTGGTGAGCGAGGCCGACGAACAGATTCGCTCGCGCGCGACCTATGTCGACACCGAGCGCTTCCTCGCCGGCGGCTCGACGCTGGTATTTGCCGACGGTGACCCGCTCGATGCTTTCATCCGCCGCGCGCGCGGCGAGACGGTTGGTCCAACCCATATCGAAGTCGTTCCGCTCGGCCCGTCGTGAGCGCGCCGCAGAAGTTCGGCCCCGCCGAGCTGGCGCGGGCTACGGGATGTTCGCCCGCCGTCGCGGCGCTTGCCTTCGACAGGCTGCATCCGCCAGAGCTGACGTATCGTCCGCTCACGCAAGCCGAAACCGCAGCCACTATTGCCGACATCGAGACGGTCATTCGCGACAAGCCTTTGCGCACGGTTGGCGACGATGATCCCGCCGTGTGGGAGCGCGGTTGGGCTGAGCTTGCTGATCAGTTGGCGAGCCAAACGATCACGACGCATACGCTGCGTCCGCAATACTACCATGGCGAAGTGCCGTGTCGTCTGTTCGGTGGATTGGTCGAACAGGTGACGCCGGATTTCGAATATTGGGTCGGCCTCTGCGTGCGGTTCGTCACCTTTGCTGAATTCCTGCGAGACCAGCGCGACATCGTCGAATTCGGTTGCGGCACCGGCATCAATCTTCTGCTGCTCGCGCAGCTGATACCAGGCGCGCGTCTTGCAGGCTGCGACTGGGCGACGCCGTCGCAGCGAATTCTTGCGCAGATCGCGCGCGAGACCGGCGAGGCGATCGAGGGCTACCGTTTCAACATGCTCAGCGCGACGGGGGAGTGTGGGCCTGTGGGTGCGGACACGGCGGTGCTGACTGTGCATGCGTTGGAGCAGGTGGGCGCAGGCTGGCAGCCTTTCCTTGATTTTGTGATCGCGCGCCGGCCGCGCCTGTGCGTGCATCTCGAGCCGCTGGTCGAATTATATGAGACCGCACCGCTCGACGACCTTGCGCGCCGCTATCACCGCAAGCGCCGATACCTGGATGGCTTTGTGCCGGCGATCCAGGCGCTGGCCGCGCGCGGACAGGCGGAGATCTTGACGCTTCGCCGCACGGCATTTTCCGGGCTCTATCAGGAAGCCTATTCGGTTTTGGTGTGGCGGCCGGCCACGCGTGTAGCTCGATTTGGCTTGCGCGGCCGCGCCGTGCCGGCCCGCAATGGCGCGAGTTTAGCGGGCAACACACTTTTCACGCGTCGCTCGCACGGGTAAGTTGCCGCCGGGGCGGGCACGGCATGAACGTAATTTCAATAAACCCAAATCCCGTCATGTCGAATCACCTGGTCGACACGATCAAGGTGTTCGAAGCCGAACCGGTCATAATTCTGGATATTGGCGCGCGTGGCGGCTTCAACAAGGAATGGGAGGTATTCGGCGATCAGTGCCGCATTTTCTGTTTTGAGCCCGATCAAGAGGAGTGCGCGCGGCTGAACGGCGGAGCGCCACCCCATGTCAAATACATCCCACGGGCCGTCGGGGGCACTTCCGGGCCTGCCGTGCTCTATGAAGCGAAGGTCGGCGCAAGTACCGGGCTGTATCGAACGAATATGGACTATTTCGGCCGTCTGCTGAATCGCGACAATGCTGTGGTGGTTGCCGAGCACGATGTCGACGTACAGACCCTCGACGACATCTTACCGGCCTTTAAAATTCCGCAACCGGATTTCATCAAACTGGACGTCGAAGGCGCCGAAGTCGACGTGTTAAAAGGCGCGTCGGATTGTCTCAAACCAGCCCTTCTCGGAGTTCTCAGCGAAATTAGATTCCAGCCAGAAATCAATGGCTCGCCGACATTTTCTGTGCTGGATACTCTGCTACAGGGTGTCGGACTGCGGTTGTACGATTTGCAGTTCTATCACCAGAGCCGGAAGACATTACCCTATCCAAGTTTGGGTGATTATCGGCTTTCTACGGGGGAGAGGTTCTTCGCATATACTACGCACGGGCAAATTCAAGACGGTGATGTGCTTTATTTCCGTGATTTACTGGTTGAAGATAATCAACGCGCTCGCAATGAGCTCGCGCCAATTTCTGTACTAAAGCTCTGCGCATTTCTGGAAATCTACTCATTCAACGATTGTGCCGCAGAACTTATTGCCATGCATCGGGAAAAACTGGCGCCAATTGTCGATTGTAATCAGCTGCTCGATTTCCTTGCGACGGGCGTAAACGGCAGCAGCATTCGCTACGAAAACTACATTAGTCAATATTTTGCCGAACCAACGATAACCAACAAAATACAGCGGCGCCTAAAAAATCTTCTCCGTAGGCTCCTTCGCTAGGAAAGAGTTGGACGCAGCATTTATTTCAGCAACATCATATCGCTGCAATCAAATATGGCTCCGATGTAACGGCTGCTCCAGACGTCTTGGCACCAATTCTTGGTAGTGACGATTTCGGATGAGATATGTTTTCGATAAGGAAAGATTTCCGTAAAGATTGCTTTGATATCGGTGTGATGGCGCTTAACGATGCCATTTTCCTCGAACACGATACCGTCATTTCTGAGCAGCCGTTTAAAAAGCAGCCCATAGTAACGGACCTGGTCGGCGGACATTTCCGGAAACGACATAGCGTTTAAGGCAAGGTCGACGGGTCCCAGCGATGCAACAACCTCTTCGATCATATAGTTCGCAACAAACAGGTAGTTGAAGTGCTCGGGGACCGACTCTCCCGGCAGCAGGACGTGGCAGCCATCACCAGCAGCGAGGGTGCTGAGATAAATTGTCGAATGGTAGAGAGATGTCGGCAAATCGACACAGATATATTCGAGTTGATCTCCAAAAATATTTTTTAGCGCGTGCGCGAGGCCCCCATGCCCGGGTCCAATTTCGATTACGCGTGCGCGCCCTCTGTGTTTAATATCATTGTCGAGCTTATCCATTACACCAGAGCACAACATACCGTTAATGCGTGACTGACATAAAATTATGTCGGGGTTAGCCAGAATACCATTGACCTCAATTCCGACCTCGCCAAAGAGGCGCGGAGTGCGGACGATATATCGACTTGGTACGTTTCGAATATGATTGCGGTATTCATTTACGATCGGTCTCAATCTCGCTTCGACGCTATAAAGTTTTTCTGTTTGCTCTGCGATATCAGTAGGAATTCCTGAGGTGGCAAGTCTATTCAGAAATTCCCCAGTCCAGGGTGCCGGAAATTTTGGAACGTCGACCCTATCGAGGATAGGAAGATGATAGCCTGCAAAGGGCGCAGTCAGACGAAGGTAGTTGATGTCCTCGTAACTGGTCCGAAATTTGATCCCCGTGATCTGAACAATATCTGCCCATTCATTGCCAGGTAAGACTAGTTTGAGATCGAGAGAATGATGTTTGGCGTACGAAATTGCGCCGTCGTAAAGTTTTTGAACTCGACTGGCCAGCGCAACACAAAAATTATACTCCTCCTTTGAAAGAAAGTAATTTTGCTTGAGTGCGTGAATCGCTCCGACGCGGGATTTTTTTGATGTGCCGAATAAAAAACCAATCTTATACCAGGCCCTGATTAGGCGCGAGATTGCACGCTTCAGCACCCTAGTCATCTCAAATACTTCTCATCAATGCGCTGTTTAGTAACATCACCAACAGCTACGATCAACCGAGCGAGTTGGTTTTGGTAGGCGGGCGCAGACCGGGTTTATTGGAAGCCTTTTTCATGAGACGGCGGATTTATCGACAGGTGTTGGCAAAGCTGTTAATAGGCGCGCTTCGCGCTCCCATGTTCAATCCCGCCAAACAAGTCGGATGCGTTCTGGCCACCAGAGACTACGAATGGCTACAGAAATTAATCGCCCACTCGTTTCAATCATCTCGTTCTGCAAGAATCGCGCGTTCAGTATAGGTCGCAGTGTCGAAAGCGTCCTTAACCAGAGCTATCCCAACCTCGAATTCGTCGTTCAGGACGGGGCGTCCACCGATGGAACGCTGGAAATTTTACGCGTCTACGCTAACCGCGATAGCCGCATCAAGCTTGTGTCCGAAGCAGATTCCGGTCCGGCCGAAGCATATTGGAAGGTGCTTCACCGCTGCCGAGGGGACATCATCGGAACTTGCCTATCCGACGAAGAGCTTGTACCGGATGCGGTCGAATTCGCGGTTGAGACCTTCCGGGCTAAGCCCGATCTCGGCGCGATCACCTGCGATGGCTACAATACTGACGAGCACGGCAATATCCTTACGAATTTCGTTGCCGGCGATTTTGATTTCCTCACTTATCTCTTCGGTCGATATGCCCCTTTCTGGCCGGGCAGCTTTTTCCGTCGCCAAGCATTGATCGATGTCGGCCTTGATCGGCCAGACTGGACTTTAGACAGTCTTGAATTCGAGGTTTGGTGCCGCCTCGCGACAGATCACTTGGTGAAATATATCCCGAGGCCAGTTTCCAAGTACGCTATTCACGCCGGGCAGCTGAGTAATACGCCGCACAATTTCAATG